>Ga0315312_1001727_pt1 | contig 16262 bp, 15 predicted proteins | sample TDP7_MG_FD_203629 | JGI IMG/M metagenome (GOLD analysis project Ga0315312, IMG submission 203629) | Freshwater sediment microbial communities from Lake Towuti, South Sulawesi, Indonesia - TDP7 | ecosystem: Environmental > Aquatic > Freshwater > Lake > Sediment | place: Indonesia: South Sulawesi... | reverse complement strand
GTCGTTACAGAACAGATAGCCGACGCCGCAGCCGAGATTGCGGAAACTGTTCTGCGCGAGCTTGAACCTCACCCGGTCTTGAAGATTGCCATCTCGGAAGCTGAGGAGACCGTTACCTCAGCACGGGTTTCCGAACATTCAACCCTAAATGGTAGAACGTTGAAGGAAGCAAGAATCGCCGACGAAACCGGCATGTGGGTACTCGCGATCAAACGTGGAAAGAAGTGCATACGTCCGAAGCCCGACACGAAGATAGAAGCCGGTGACGTGCTCATCGCCTCGGGATATGCTGAAGGCGAAGATGACCTTAAAAGGTTGGCTTCGGGAAGCGAGGAACCTGAAGAATACATTCCTTTCTTCTGATGGAAAGAACAGTCAGGCAAAGTGATCCTTTGCATAAACAGCCAGGGAGATCAGGGAATCCTTCGAAGACAGGGCGATCTCAGATTCTTCTTTTGACGCACTCTCTGAACCTACGCATCGATACCTTGATAAACGGGCATGTTGTTTCCTATTCGCGAACATCTGACGGTTGATCGGGTTGCTGGTTTCGCTTCTCACGGGTAGAACAATAGACCAGGGCTGCGGCAAAGAATACGGGAAACTCTCAAAGGAGTACGTAGAGAACGTCGCTGTCTGTGAGATGAACTCAAAAGACATGGAGAAGCTAAACATACGCGACGGCGACAAAGTCAAAGTGACGACCGAGTTTGGTTCAGTCACCGTGACTGCCAAGAAGTCTCGAAGAATCCGATCTCCCGGCATAATCTTCATCCCCTATGGTCCTTGGGCCAACCTTATCCTAACGTCAGACACCCATAGTACGGGCATGCCTCTACTCAAGGGGGTTCAAGCAGAGGTTGAGCCAACAGACGAGACTGTTCTGAGCCTTGAGGATCTTCTTACTCAATGCTATGGTAAAGAGAAGAGCGGTTGAGGTGACCGGGGATACCTGTTGTACCGAATGTCGTCTGTCCCCTTTGCGGGTGTTGCTGCGACGATCTCGAAGTCACTGTGCGCGACAATAGGATAGAAGCCGTGAAAAGAGCCTGTGCCCTAAGTGCAGCCAAGTTTGAAAACTACTCTAACCACCGCAATACGAGCCCCCTCGTGAGGGAGAAAGGAAAACTCGTAAAGACCTCTCTGCAGGAAGCCATAGAAAGAAGCGCGGAGATTCTTGCTGACTCTTCTTACCCCGTGCTTTACGGGTGGAGCTCCACGAGCTGTGAAGCCACCAAGGTTGGGCTGGAACTGGCTGAGGAGATTGGTGGGGTGATTGACAACACTTCAACGATTTGCCACGGCCCTTCGATCCTGGCTGTTCAAGACGTAGGTCTTCCCGGAAGCACTCTGGGGCAGATACGTCACCGCGCCGATCTAGTCATCTATTGGGCAAGCAATCCCTGGAGCGCCCACCCTCGTCACATGGAACGTTACACAGCTCTGTCTGAGGGCAGATTCCAGAGAAGCATCTGGAGACGCCTTCTATTGGCTTTTCACGCAGAGTCCATCAGGAAGAGGATTTTGAGAGCAGCAAGTGTTGCCTTCAAACGACGTGCCCCAACTTCGCCTCTCAAGGAGACTACTGCACAGCCCGGGACGCTTCCGGTCGAACAGAGGAAAACGATTGTCGTGGACGTTCGCAGGACACGTTCCGCAGATGTGGCTGACTACTTTCTCCAAGTTGAGCCTGGCAAGGACTATGAGGTTCTTCAGGCGCTCCGGGCGCTAGTTCATGAAGAGGAGCTTGACATCGGAGAGGTTGGAGGGGTACCTGCTGAGACGCTTGAAGAGATTGCGGACACTATGGTGGACTGTAGGTTCGGGGTTCTCTTCTTCGGCGTTGGTTTGACGATGAGCCGGGGCAAGCTTCGAAACGTGGACGCTGCAATAAGGTTGGTCCGAGACCTGAACATGCGCACAAAGTTCATCATAATGCCTATGAGAGGACACTTCAACGTTACCGGAGCAGACACCGTCTTCACCTGGCAGACCGGATACCCCTACGCCGTCGACTTCTCACAAGGCTACCCCAGATATAATCCAGGCGAAACCTCGGTCGTCGACATACTGCAACGAGGCGACTCTGATGCCGCGCTTGTTGTCGCGTCGGACCCTGTCTCCAACTTCCCAAGAGGAGCCACACGCAACCTTGTCAAAAACCCCCTTGTGGTGATCGATCCTCATCTATCGGCCACTGCCTTGATGGCAGATGTCGTGATACCCTCAGCCTTTGTTGGGATTGAGGCAGAGGGAACAACCTACCGCATGGATCACGTCCCACTTCCTCTGAAGAAGATTGTTGAACCGCCTGAAGGTTGCCTTCCCGACGAGGAAATACTGAGAAGAATACTGCAGGAAGTCCGCAGACTCAGGAAACCTCATGCTTCGTCGCTCTTGTGACTTGGACCGTGTATGTACACTGACAGAACCTTTTGAGCGGGAGAAGAGCCTCAGAGGTCCTACAACTCTCTAACTATTCGTCCGGTGACACTTTCGAGTTTTTGCTGTCACTTCAGCAACCTTGGATTTGTCAGTAGATTGTCGAAAGATGCTACTCCTTCTAAGAAGAGACGCTGTCTTTGCGGCACATTCGTTTTTTTCTTTTGCGCCACAAAAGTCCCACTAATTCGCCGGACCTTCCATGTGAGGGTAAGTGTCGCATTATGGGGCAGAGCTCCGCCTCAGGAGGGACTTGAGTCCGTTGTGCTTAAGTATTAGAGCCTGCATGATGTTATGCTGTTGTGTGGGGGTGCACGGCGCTCGGAAAGGTCTTGGTCACGTCGGCTTGGCCGTATGTACAACATGTGCTCCACCTAGGCAACCTTCTGCCCATTCTTTCCGCCGACGTTGTAGCAAGGTATCACCGCCTTAAGGGAGACGAGGTTCTCTTCGTCAGCGGCTCTGATGTACACGGCACGCCGGTTGAAGTAGAAGCGGTAAGACAGGGAGTCTCGCCGAAGGAGCTGACAGAACGAAACCACAAGACCGTTGTATCCCTCTTTGACAGATGGGCCATATCCTTCGACAATTATACGACAACGGAAAGCCCTGTTCACAAGGACTTCGTGACAAGCCTCCATCGCAAGATAGAGGAGAACGGATACGTCTTCACACAGGAAGCAGAACTAGCTTACTGCCCAAAATGCGAACGTTTCCTGCCTGATAGGTTCGTTGAAGGCAAATGTCCATATTGCGGCTATGACGGCGCGAAAGGCGACCAATGCGAGCAGTGCGGAAGACTTTTGGAGCCAGCTAAGCTTGTGGATGTCCATTGTGCCATCTGCGGAGGGCAACCTATTTTCAGGAAAGTGCTGCACTGGTACTTCGACCTGCCGAATTTCTCTGAGCAGCTTCTGGAGTACATTCAAGGCAATGAGCAGCTTCCCGACAACGCCCGCAACTTCAGCCTGAATTACATTAGAGAAGGACTGAAACCAAGACCGCTAACGAGAGACAGCGAATGGGGAATCCCTGCTCCGTTCAAAGGCGCTGAGGGTAAGACGCTTTACGTCTGGTTCGAAAACGTTCTCGGCTACGTGTCGGCAACTATAGAATACTTCAAGAATCACGGTGACGGCGGAAAGTGGAGAGACTTCTGGTTTGACAAAGATGCGAAGACGCTTTTCTTCATAGGCAAGGACAACATACCCTTCCACACATTAATCTTCCCAGCGTTACTGCTTGCCACTCACGAAGGCTATAACCTGCCTTGGAACGTCAGCACAAACGAGTTTCTCAATTTTGAAGGGCAGAAATCATCGAAAAGCCGCAGGATCGGAATCTGGATAGATGAGGCCCTTGAGATGTTCTCGGCGGACTATTGGAGATACACGCTGATCGCCAACCGACCGGAAACGAAGGACGCCGATTTCACATGGACAATTTTCCTCGAAAAAGTAAATTCAGACCTCAACGATACGCTAGGCAACTTTGTCCACCGTGCCCTGAGCTTCATCAGCAGCCGCTACGAAGGCAAGATTCCCGAACCCGAAGGTCTCGACGAGCTCGACAAGGATATGCTTGATCGCATAGAGAAGACCTACGGCAAGGTGGGTGAGGCTCTGGACAACTTCCAGCTTCAAGCTGCTGCACGCGAAGTCATAGAGTTGAGCCGTGAAGGAAACAAGTATCTCAATGAGAAGAAGCCTTGGAAAACTACCAGAACCAACCCTCAGTCGACAGCAAACACATTGTATACCGCCGGTCAGGTAGTGAAGGCCCTCTCAATCCTGCTGGATCCCTTCATACCCTTCACGGCGAGGAAGCTCCGGGATCACCTCAACCTGCCAGGAGAAGCCAAATGGAAAGATGCGGTTGAACCCCTTTCAGCAGGTCATAAGATTAAAGAACCAGATATTCTCTTTTATAAGGTTGAAGCCTCGGAGGAGGAACTGCAAGAGATGCTGGAAAAAGTTAGGTCTGCTCCGCAGAAGGTCTCTTTCGCCGAATTTTCAAAGTTGGATCTGAGGGTAGGCAAGGTTGTCAAGGTTGAGAAGGTCTCTGGCTCAAACAATCTCCTGAATCTCACGATTGACGTTGGCGATAGCCAGCTGAGAACAGCTGTTGCTGGTATTGCCAGATACTATTCGCCAAAGGAGCTCGAGGGTCTTCACCTCGCTGTGGTGACGAATCTTGAGCCTAGGAAAATCTTCGGGGTGCATTCCGACGTCATGATACTGGCTGCTCAGGACGACAAGAACGTCGTGATTCTTCAGCCGCACAAAACCGTTCAGATAGGAAGCAAGATTAGCTAGCATCCACGTGACTGAAATAGCCTGAGTGTTCGCGTTGGCTCTCAAGATCGACCTTCATGTTCACACCTGTTACTCCAAAGACTGTGCCACGACACTTGACGAGGTAGTCCTTCATGCGAAGAACAAGGGGCTAGATGGCGTTGCCATAACTGACCACGATACAATCGAAGGCGCACTAGAACTAATGAAAAACAGGACCAACCTCATCATAATCCCTGGTATAGAGGTGTCGACGAAGCAGGGACATATCTTGGGCCTAGATGTTACGGCACCCATCCCGCCTCAGCTGGGCGCAATGGAAACCATAGAACAGATACACAGAGCCGGCGGAATAGCCATTGCGGCGCATCCCGCAACAGTTTTCAAGAACGGCATAGTGGGCATGGGGTTCAATAGGAGGGTCTCTGCATACGGGTTCGATGCGATTGAGGTTGTGAACTCGTCATGCTTTCCTTTCTGGCTGAATGGGTTGAGTAGGAGGCTTGCCGTTCGTACGGGTCTTCCACAGACTGCGGGAAGCGACTCTCACCTTCCAGAGACTATCGGTCTAGCGTACACGCTTATAGAGAATGTTGAAGCCGACCCTCGCAGTATAGACGTAATCTTGGCAATAAAGAAAGGCATGACTGTGCCTTATGGTAAGCCGACGCCCTGGAGGCTAAGACTCAGAAAACTCGCCGAAAGGAAAAAAAGGACAAACTGTCTGGATGATTCTGCTTCTAGAGTTGGTATAAGCCCAGGTCTGTGCTGATGGGTTTCATTGCTCCCTCCGAGGCATCCAGTTCATATATCTCAGGCACCAAAGAGCCATATCCACTTAGCAAATATCGAGATCTGACTCCAGTCATCACAAGTGTAACCCTTAAGGTTCCCGCCAAGTTTGGATTCACCCTAGCGCCCCAGATGACCAAGGCGTCGTCGCTCATCATCTGAGTGACTATCTCGCCTACTCTGTTCGCCTCCTCGATCGTCATCTGCTCATCGCCTGAGACGTGGATCAAGGCTCCCTTCGCCCCTGCATAGTCGATGTCAAGCAACGGCATACTGAGCGCTTTCTGTACTGCGTCTTCGGCTCTGTTGGGGGCATCTGACTCGCCCACGCCAGCAACGGATACGCCTCCCTTCTTGACTATGGTCCGAAAATCCGCAAAGTCCAAGTTTATCAGGCTTGGGGAAGATATTGTCTCAGTTATCCCTCCGATCATGTTCGCCAGAACGCCGTCGCCAACCTTGAAGGCTTCATTTATCGGCAGTTGCGGCACCAGCCTCATCAGCTTGTTGTTGTCTATGACAATTACGGTGTCGCACTCTCTGCGCATATCGGTCAGCCCCTTAATGGCGTAGGCGATCCGTCCCTTCTCAATCTTGAAGGGCATAGTCACAACCCCTACGACAATCGCCCCCTTCTCGCGAGCCATCTTCGCCACAATGGGCGCGGCGCCAGTGCCTGTTCCGCCGCCCATGCCAGCTGTGACGAAGGCTATGTCGACATCCTCGAGAACTTTAGCTACTTGCTCTGCAGACTCCTCAATCGCTGCTCTTCCAATATCAGGATCGCCGCCTGAGCCAAGCCCACGGGTCAGCTTCTCTCCAATCAAGATCTTCTGCTTAGCGTGAGTAACGTAGAGATGCTGCATATCGGTGTTGATCGCGACGCATTCAGCGCCCAAGTTGCCGGATTCCATCAGTCGACTTACCGTGTTGTTTCCAGCCCCTCCGATCCCTAGGATCATTATCCGGCAGAAACCTGGCTCTCGGAGTCCTTCCGGAAAAGTCTCGTTCCATGTGAACTGAAGAGCCTTATCAGCTATCTTTGACATGCTTCTCTCTTCCCCACAACTCCAGCGAAATCAGATCTCGTATGGCCACCCTAATCGCTTCAGCCCTATGCGGGTAGTATCGTTTGGTCACTAGTTCGTCCAAAGCCTCCAAGTAGGGTTCGGGAAGATATATCGTGATGAGTTTCATCCATTCTCACCTGCGACTCTAAAGATCGATAGTTCTTCATAAATACGTGTGTAATATGATTCAAACATGATTCATACATGTGTGTTACATTTCCTTATAAGTTTATCCCAGAGGCCTCACGCGACTCCTCCTCCTTCCTGTATAATAGGTGAAAATAAGAGCTCGTCATTGCGGCTGAAAATGTAATATTGGGCCTCGATCGGCGAAGGTTATCCTTATATATAGTGCAGATGTCGATTTGGTTGGTTGAATTGATGACGTGCGGAGTTCTTGGGCTCCAGCAAAGCTTAAGCCATCCTATTTCCAGAAGCGGCAAGTGCATATACGTGGAAAACTATGGATGCGCTGCAAACAGATTTGATCTCGAGGTTATGCTTGCCCATCTCATCGACGCCGGCTACCATCTAGCTGCGGATACCAGCACAGCAGATATCATTTTAGTGAACACATGCGGCGTGAAGAAACCAACAGAAGACCGCATAATTGGAAGGATTCGTCTTCTAAGCCAGCATGGCAAGCCCTTTGTGATCGCGGGGTGTCTTCCAAAGATCAACTATAGGGCAGTTGTGGAAGTAGCGCCGAATTTTTCAGCCTTGCTGGACCCTCAAAGTGTTGACAAGATCGTCCAGGCTGTAGGGTCTGCGGAAAGCGGCAGGAAAAAAATGGTCTTCTTCTCGAGGAAGCCGGTCAATAAGCTGCATCTGCCCAAGATAAGGATCAACCCATCCATTGAGATCATAGCAATATCCGAGGGTTGCTCCGGCATGTGCTCCTTCTGTTGTGTGAGATTTGCTCGAGGCGCCCTATTCTCGTATCCGAAGGGGGTCATTGCGGAAAAGGTCAGACAGGCAGTATCGGAAGGAGTTAAGGAGATATGGTTGACGTCGCAAGACACAGGAGCTTACGGGCTGGACATTGAAACGAACCTTCCTGACCTCCTCAAAGAATGCTCCTCTGTTGACGGCAGTTTCATGTTAAGAGTTGGGATGATGAACCCAGATCATGCGACGCGAATGCTGCCAGAGCTCATTGAGGCCTACAAGAATGAGAGAATCTTCAGATTTCTGCATCTGCCCGTTCAAAGCGGAGACAACGAGGTTCTGAGATTGATGAATCGGAGGTACACCGTTGAGGAGTTCAGAACCATAGTCCGAATCTTCAGGGAAGAGATTCCAGAGATTACGCTTTCGACAGACATTATATGTGGTTTCCCCGGCGAAAGTCGAGAGGCCTTTGAAAGGACGCTTAAGCTGGTTGAAGACGTTCAGCCCGACATCGTTAACATCTCCAAGTTCCTTCCGAGACCCAATACTCCGGCGGCAAGAATGAAGCAGCTCGAAGCCGCTGAGATAAAGGATCGGAGCCGAAAGCTAACCGGGTTGGCTAAGAGGATATCCCTCCAAAGGAACAGGAGATGGTTGGGCTGGGAGGGCGAAGTACTCATCGACGAGAAGGGCAAAGACTCCTCATGGGTTGGCAGGAACTTTGCCTACAAGCCGATCGTTATCAAATGTGACAGCAATCTGTGCGGGCAATATCTGCACGCGAGAATTGTGAAAGCGCAGTCAACCTTCTTAGAAGCCGAGATTACCTGATTACATTTGAAGAGGAAAGAGCGTCGCGGTCGAAGCTTGACACATGTCAGGTGTTGACCACCTTGTTTATCTTCTCTTCCGTTACGTGTCCACGGCAGTAGACAAAGGCTTTCCTCACGCCTTCAACGTTCTCAGCTCTGTTTCTGATCTCCATTGCTAGTCTGACAACCATTGGACAGACGGGGCTTGAAGGTGTGAAGTCGATTCTGAAGACTCCGGGTTCGATTTCCTTTACATTTCGGATCATCCTCATCTCACCGAAAGTCATGCCTGTCTCGAAGTCCACTATCTTCTCAACCTCGGAAAGGACTCGATCTCTTAGGCTGACCATTATCTTCCGCCATCCCATTTTCAGGTGCGACCGATCCAAAGATTCCTCAAAGATATGGGTCTCTCCCTAATAAGATTGCGGTCTAGCTCTCACCTTGGGTTCTGCGCAACTTATATCTACCAGTAACAGAAGAAGAGTAAACGAAGGTCACAAGATGAACAAGTGGAAAGCTATTGCCTACTTCCTGTTTGCCGTCGGATTGTACTGGTTCATAGGATGCATCGCCGTCACCTACCTACTCATAGTGACAGCACCCAGTTCCGAAGCATGGAGCTTCTGGACGGCCTGGATCCCCGTACTCACAGTTCCGCCTGTCGTCCTTTGGTATCTCGGCTACCGGAGCCTTAGAAAGTCGAGGATCACCCCTCTTCCAGCGCCCATGCCGGTCGCGGAGCCACGGGCTCTACCCAGAACCGGACTGCATATGGAAACCGTGAAAGAAAGTTCGGTTTCGGAGATTCTTGACCAGATTGTGAATGAAGATTCAGGCATAGTGCTGGGATACAGGATGCCTGACGAGACTCTCCGGAAATATGGGTGGCATCGTTTTGAAAGTGGCTACAACTACACGGACGCAAGCGAACACCTTGTGATGAACCTTGGAAGGCTTGTGCAGTTCGGGCCTGAGGTGGTTCCCGTGATGGCGGCAAAGATCCAATATGTGACGAGGAGTGCCCGGTCGAGAATGCTCTTTGTGAATGCGGGGCTGCTCTGTGAAGCGATAGGAAAGATAGGCGGGGAAGAAGCCTATCGTGTGTTGCGGTCTCTCTTTGCACAATACTCCAATGTGTACGAGTATCAGTATGTCAGAGGTGGCGCGGCACTTGGGCTAGCTTTACTAGGTGACAAACGTGCAGTGCAGCTACTTTGGGAGGCAAGGGTCAACCCGCCTCAGGATATGGAGGCTCAATACGGTTGGATAGGCAGAAACATAGATGAAGCTTTGACCAGACTTGGAGCAGAACCCCCCGAAACTTGGGACGGAGTGGCCGTTCAATTCATCTCAGACGTCAGTTCAGGAACGCCGGACTTCAAGAGACTAGCAAAGTCGCTGGAGAAGTTCAGCAGTGAAGATAGGGGTGCTGCGTGGAACACAATTGCTCAGGAATACTGGAATAGGGGCGAGAAGGTCATGGCTCAGAGATGCTGGCTGGAGGCCCTACATAACAATCCTTCTCCGAACTTCGTGACACCATGGGCCTACGTTGAACTCCCACCAGGCAGCTCCAAGGATATAGCAACCGTTGAGAAGCTCCGGAAAGAATTGGGCCCTCTGACCGAGTGATGCCGTTGCTTAGGTTATTACTTACGCTCCTCTATCAGTATTGGCTGAAGCAGAACTCCTAGGGGGTACTGTTGACTCACATCAGCTCCGATAGCCGTCATGTCCAAAGGCTTGTCCACAGCGTCCATGAGGAACCCTTGAGGCGCCTGCTTTTTGGTAAATTCTTCAGCGACTTTGCTCTTTGCTTCGTCATCTTTTTCGGCGTCAACGAGGTATGTGAACGACTGTTCCTTCTTGCCTGTGATCGTTTGCTTGTGCGCTTTCACCACAACAAGGAAACGTCTGAACAGTAGCTTAAGGATGCTCAGTGTCACCTGACCCGGGTATATGTCCTTTGAATCAATTTTGACATCCTTCTCTTCTCCCTTCGCCATGCTTGCCAGCGTGCTCAGATCTAGGTAGCTGAGGAACTTCTTTGTCGCCTCCTCAACGACCTCTTTGCTCGCCCTATTCTCTAGAGCCTGCTGAACCCGAATGCCCAAGATGCCAAAGGCTGCTATCTTCTGGACCCTCTTCTCTTCGTCATTAAGGGCTGCTGTAAGAGCGTCTAGCGAGACTTCATCTTTTAGCTGGGAGAGCCCAAACGCCGCCACAGCTCGTTTCTGCGTTGCTGCGTCGCCCAGAACGTGCACCAGGAAAGGTGTCACTTCCCTTCGCCCGGTCGAGCCGAGAGACTCGAGAGCCGAGCAAGCCAAGAAAATGTCTGGTGATCTAGAAATATCCATGAGTGTTGCTATGACATTGGGTTCGGGATAGTCCCTGAGAGCCGTGGCGGCAGTGGCTTGTACTGCGGTCTCCTTGCTCTTGAGCGCTTGGAGCAACCTTCCTCGGTCTCGGTCTATGATCTCCACCAACCTCTGTCTTATTGTAACAAATGCGTTCCAGTTTTCAGGTTCTTCTCTCCTGGTCGCATTGAATCCTTTCACTAGTTCCAGCGCTCGGTCCCTTTTGCCTCCAAAGTAATCTATCTCGGCGACTTCAACCTCCCTTACCGGTTCCTGCACTCTGGGTTCAATAGCGAGTACTTGTTTCACGGCAGGAAAGTGATCGCTCATGAGGAGGATGGGGACCTTTACCCAGTCTTGTGCGACAAACCCGGTTGTGGGTACGCTATGCCCATAACCCAGGATGTGCCTTCTGATCATGTCAAGCAGGCCTACGATGCTCCTCACCTGCTTCTCGTGAGACAATCCTAGGGCCCTAATCCCGATGAAAGTCATGTTCTGGTACGGTATGATTTGACACAGACATTCGACGTTATTCTCTTTTTCATCCTCGATTTTGTAGGTAAACACGAGTTTGGTGCCAGTCACGGCTTGGTTCGGCAGTAACGAGAGAGCGGAGATCAGCTGTTTGTCTTTGTTCAAGGCTTCCACCAACGGATTCCAGCCCGTCTTATTTTTCCAGATGGTTTTTGCATCGAATCCAGGACCTGTGTCTGTTTCCAGCGGTATCAGTACCCTTTCAGAGCGCGCGAAGCCTGTGGATACCATTTTCGAGATCATCGACGCTGGCACTGGACGATCTGCGAAGCTTCCGAAAAAGTAAACTGGTACCGGACCGGGACTCACTGAAACATATGAAACTACTGGAGCCCCGCCCTTCGTGGTAAACCCAGCGACCAACCCTGAGGAGTCTGCAAAGTCATAGGGTTTGCACTCCACAGGCTCGGCGGCCGTGTCGCTGAAGCCTCTGTTCATCATATTGCTGAGTCTGGCAACTTCCTTTCTTTTCTCTTCGTCAAGTTTTGCTTGCTGCTTCTGTTCTGCCGCCTTCTCGTGTGTTTGATATGTTTCCCGTAGTCTTCCGAAGAAACCTTTACTTTCTTCGCCCATTCCTTACACTGGCCGAAAATTCGCTTTTGTCAATATCTTCTCTTGGTGTTTATAAGCGTTTTACGGATTGCTGTATGCGGCAGAATCTCTTTGACCCACAAGCAAATAAGTCTTAGGATGGTTAACGATGTACTGCGGGATTCGATATGACAGAGGAGTTTGAGGACAGACTCATAAAGCCCATCATCAATGCCTCCTATCCTGGCACACTCGCTACGTTGAGCTTAGCCGTTCTTGAGATCGTTGGGAGAGAGGCACCCATGATATTGAGGTTCCTCCTTTCGCTGAATGCAGTCATGTTCGTTTCATGCGCTTTTCTAATCTTCTTCTATACCATCTACCCTAGGAGAAGAACCCTTTGGAACATGTCAGCTTTGACTTTCATTGCAGGTTTGGCAAGTTCACTTCTGGCTGTATTCGGGCTTATAGTGACTTAGCAGAAGCGTCTTCGATTCTATGAGAACACCCTAGGTCGGCTTTCTCGAAGCTCTCTGCCCTCAGGCTTGGCAGCGCCCGCCGCCTTGCGTCTAGAGTGAGGTGAAACAGCAGTCGAAATTCATATATCTCAAGTGGGTCTTAGCTTCGGAAGGATGAAGTATGGGAGTACTTGGCCTATTCAGGAAGAAGAAGGAAAAAAGAGAGGAACCCGCTTCCGTGAGAACTGGCTATCTTGAGAGGGACAATAGGGGGACCAGATTTGAGACGACGGACCAAGCGTCTACGTACTGGATAGCGCGCATGACCAGCCCCAAGAAAGACCCCTTTGTGATGTTCATTTTTGATACCAAGGAGACAGCTCACAAGGCCTTGACTGACCTCAGTTACATTCACGTAGCGGAAGACAGCGGAAAGCCAATATGCACACACGTCTTGAACTTCGGCTACTATCCGATGGACTACGGCGGTACGACCAGATACGAGGCTTGGGTATGCGGATCAGAGCTGACCCATGAAATGTGGCGCGAAGCCATGGAGAAGTTCAAGGCGCACGGCGGACAACGGAAGAACGATCAGGAACCTGAAGAATCCACTGCCGCAAAGGTGGAAGCCCCTGTGGGCGACATCGCGAAAGTCGTCTTTGTCCGCGAAGACAGACGGCAAGGTTCCTTCGGAGTGGTCTACGTCTATCGCGTCTATAAGGCTCCAAACAGGGCGTCGGCTATGGCCTTTCTGGAGAGAAATCCGGTGACAATGAACTATCTGTATCTTGTAGTTGAAACACCAGAAGGGAACTTCTGCAGAGATATTCAAGGAATGTATCAAGAATAGAACTCTGAGGCGCTCCCCTCAGAGTCTGTACTCGCGGTACGCTGAAGAACCTGGATCGCGATGACCACCGGAGTAAGGATGTCGACGCCACTCTGGTGGTTGCTTTCGTGGCAGAGAAACCTTGTTGACTGCTTGGCCCTCCTATGTCAGCTTGCTTAGCCTTTTTGTGATGCCGGTTCCTATGCAGACTCCTATCGCTGTGGAAAAGGAAGCAAGAATGAAGGTCTCGTGATGTAAGTCCTCGGTTTGGAACCATACTCCCCAGTATAGGAACTGGTGGAGCATTATCAGGAAACCCAGAATCAAAAATAGCAGGGCGAGTACTGATGAAACCCTATCTGGACGTGTCATATAACCAGTCACCTTGGTCAACGCGCAAATCACCGTATGGAAATGGTACCTCATCCGCTACATAATAAGCTTAAATATTGAAGATGGTCTGATTAAAGTGTGAGACCCTCCGGAAGGGTCATTTCCAGCATTTGGACTAGGGGAACCCGCCATGGGCGAAAGCACAGTCGAGGTGAAATACGAGCCAATCAGAGAGATTGTGATATTACAGCGGCATCTCTTCGCGTCTCCCGAAGACTTGGCAAGATTCGCGTCAGTGGTTGCTGGAGGGAAAACACCAGGTCTGTATTGGGCTGAAGAGGTGGTTTTTCTATACTTTCTCCTTCCGGCCTCGACGGAGAAGGCAGCTAAGGCTCTTGTTGAGGAAGGGCGTGTCTATTGGACGCTTGTCGGGTATGCGCTTATGCCGAGATATCAGGCAGTGATTGAGACGAAGGAGAAGATTATTGTTCCCGTCATCGACCTATCCTCTGACCCAGTGATCAGAAAGGTCGCAGGATGGCTTAGGCAACGGAAGTAAGCAAGGGTATGTATAGCCACGGTTGCTTTCTCATGGGTCATCCTGGGACATGCTCGCCGATTGGAACGGTTCCAATAGGGTGTGCGGCTTGAAAATAGGTATCCTGACACGAAACAAAGAATCATGGTGTTCAGTTCAGCTAAAGAACTCATTAGAGCGGCACAATGCTCTTCCCTTCTGTTTCAGCTTCCCAATTCTGAAAGCCCGAGTCGGATACAAACCTGAAGCGGCGGTCGGCGAGACTGATCTCCTAAGAGACCTCAAGGCAATAATCGTTCGACCCATTGGCCGCGGTTCCCTGCAGGAGACAATCTTCCGGATGGATCTCCTTCACAGGCTTGAAAGGCTGGGCATGTACATTCTAAACCCGCCGTCAGCGATTGAACGTTCGGTAGACAAGTACTACGCTCTGACGCTTCTTGAGGAGGCAGGTCTACCTGTTCCTCGAACTATAGCTACTGAGAACGTTGACAGCGCGCTAGAGGCATTCCACGAATTAGGCGGCGATATCGTCGTGAAACCGATCTTCGGCTCGCGTGGGATGGGATCCACAAGAGTCTCGGATCCTGATGTCGCCGAGAGAATTTTCAGGTCACTCGTCTTTCACCACGAGGCCCTCTATCTCCAAGAGTTCATTTCCCATGGAGACTACGATGTCCGAGTTTTCGTTTTGGGAGACAGGATCTTAGCCTCCATGCGGAGAGTGGCGTGTTCTTGGAAGACAAACATAAGCCTCGGAGCAAAGCCTGTGCCCTATGAGCCACCGAAGCAGATCGAGAAACTTGCCCTGGAAGCTTCGGAGACGGTTGGCTGTGAAGTAGCTGGCGTGGATATCCTTGAAACGGAAGGCGGCTCATTCATTATTGAGCTTAACAGTCAACCGGGCTGGAGAGGCCTACAGTCCGTTGCCAAAGTGAACATTGCAGACAAAATAGTCGACTATGTTCTGGAAAGAGCAGCGAGAAGGAGAAACCGATGGAAAAGACGGCCATAATTCTCGCCGGAGGAGTCTCGAAAAGGTTTGGCCAAGACAAGGCTCTAGTTCAGATCGCCGGCAAACCCCTCATTTCGAGAGTCTACGAAAGGGCCCGGGGAACCGTCGAAGAGGTCATAATCGTAGTGAGTTCAGATTTTCAGAGGGAATCCTATGCGCCACTTTTCCCAAGTGAGACCAGACTTGCTGTCGATGTGGCAGGTTCGAAAGGCCCACTCGCCGGAGCCTTGACCGGTCTAATGAACGCTCGCGGCGAATACTCTATTCTCTTGCCATCGGACACACCCTTCATCTCCGTGCAGGTTATGAGGTTGCTCTTTGAGATTTCTCAAGGCTTGGACGCCGTGATTCCCAGATGGCCGAATGGATATATCGAACCGCTTCAAGCCGTTTATAGGACGAGTTCTGCCCTCGCATCTGCAAAGGAGGCTTTTCAGAGAGGTGAGACTAGGCTGCAATCCATGATATCTCGGCTTAAGAGGGTACGGTACATCTCAACCCTTGTCATAAGACAGATGGATCAAGATCTGACAACATTCTATAACATCAACGCACCAGTGGATCTAAGAAAGGCTGAGCAAATGATTGAGAAGAAGATGGATCTGTGAATTCCAGACGTTCACTCACAGAAACAGGGACTTCTCCTTCGGCCACAAGAGGTCTCTCGCGGTTGCGTCTTCAGACTGTTCGTAGCGATACCCTCGGATCACGGCTGCCGGTATTCCCTCATCAGCTTGGCCAATGACCAGCTCGGCAGCTGAGGACAACTCATCAGCCACAGCTGTCTGCTTAACCTTAAGGGTGTAGCCGAAAAGGTCGGTCTCGCCTCTCCGGTCGCGGATTGGTTTTATGCCGGCGACACCTACAGCCACGTTAATCTCACCGCGCCGGAGCGCACGTCCGTGGGTATCTGAGATGATCACAGCAACGTCTTTTCCCGTCAACTCTCTTATTGCTCGGCGGATTTCCCGGGCTGACCGGTCCGGGTCCACTGGAAGTGGAGCGACGTTTCTTTCTCCGGGAACGTTCGATCTGTCAACTCCAGCATTGGCGCAGATGAAGCCGTGCTTGGTCTCTGCGATTATGTGGCCGTCTCCCATGCGGACGATCGTCTTCGCTTCTCGGAGCACTACCTCGACCAGGGCGGGGTCCTTGTCAAACTGCTCGGCTATGTTCTTCGCGAACTCCGAAGGCGTTAGCTTGTCGAGGTTAACAACGTTCCCTTCAGCTCGGGAAACTATCACGTGAGTGACCACTACCATATCCCCCTCTTGGAGCTGAACGCCTTGTCCCTTCAAGGCATCACATATCAGCTTCCCAATGTCGTCGCCCTCTTCGATTATCGGTAGGCCTTCTA
>Ga0315312_1001726_pt1 | contig 16293 bp, 12 predicted proteins | sample TDP7_MG_FD_203629 | JGI IMG/M metagenome (GOLD analysis project Ga0315312, IMG submission 203629) | Freshwater sediment microbial communities from Lake Towuti, South Sulawesi, Indonesia - TDP7 | ecosystem: Environmental > Aquatic > Freshwater > Lake > Sediment | place: Indonesia: South Sulawesi... | reverse complement strand
GCACTTACCCCGATGCCTGAGGCACGGGAATGTTTGATGTCTTTGAACAGCCCTGGACATTGTTGGGTGCAGCCGTCCTGGTTCTATTCGGAATGCTGACCTTCCGCAGCGTCTTCCCCGAGAAACGCCAGTGGTGGCAATTGGCTGTGCCGTTCATTGTCGCGGCTTCGGCGTTTGCGATTGACGTCGCCACCCAGACTGACCTGGAAAAAATCCACGCCCTACTTAAAAAAGGTATGAAAGCCGTTGAGCAAGGAAACCTTGATGCCTTGGCGGCAATCATTTCCGCCGATTACTACGATTCCTTTCATAAAAGTAAGCAAGAATTGATGGCCCACGCCTGGAGAGAGATAGAGCAGTCTGGCGTCCAGAAGGTCAAAAAAAACAGTGTTCTCATACAAGTCTCACCGCCGCAGGCAACCGTTAATCTGATAGTAGTTGTAAAATTTGAGCAGAATAGTTACATCGCTCAGAATTATAAGCGGTGGCTGCTGATAAAACTAAGAGTCAATCTTCAAAAGCAGCCTGACAAGAATTGGCTGGTCAACAGAGCCGAAGTGCTTGAGGTCGATAAACAGCCGGTTCAGTGGCGAGAGGTCAGGTAGTCTGATTATGTTTCAATAGGGTGTGATGAATTCGAAAGCCGGAATAAAAGCGATTATATTATTTAATTTGCATTCTTAGCAGCAGGTCGTTCCATATTTTCCACTTATTGTTCTTTAACGAATTTTAATTTACGCTCTTCAAAGAACTCATATAGGTCTATGGATGTAACACCATAATGCGAGGCGACCATTGGTATTTTATTAGGGAGGTCTTTTCTTTCCTGGGTAATAATAGTGGCGCCTTCTGATTTGGCCAAAGCGATCAAGAAGGGGTCGGCATCAGGTTCGCCTGTCTGTAATTTCTTTTTGTCAACCAAATCGGGAAACTTTTTTACAATATCTTGCGCGAGTTGCCATGTTTCTTTGTCAGGCGAGATAAAGAAATATTTTTTATGCGATATTGCCCATCTCTTTAATCGGTCGTCTTTACCCAGATATTTCATAATATCGTCATACACTACTGTTGTGGAGAACATATTTTTCTGTTTAATAAGGGATTCTATTTCATCCCAAATGGCATGGTAAGCTGGTTTATCCGGAGGATGATACCTCATCAGGGTTATCAAAACATCGTTATCAACAACATAACTATCCCCAAAGGGTAGTTCCATAACCTATATTGCCTCTTTAACTTTAGATATTTTATCAGATGTTACTCCCAGATAATCTGCCACACTCATCTCATCAATCTTCTTGCGTTCGTAGGCATCAAAAACCATAGAAGTATACTTTTTACCCCTCTCCTGGAGGCAAATCTTGATTTCGGTTTTTTCGTCCCTCCTGCCAAATGGTTCTTTATATTCACTTTTCCATTCTCTGTGTTTTTTGAGGTAATAGTTCTTAGTGGTTAAACCTGATATCCATAATCGCCTTAAGATAACTTCTTGGCTGACCTTAAAATCCTGTGCAATATCCTTCAGAAAACTTTCGGGCCATTCTCTTACCTTCGCATTTACTTTTACAATAGAGTGATTTAATAACTTATCTTTTGGTACCAGAAATGCGCCGGCAAAATGGTTGCAGAACTTTTCGTGTGATATATCAGATTCCTCCAAATCACAGATGCCGCCCTCACGTAAGAGCAGATGAGCCAATTCATGGAAAAGCGTAAAAATCTTGGCCGATGGCTCGTCAGACCTTCTCAGGACAATCACAGGGACTTCCTCATCAATCAGAGAAAATCCTCTTATTTCCTTATTCATCGTAATGCTAATCTGAAATACTAATATCCCATTGTCTTCCAACATTTTTATCCACCCATCCAAAGCAACTTCTTTAGTAAAAGAGGCGCGGCCAGGAAATTCCTTAACTCCAAACTGCATTCTCACCTTCTCAGCCAGCACTTCTGGATTGTCTGATGGATTTGCCTTTATGGATAGTTTCTTACTCTCTTGCCCTAATTCTTTAATTAACTCAATGGCGGAGTATTGAAAACGTCTGGCTTTTCGGATAGCTAAATATGTTTTAGGATTGAGTGATTGTTTCTCTGCAGATGGACGTTTCCTAAAGTCCTTGGGAAAAGGAGGTTCCTTGGGTGGAGCAGGTAATAAAAACGCACTTAGCGGTCTCTTGTAAATCTTCGACAACAATTCAATCTGAGCGAATGTAGGTTTTACAACACCATCTTTTTTCTCCCACTCTTTTATGGTGTTTATTGTTATCCCTTTGATCTTTTTACCGACCTCATCTACGCTCATACCAATACTTTCTCTTGCCCATATAAGCACAGACGGTTCTACTGAAACATTAAAAGTTTTTTTGGACATAGTCATTTTTTCCTCTTTGTAACCTTTGTCCTTATCTATGTCTCTATGGGACAAACAAGCTCACTTCAATATCTACCTATACAGTATTAGCTTGTCTGTGGATTTTGCTCTTTTTTTACCTTTTTGTCAAAACTTACTTCGCCCAATCGTGGCCAATAAAACGTCTAATATCTTCAAACGTTTTAGAAAGATTCTTTACAGAATTTTCTTAGGGTGCCGGCGGGAATACTCAGACCAGTGGCGAAAGGCACGAAATATCGAATACTGAATGACGAATCTCGAACTTCTCCACAGGACACCTTACGGTGGACATTCCTTATTCGATATTCGAGATTGTCAGAGCCAGGATTACAGCTCTGCTGGCTTACACAGATTCTTCTGTCTGGCTGCAACGCGGCCACAAATCTTGCAATAAAATCTGCCGTCACTGACGAGAGCTTTGTACTCTTTGGGATTGCTTATCTGAAATCCCAGGTTGGTCAAATAGCACATGTGTTTGCCGTGGCCCGGATGGGGCATTGCTGCTTTGGCCATAATTTGCCCTTTCAAACTTTTAGCCCATTCTCAATTTTCAATTTACAATTGGCATTTGTCAACTTACAATCGTCGATTGGTCAGGGGATTTGACTCTATTATGGAGACAGGCGCTATGGATTACCGAAGAATCATCCCTTGCCTGGACGTCAAAGATGGCCGATTGGTTAAGGGCATCAACTTTGTCAAGCTGAAAGACGTGGGTGACCCAGCGGAAAACGCCGCTGTTTACAGCCAGGCCGGAGCGGACGAATTAGTCTTTCTCGATATTACCGCAACCATCGAGAAGAGAAAAACGCTGCTGGATGCAGTAAAAAGAACAGTCGAGAAAATTTCCGTGCCGCTGACCGTGGGAGGCGGAATCGGCGACTGCAAGGCAATCGAAGAACTACTCCAGATTGGCGCATCAAGGGTGTCTATCAATACTGCTGCGGTGCGAAATCCGAATTTCGTCAAAGAGGCATCCAAACAGTTCGGCAGCGACAAAATCGTCGTGGCGATAGACACCTCCAGCAACTCACAGTTGCCTTCGGGCTTTGAAGTTATAGTGACCGGCGGCACCGTCGGTACAGGGATCGATGCGGTCGAATGGGCAAAGAAAGTGGAAGGTCTCGGAGCCGGAGCAATCCTTCCTACGAGCATGGATACAGACGGCACACAAGCCGGATACGACATCCCGATGACCAGAGCCATAGCTGATGCTGTGTCACTGCCGGTAATCGCATCCGGCGGAGCCGGAACCCTTGAACACCTTTACCAGGCGATTGTCCAGGGCCATGCAGAAGCGCTGCTGGTGGCCTCGATAGCCCACTTTGGCAAATACACCATAAGGCAAATGAAAGAGTATTTAGCCGAGCGCCAGATACCCGTGAACCTGTGAAGCGGAAAAAGCCACAGATTTCACAGATTACACAGACTTACTTTTTAACAGTGTGAATCCGTGTCCGCTTGGGGATGCCTTACGGCATAAATCCGTGTCTAAATTGCCGGTTGCATAAATCATCAGCCACAGACGTCGTCCTGAGCGCAGTCGAAGGAGAGCACAATCCTGAGGACTCCTTACGGAGAGAACTCAGAGGAAGTATTCTTTTTTTATCCGCCATACGTCTGGCGGATTAATCTCTGTGAACTTTGTGTCCTCTGTGGCTCTTTTCGAAAGTCACGCCTTAGAGTTGCCGATATAAGGATAGTATGAGTACTGCCCGCGGCTTTTTGCCACAGAGAGCACAGAGAACACAGAGGAAATGTTCTATTTTTTATGTCTGTGTAATCTGTGAAATCCGTGGTTGAAAATTGCGCTGGTGGACTGTGAGAAAGGGCTTGTGATGTTCGGCAGACTGAAAAAAAGTGGGCTGACCTTCAGCCCACAGCCTTTCACCATTCGCTGGTATCCCAGCAGCCGAAGCTGCGTGAACACTAACCGCCGAAGGCCCAAGCCCCAGCAGATGCCGCCCTTGATGGTCCGTAAAGCCGATTGGCGCCGATAAAAATTTTCAATCCTTCGACCTGCTCAGGACAGGTTTTCAATTGTCAATATCCAGTGCGGGGATGCTCCGGGCGGAGCTTGTCTCCGCGATGTTCATAAACGCACGATGGCACTTCTGCTATTGGTTTGCTGGGTTTAATTGACATTAGTTGAACAGTTCGGTAGTATTTGTATAGGCTAAGTCCTGTAATAGTTTTTGAGTAACGGGAGAGAAAACAGAATGGCCAATGTGCCGCCGAGAATCTTGCAGCTCGTTGAAACGTTTGATCGCAACATTGAAGCATACCGGTCGCAACAGTACAAAGAAGTTCAGCTTCGCAGAGAATTTATCGACCCGTTTTTCGAGGAACTTGGCTGGGATGTAACCAATAAAAGTGGCTATGCCGAAGCTTACAAAGACGTGATACATGAAGACGCTATAAAAGTCGGCGGTGCGACCAAGGCGCCGGATTACTGCTTCCGCATCGGCGGAGTCCGCAAATTCTTTCTCGAAGCTAAAAAGCCATCGGTTGACATTAAAGCCGAGGTGCACCCTGCGTATCAATTACGGCGCTATGCCTGGAGCGCAAAGCTGCCCTTATCAATCCTGACCGACTTTGAAGAATTCGCTGTATACGACTGTCAGACCCGCCCTAATGAAACCGACAGGTCCAGCACCGCTCGGATTATGCTGCTCACCTATAAAGAGTATGTCGAGAGATGGGACGAGATCGCCGACATCTTCAGCAAAGACGCAGTTCTAAAAGGCTCGTTCGATAAATTCGCTATCTCGCCCAGAGGCAAACGCGGCACAACTACCGTTGATAGAGAATTTCTTGCAGAAATTGAAAAATGGCGCGAAATGCTCGCTAAAGTCATCGCTTTAAGAAATCGCTCACTATTTGTGCCTGAGCTAAACTTCGCAGTTCAGCGAACTATCGACAGAATTCTTTTTCTGCGAATGTGCGAAGACCGCGGGATCGAGCGGTATGGCCAGCTTCAAGCTATAAGCAGTGGCGACCGAAACTATCCAAGACTTTGCGAGATATTTGAAAAAGCTGACCAGAAATACAACTCAGGCCTGTTTCATTTTACCGCTGAGCCTGGCCGAGTCGAACCGCCGGACGAGCTTACCCTAAAGCTCACTATCGATGACAAAGACCTCAAAATGATTTTGCACAGTCTTTACTATCCACAGAGTCCCTACGAATTTTCAGTTTTGCCTGCTGAAATTCTCGGCAACGTCTACGAGCAGTTCCTGGGAAAAGTAATTTCTGTCAGCCCTGCTCGCCGCGTCAAAATTGAAGAGAAACCCGAAGTCAAAAAAGCAGGCGGCATCTACTATACGCCTGCATACATCGTTGACTATATCGTCAAAAATACGGTCGGCAAATTATGCGAAGGCAAAACACCGGCGCAAATCTCAAAACTGAAAATTCTCGACCCTGCCTGTGGCTCAGGGTCATTCCTTTTAGGTGCCTACACGTACCTTCTGGACTACCACCACGACTGGTATTCCAAAAACGACCCCCAAGACTATCTGAAAAAGAAAAAGCCACCCATCTATCAGGTCGCTGCCTTTCGTCATTGCGAGGAGTCCGTCTCGAACGACGAAGCAATCTCAAATTACCGCCTTACTGTCACCGAGAAAAAACGCATACTCTTAAATAACATCTTCGGCGTAGATATTGATTCCCAGGCTGTCGAAGTTACGAAACTATCGCTGCTATTAAAAGTCCTCGAAGGCGAAAATTCACAAACCCTCGAAAACCAGTACCGCCTCTTTCACGAAAGGGCACTGCCGGATTTGGGCAACAATATCAAGTGCGGCAATTCTCTCATCGGCCCCGACTTCTTCGACAGTTTCGACTCGTCATTGCGAGACCTGACGAAGTCGGGTCGCGGCAATCTCGAAGAACTCCGGCAAAAAATAAACGCCTTCGACTGGCAGGCCGAATTCTCCGACATTTTCAACCGTCCAAACCCTGGCTTCGACGCCGTAATTGGTAATCCTCCATATGTCCAAGTCCTGCATTCAGAATATCAGCACGAACTAAATTATTTCACTAATAAGTATGTTTCAACCTCAGCTTTCAAGAAAAACTTATTTCCAGTTTTTATCGAACGGTGTATCGGGTTGATTAAGAGAAATGGCGCAAGGTTTTCAATGATTATCCCTGACCGATTTTTCTTCACTCCAAGCTATGTTCCGTGCCGCCGAAAGATTTTGGAAAACGCAAAACTTGAAGGAGTCAGAGAAATACTGGCTGGTGCTTTCAAACAGGCGATTGTTGGAAATGCAATATTCCTTATCTCAACACCGTCGGAAAATTCTTATAAAATAAATATAGAGCAATGGAGCGACGATAAAGTCATTTTAATAAATCAAATTCCTGTTAAGGATGTTTTATCCGACCCTCAAGCTATTATCAATCTTCTGATGAACAGCCGAGCCTCATGTATTCTTGATAAGTGCCAAAAGGTCTCTTCTCCATTAAAGACTCTTATATCAGTTCACGTAGGAATTATGATTAAAGACAACGAAAGGTTATTCACTGAGTCTCGAATTAGTAGCGAGCAGAAGAAAATTGTTAAAGGCAAACAGTTCGAGCGTTACTTTTTGCGCAGTACCTACTTCTTCAACCCAGTAAAGGCTCAAGTGTTTGGAGGGACAAAAAACCCTCAAAAGCATGAGCACTCACCGAAAATTTTAATGAGAAAAACTGGAGATAGGCTGATTGCTTATCTGGATACTGACAGTATATATGCCGAACAAAGCGTCTATTTACTACTTCCAAAATCTGAGACAAATCTACGGTTCATTTTGGCAATCCTCAATAGCAAATTACTGTCTTATCTGTTTCAAAATTGTTTTATTACAAACCCATTAGCATACCCCTATATCCAGCATTACGACCTTGAGAAACTCCCCATTCGCGCAATCGATTTTTATAATCCAGATGACGCTGCTAAGCATGACAAGATTGTAAAACTTGTTGAGCGGATGTTGGATTTACACAAGCAGTTGGCTGCTGCAAAGATTCCAGACGAAAAGACTCGGATTCAGCGTGAAATTGATATTGCCGACAAACAAATCGACAAACTCGTCTATGACCTCTACGGCCTAACCGAAGAAGAAATAAAAATCGTGGAGAATCAGATAGAATAAGTACCTTCTACTATAGATACTGCCGGAGAGGGCATTTCACGTACTCAGGCTCACCAATGGGACCGGGCCGATGTGAGAAATGCGGCCGACCTTTTGTTAACGGATGCTCCAAATGCGGTGAGCCACTAAGAGAGACGTTCTCCTCGCCGACGTATTCGAGCTCCGGAACTCCAATTTACCCTCCTATAGAGCCTCCGCGCAACTGTCCGAAATGTGGTGAAGCTTATCCGTGGAATTCTTGGATCCGGAAGGCAACGCGTTTGCTACGGGCTGCTTCAGCAAAAACTTGGGCTGAGTTCAAGAGCTTATCACCACTCCATGTGATTTTGCTCATTCTTTTAGTACTGTTGATCATGGGTGTTCTGACATGGCGTGATTTGGCTGAAATAATAAAGACAGTCGTAAAACGGCCATAGATATGTCCGGTGGGCAATGCCCACCATTACTTTGATGGTGTGCTCAGCACACCCTACCTTTGCTGTGTAAATCCGCGTCTGAAATATGATAAATAATGACAGCCAGCGGTTTTTCAATAGTGTCCTTGAAAAATCGGCTACAATGTCCGCGAGTTCTTGAAGATAAGGTCGTGGTGGCGTAGGCTACTCTGCCCTCCGGAGCTAAAGAACCTCCACCTCAAATGCTCGGCTAAAAAATTATGTTTCTTAAAATACGACATAAGTATATACGCATATACTTATATACTTTTGGACAATAAATACTCACGGCCCCCGATTTTTCAATGGTGTCGCTGATGTTGTTGAAAAGATTGGCTAAAATGTCTCTGAGCGGAGCAAAATATGCCCGGCGGGCACTCGTCTCGGCGAAGGCCGAGCCGTAGCCGGGCCGCCCACCATTACTTTGATGGTGTGGTAATCAGATTTTACCCTTCCAGTGTAAATCTGTGTAAATCCGTGTCTATTTCTGAAAATTCACTTGACGCCGAGCCGATGCCTCATATAATATATATCTAACAAACAAAGCAAAGGCTTATCGGGTAAATGAGTAGATGAGAAGATGGGTAAATGAGAAAATACATAAATACATTCACCAACTCCGCGTTCATCTGTGAAATCCGTGGCTAATGCTAACAAGGCAGGAGACAGAAGACAGAGGACAGAAGCTTGTCCTGAGCCTGCCGAAGGAACAGATGATAGAATAGGGAAACCAGGGAACCAGGGTAACAGGGTGCAGGTAATCAGGATAACAGGGAATCAGGCAAAATCCCCCCAGATGCCCTGATAACCCGATACTCTGCTAACCACTGCCTGGTAACCCAATACCCTGATGCCCACTATGATTATGCAAAACAAAGCCAGTCGCCGGCCTTGGGCCAGAAATCCTAAGCACCCCTGCTTCTGCAGGGGCAAGCTCGTCCCCGTGAAAACGGGGATACTAAATCCGAAACAAGATGAATGAATGCCAAATGAAAGAGCATGATTTTAAAAAACAAAGCCAATTTTTGTAAGGCCAAAATGAACGCAAGACCATATAAGACAAAGGATTATGAAAAAAGAGCCGCCTTCGGTGGCCGGGAAAACAAAGCCAATCAAAGCCAATTTGTGTTTTTGGCCGCGGAGAACGCTGAGGTCGCAGAATGAAAGTGGTGCCGCCTTGTATTCTGTCTTCTGCCTTCTGTCTTTTTAGTGTGCGATGACGCTGGATATTCGAAAGACCGGCAGCAGCAGCGCGATTGCAATGGTGCCGATAATGCCGCCCAGGATTGTAATCATCAGCGGCTCTATGAGCGTCATGACGTTTCTGATCGAGGCTTCGAGCTTCTTTTCGTAGAAGACAGATATTTTATCGCAGACTTCACCGAGCCTACCGCTCTTTTCGCCTGCTCGCAACATCTGGATAATTCCGGGTGCAATTAACCGGCTGCGCGGCGAAATCAGGATCGACTCGGATAACTGGTAGCCATCGCGAATCTTTTCGGTCACGTCGGCCCACAGTTGTTGAAAATAAGAATTTTGACACGAGCCTTGAATGACTTGTATTGATTCCAAAAGTCTGACTCCGGTATTGATCATCGTGGCCATAATGCGCATGCTGCGTGTCACTACCATATCGACAAACATTGTGCCAATCACAGGAGTGCGGATTTTGACGGTATCAATCACGCGGCGACCAATTGCCGTGCGGACAAAATAATATAGTGCCGCCGAGAGTAATATTAGGCCGGTCACAACGACGGTCATTATCTGAAAATTGCCCAGCATTTTGCTGAAGCCCACCAACATTTGCGTCAGTTTGGGAAGTGCCGCACCTCTGGCTTCGTAAATCCGCATAAACCTGGGCAAGACAAAAAACATAAGCGTTCCGGTGGCAGCGATCGCCATCATAGCCATAATAAATGGATATGTTAATGCCCCTTTGATGCGTTTACGAGTCTCAGCCTCAAAATTCAGATAGCCGCTGAGCACATTTAGCATTTCTGCCATTTTGCCGGACGCCTCTGACGCCTTGACCATACTAATAAACATCGAATTGAAAGCTCTCGGATAACAAGTCAGTGCCTGCGAGAAATTTTCGCCGCCTTTTACCTTTTCAGCTACATCCAGGATTATCATCCTGAACGCTCCTGGCTCAGCCTGCTCGGCGATGGCATCGAGAGCATCGCTCAGCACCACGCCGCTATCGAGCATCACCGACAGTTGCGTGGTGAACAGTATCAGCTCCGCGTGCTTTACCTTTACCCTGTAGAGCCAAGTAGATGACATCGGGCCTGGGTGACTTGTTACCTCAGCGGCAGAGCTCGGCGCCGTGTTTTCTGCCTGCTTAGCCGCTGTCGGCAAAGTCTGTGCTGGTTTTGTGGCTACCGCAGTCATTTTTTCACACTCACCATTGTAAGAGATTCTATGGTTCTGCTTGAGTAGTTCTTAGTACTTCCTCAATGGATATAATTCCCACCTTTACCTTTTCAATTCCATCTAACTGCAGCGGAACCATTCCTTTTTCAAGTGCCTTTGCCCTTAGTTTCTTTGTGCTGATCCGGTCGTTTATCATCTCCGCGATTTCCTCATCGGGAACAAACAGCTCATGAATAGCGATTCGTCCGGCGTAGCCTGTGTTGCGGCATTTTTTGCACCCTACGCCGCGGTAGAATTTGCCGACTTCTCCGCCCACTTTTTCAACGGCTCTTTTTATGCTGGTGGGCGGCTCATACTCCGTTTTGCAGTTAGCACATATTTTTCGCACCAATCGCTGAGCCAGGACTCCAATCAATGAAGCGCTGACCAGATAAGGAGCAACCTTCAAGTCCACTAACCGCGTTACCGCGCCGGGTGCGTCATTGGTGTGCAGGGTCGACAAGACGAGGTGTCCGGTCAGAGCCGCCTGGACCGCAATATTGGCTGTAGCTTCATCGCGGACCTCGCCGACCATTATTATATCGGGATCCTGCCGCAATAGGCTCCGCAGCGCAGTCGAGAATTCAAAGCCAGCGCTACTATTGACCTGAAACTGATTTATACCTGATATGTTGCACTCCACGGGGTCTTCAACCGTGCAAATGTTTACATCCTCAGTGTTTAGTTCAGACAAAGCTGCGTAAAGTGTGGTGTTTTTACCTGAACCGGTCGGTCCTGTCACCAGGACTATTCCATTAGGTGCTTGTATTATCTGTCTGAAACGCTGGAGGTTATCGTAAGTGAATCCGAGCGACTCGAGGTTATAAAGAATCTTCTGGGGGTCAATGACCCTGATCACGACCTTTTCGCCGAAATTGGCGGGCATAACAGATACCCGCAAGTCGATAGGTCTTCCTTCCACCAACACGTGAATACCGCCATCCTGCGGCAGACGGCGCTGAGCGATGTCCAGCTCTGCCATAATCTTGATGCGAGAGACTATCGCCGGATGCATCTGATGCGGCGGCCGCATCTTTTCGTAAAGTTTGCCATCCACCCGGTATCTGACGCGAAGCTTCTTGTCATCAGGTTCAATGTGAATGTCACTGGCATTTTCCTTGACCGCGTTATAAAGCAAATAATTAACCAGTTTGACGACCGGCGACTGGCCCGCTACTTCCTCCAGGTTGCTTATGTCCTCGGTGATATTCTCCATAAGCGTAAAGTCTTCCAGTCCTTTGTCGTCGATAATATCGTCGATAACAAAGACATTGGCAGCCGGCAAATACGTCTGTATCGTAGCTTTGATATCCTTTGTGGTCGCGCATACTACCTGAACCTTACAGCCGCTTATACGCTCTATTTCATCGTTCAAAAATACGTTTGTCGGCTCGCTCACTGCCACGGTGAGCACATCATGGACCTTAAACAGCGGCAGGACAATATGCTCTTCGAGAAACTCCCTGGGCAAAATTTCCAGCGCCTTTGGGTCGCATATTTTGGGGCCGACCTGGGCATATGGCACGCCATAGGCCTCAGCCAAAGCCGAGGCTATCTGATTTTCCGTGCAGTAGCCCATCTCCACCAGAAGCTCGCCGAGCAGCTTGCGATGGCCTTTTTCCTTCTGTTCGGTAAGGGCCTTTTCAATCTGCTCAGATGTGACCACCCCGCGCGCCAGCAGCAGTTGCCCAAGCTGAGTCTTATTTTCCACCGCTATTTGAGCCATAACATTTAAGATATCAAATATCAAAATTCAAAAATCAAATTGTGGAATTGCCGCAAAGCGGCAATGACTTCCTTAATTTTGCATTTTTCATTTTAATTTTTGATTTTTATACAAAGCTCTTTACCGCTTCCGACAGTTCTGTGTAGCGGTCAAATTCACTGTCGAGCCGAGTGACTTCCAAAATTTTCGCACAGTTCTCATCAAGCCCTGCCAATCTAAGCTGGGTTCTATTCTCACTACAGTACTGGCGTATCCACAACAATAGTTCCAATCCCTTGCTGTCAGTAAATCCAACGGCGCGCATATCAAGGACTATCCCAACTTTGCGTTTTGCCACCACATTGGTAATTGTGTTCTGAAGTAGCTCCGTAAAATCGGCGTCCAGGTCACCCTGCAGTTCCACCACCGTGACATCGCCATAATCTTGTGTTTTTACTTTCATCTGATTAACACTCCCACCGCAGCGGTCCCGTACTCTGAGACGTTGTAATTGCGATAGACCTCGCCGCCGCCATTCTGGATAATGTCCCAGAGCAGATAGACCTCACTGTTAAGAAACACTTTGCCGACCTTCTCATCAAACTGCGTGCCCAGCCCCTTCTTTATCTCTGCAAGGGATTCTTCGACAGTTCTGGCGTCCCTGTAAGTCCTTTTAGAGGTCATGGCGTCAAAGCTATCGGCCAAGCCGACTATTTTCCCTACCAATGGTATCTGGCTGCCGGCCAAACCATTGGGATATCCATGGCCGTCCACCCGCTCATGGTGAGACAATACACCCGGCACAATGTCACGCATCTGCTTAATTGCAGCTAAAATGCCAGCGCCGATGGCAGGATGCCTTCTTATACGGTCCATCTCTTGCTCAGTCAGCCGGCCCTCCTTACGCAGTACGGCTTCGTCTATCCCTATTTTGCCGATGTCGTGCAGCAGTCCAGCCAGATATATCTTGTGTATCTGTTCTTGCTCTAACGGCTCTATCTCAGCAACCTGCTCGGCAATCCATCGGGAGATAAGCGCCACCCGCTCGGAGTGGCCGTGCGTATACTTGTCTTTTGCATCAATGCTGCTGGTCAATGCTTTTAACGACCCTATAAACAGCTCTTTAAGGTCGTTAAACAGCCTACCATTTTCGATAAACACTGCGCAACCGCCGGCGACAGAATTAAACAGTTTGACATCAGTGCTGTCGAAATCCGGCTTGTCGATCCTGTTTATCGCAACCATCAGGCCTATTATGCAGTCGCCCGTTTTAGTCTTTTGTGTGAAATGCGAATCTGCTTTTTCTTTTCCAAATAGCGGCACAGCGATAATGTTTTTTACATAGGCAGGCCAGGCATATTTGAAAGGACAATCCACTTCGCTATCCAGTAATGCTTCCTTACCAGAATTTATTTCATCGACCAAGCGGTAATGTAAAAGAGCCGCGGTATGCTCATCTATATCTATCAGTCCGGAGCCAGCCGCCAAAGCCAGCTTCTTTTCATTTTCTACTGTCTTTTCCAGCAGTATTGCGATGCCTTCGACCAGAACAATCTGGGTCAAGCTATCACAAGCCATCTGCAAAAAGCTGGCGTCCGCCTCAGTAACTTTCATATTTGTGCTGAGCTTGTGAAGCAGCACCAGTTCCTCATAGGTTTGAGCCAGCTCCGTGCTTATCTGTTCGATTTGTAGCTCGGCCTTGACAGATGCCTGGAAATCCTCTTCCAGCAGCCCCAGCATCTCCCTCAGAATCACATTTCGCATCTGGTATCTCTCAGGGTTAGCCCCCGCCCTCGGGCGGGTGTCACGATGGAAATCTTCGCCGAGATCAATCAGAGCAACGCCGAGGACGGGAATCCTGCCCGGCGGGTTAGCCCCCGCCCTTGGGCGGGGGGCCCTCGGCCCAAGGGCCGAGGCTAATCGGTCCGCCGATGTTAGAACGGCAGCCAAAAGCGTATCGCTCAACGCACATACGCCATCGTGCTCCGAAGTATCGCTATGGCCTGCCGTGCTGTTTGCGTGCAGCATAGACAACACCGAGCGTTTCAAATGCTCAGTGTTGCTCTCAAATTTGCCGCAGCCACACATCAAAACAAGTTCGCCCTCGGTATCACAAACTGCAAAATTAGCGTCGAACTTGTTTACCCTGCTGCCAAATTTCTTCAATTCACGTAATTGTGATTGGCTAAGACTATTGCCGGCTGTTTTCAACATAACTGTGCCCAAATTCTAACGCATCATCAGACCGCCGGTGAAATCACGTCGTTCGATTCCCGGTGTCGTTCCGGAAACCGGCGGCTAAACTTGTCTCGAACGAAGTCGAGAGATATTTAGCCCCGCGTTTCACGCGGGGTTATTTACCGCGCGGTGATACAGAATGTCCTCGATGTTGCCCAGCAACTCCTTCGGGCTGAATGGTTTGCTCAAACAGTCTGAAATCTGCAAATTCTCCTGCTGCTCTTGCGAAATGGCAAAATTCCTGGCCGTTAACAATATCACCGGTATGTCCTTGGTTTGCTGACACTGTCGAAGTTTCTCTACCAGCTCCAATCCTGTCATAACCGGCATCTGGAAATCCGTGACAATGATGTCCGGCTTCTCCTGGCGAGCCAGCTCAAAGGCCTCAGCGCCGTTTTCAGCCGATACGACTTCGTAGCCGTTATTGCGTAGTTTTATCGCCACGACGTGAACGATGTGTATCTCGTCATCAACGACCAAAACTTTTTTCCCCGTCATTATTTCTCCTCCTCAACAGATTAGCGTTTCGCCCCGCACCAATTGTCCCACAGCGACAGGTCCGGCCTACTGCCGGGTGGAACCCGCAGCACACGTGCAATTGGTGCGGGGTGATTCGGTGGTTGCTGCTTGTTATGTAACCTCGACCGTTTCTGCGGTCGCTAAAGGCAACTCAAAACCAAAGGTGCTTCCGACGCCGGGCTGGCTCGTGACGAATACTCGGCCATCATGGACTTCCTCGACTATTTGCTTGACCAAGTTAAGCCCCAAGCCAGTCCCTGTTGCTTGCTTTTTGTTTGCACTGACCCTGTAGAATTTATCAAAGATATGCCCAATCTCATCTGCCGGTATTCCTACACCTGTGTCAGTCACGATGACTCGGGCTACGCCTGCAATTTCATCGACCGCCGTTTCAATCGTCACCGACCCTCCACTGGGAGTGTACTTTATTGCGTTGCTGAGCAGATTAACGATTACCTGTGAAATCATGTCTCGGTCTGCGTACACCTGGTCATATACGATGGGCTTTTGCGCAATCACTTTTATATTCTTCTCATCAGCGTAACCTTTTATCATCTGTAGCTGCTCTTCTATGAGTATGGTTAGACTGACAGGTTTTTTTTCCACCTTTATCAGGCCGGACTCAATCCGTGAAATATTCAGGATGTCTTCAATCAGGCGATTCAGTCTGTTAGCCTGATGCTGAATAACCGAGCAAAACTGTTTCTTGGTCTGTTCATCATTGGCTTCGCCGTCGGCAAGCATTTCCGAGTAGGCGGTAATCGAAGCAAGCGGCGTCTTTAGTTCGTGGGACACATGGCTTACGAAATCATTCTTCATCTGAGATATTTCTTTCTCGCGCGTAATATCGTGCAGAACAGCTACGACCCCACAGACTTGCTGGCGCTGATCATAAACGCAAGAAATGATGCAATCGAAAGTCCTTAGCCTTGCATCCTGTTCCAATTGGATTTCCCGCCTGGTTGCCTCTATCTTGCTCCGCCTGCTCTGGCGAAGAAAATCTATGAAAACACTCTTGGTCTCGTTGACCAGCTCGGCAATTGGCTTATGCTGTGTGCTTTTATAATCAAAGTCAAAGAGTCTGCCGGCAGCCTCATTTGCCATTAATAACCTGTCAAACTCATCAATAACGATAACAGCATCCCGCAGGCTATATATAATGGCTTCAGTGTTTCTCTTTTGTCTTTGTGAAAGCTGAATCTGGATCTGCAGGTCTTTGACTTCACTTTGGAGCTGATCTATCCTCCCGGAGTACTGTTTGATGCGGTCATCGATCACTTGCGTCAACTCGTCTACAAGCGCATTAACCTTTGGTCTGCTGCCGGTAGGTTGGCCTTGCTTTAACCATTTGGCTATGGACGTGACTGCGCCGGCCAACCGTAGATTATGCCAGCCGAGCCAAATCACGCCCATAGCCGCAACGCAATATGCGATAGCCAGCGG
>Ga0315312_1001725_pt1 | contig 16296 bp, 12 predicted proteins | sample TDP7_MG_FD_203629 | JGI IMG/M metagenome (GOLD analysis project Ga0315312, IMG submission 203629) | Freshwater sediment microbial communities from Lake Towuti, South Sulawesi, Indonesia - TDP7 | ecosystem: Environmental > Aquatic > Freshwater > Lake > Sediment | place: Indonesia: South Sulawesi... | reverse complement strand
TTGCAGGCACAGCCGACGTCGTACTCCCTTGCCTACTTATGGGTGGAAGAGGCGGGGTTCTAGCCATTGCGAACGTTGCACCCAGACTCTGCGTCGACCTCTACAATCACTTCAAACAACATGAGATCGAAAGAGCGAGGCAGATTCAGATGAAGGTGCTCTATTTGAACGATATCCTCGTGAAGAGGTTTAATCAGATAAGCGCAATCAAGGAAGCTATGAATCAGCTAGGGAAGGCTGCTGGTTATCCCCGGAAGCCATCATTACCTCTCGATGAGAAGGCGCGAAACGAGGTCAGAGAAGTGCTTGCAACATTGGGAATCGACTAGACCTCATGGATCTCACCAGGCAGCCTATATCTTCCTTCGTTCTCCGCGCTTTCACTTAATGCACGCTTGCCAGTTCATTCGCCATAGACTTTCATCGCAGCTTCGATACCTTTGACAGGTTCAGCGGGATATCCCTCGTTCTTCAAGATTCTTCCAAGAGCGTCCAAGAAGAGCATTACGTTTCTCTCGTTTGAGTTCAGTCCCATCAAACCGACTCTCCATATCTTTCCTTTCAAGATGCCTAAACCGCCGCCGATCTCTATGTTGAAATTGTTGAGCAACATCTTTCTGACATCAAGGTCGGGAACTTCATTCGGGACAGCTATTGAGTTGAGGCTTGGAAGCCTATGCTCGGGAGGATGCATCTTCAAACCCATGGCTTCAATCCCGCTTATGAGAGCGAGACTGTTCCTCTTGTGCCTCTCCCACCGTTTCTCCAGCCCCTCTTCATGAATTATCCTCAATGCCTCTCGTAGGCCATAGATCATTGAGACGGGTGCTGTATGATGGTAGACCCTCCCTTCTGACCAGTACTTTTCAATTAACGACAGGTCTAGGTACCAACTTTGAACCTTCGTCTTTCTATTCCTAATGACATCCATCGCTTTTTCGTTGAATGTTATTGGAGCGAGCCCTGGAGGACAGTTCAAACATTTTTGTGTACCACTGTAGCAGATGTCTATTCCCAACTCGTCGACGTTCAGTTCGCATCCGCCTAGGGAGGTAACCGTGTCGACTAGAAGTAGGGCGCCGTATTCCTTGGTTAGCTTGGATATTTCCTCTAAAGGTTGGAGGACGCCTGTAGAGGTCTCTGCGTGAATGATGCCAACAACTTTCGCGTTCGATCCTGAAAGGGCTTTCTCAACAGCTTCTTTCGAGATCACTTTACCCCACTCCTCTTTGACCTCTATGCTCTTTCCTCCGCATCTAGTGACAACATCGCTCATCCTCTCTCCGAATAGGCCGTTCACACCCACGATAACTTCATCTCCTTTCTCTACAACATTGCAGAGGGCAGCTTCCATGCCGGCGCTGCCGGTTCCAGAGATTGGAACGCACAGCCTATTCTTCGTCTTGAAGACATACCGGAGAAGCTCCATCGTCTCATCCATCAAATCCAAGAAATATGGGTCTAAATGGCCCACGAGGGGGCTACTCATAGCTTTAAGAACACGCGGATCCACGTTGCTGGGTCCTGGACCCAGGAGGATTCTATTGGGAGGAATCAGCTCCCTGTACATCTTTGCTTCCATAAGTTTCACTCCAAACTTTCATAGCACATGGATTGTCTGTAAGCTGAATTAGCGCTTAAGATTTTGGTCCTCCAGCAAGGACCGGAAGATCATATATGGGTATGTCCTCGCCAAGAGCCTCAGCTCCTCTCCTCAAGCTCATTACGCAGATGGGACATGCTGTTACGATGGCCTCCGCCCCAGTTCCCTTAAGCTGCTCAACTCTCTTAGCGGCTTGCTCGATGGCTAAGCTTTCATGAGTGTATTCGAAGCTGGCGGCTCCTCCGGCCCCGCAGCAAGCTGAAAGCCACCTCGATTTTGGATGCTCCCTCAAATCCAGTCCGGGTATCGCTTTGATGACTTTCCTAGGTGGATCGTAAATGTTCAGATGCCTCCCCAAGTAGCATGGGTCGTGGTAAGCGACCTTTAAGTCAAACCTTGGAGGCGCTATCTTCCCAGCGCCGATCAATCGCTCTAGGAGCTGGGATGAATGCAGGATCTCGAGCTTCAAGTCGATGCCTAAGAGCTTCGGGTAATCGTTGATGAAGGTTTTGAAACACGCTGGGCAAGAGGTTACAAGCATCTTAGCTCCAACTTCCTCGAGCTTTGTTTTGTTCTCCTTGGCGATCTTCTTGGCCTCGGTCCAATGCCCCATCCTTATCAGCACTGATCCGCATTCCCCCTCCTCATCGCCTAAGGTCGTGAAGCCTACGCCAGCGGCCTCTAGGATGCGCGCCATGGAGGAAGCAGTTTCCTTAAGCCTATAGGAGGCCACGCACCCAGCCCAATATAGGATCTCGGGGTTCTCGCTCAGCTCGATCCCGCTGGGCAGCCAATCTCCTCTACCCTCGCGAGGCTCACCGAAGGGGTTGCCGAATCTTGAAATGTTTTTGAGAAGCTTGCCATGCTCCTTCGGAGCTTTACCCTGAATCACCAGCATGGCTCTTGCCGCTTCAAACGCCTCGTGGGTTTTCACGCCCGCCGGGCACCTGCGGAAACAATATGCACACGTCATGCAGAAATACAGTCTGTCACTTAGGTAGCTCGAGGTGCTGGGCAATTCCCGATCCACTAACGCCTTCAATAGCTGGAGTCTGCCTCTGGGAGAATTGGCTTCCCAATTGTAGAAGCTGCTCGTGGGGCATAGCTCCCTGCAGAAACCGCATTTCATGCATTTGTCCAAGTCGCTTTTGAACGTGATCAGCGGATAAAGCCTATCCATGCTTCTAGGTTTCAAGGAAAGTTCCCTCTCCTTTAGGCAGGGGCCAAGGTCCACCCTTGCCTTTGTAGGGGTTCAAGATCATGTTTGGATCAAATATCCTCTTTATTTTGTGCATGAGGTTGAACATTTTCTCGCCGTATTCGAGCTTGACGTAATCTCCCCTTAAGACGCCGATTCCATGCTCCCCGGTTATGCTGCCGCTCAGCGGGATGACCACCTCCCTATATAGCAGATCTAAAGCTTTGAAGAAGGCTTCCCTTTGGCGAGGTTCGCGCTCGTCGAAGAGGAAGGTTGGATGCAGATTCCCTTCGCCAATATGCCCAAATATACTTACGCTAAAGCTGGGTACGCCGAGCCTGGAGGGTATCTCCGCTATCCTTCCGCAAGCTTCGGGTATGCTGGTTACAGGCACGGTTAGGTCTTCCATGCATACCGTGGGCGCCACACTTGAAAGCGCTGGTAGAGCAGCTTTCCTAGCCGAGATGTAGCGCTCCCTCTCCTCGATTGAGCTGGCCTTCGCGGCAAAGATGGGTTCCCCATTCAACGCCATGTTATGGACGGTCTCCATCTCCCTCTCGACTGCTTCCCTGTATCCATCGCAGCCAACGAGCACTGCACAGCCCTTAGGCAAATCTAGGCCCGCATACTCGAAGGATGCCTTGGAGGTTGTTTCATCCATGAACTCCAACATGGCCGGTCTCGCGCCCGAGGATTTGATCCTAACAGCCGTCTTGGTGGCGCCTTCAATATCCTTGAAGATGTATAGGGATGCGGAGTACGCTTCCGGCAGCGGGGTAACCTTCAACCCCACCTTGGTGATGACGGCCAAAGTCCCCTCGGACCCTATAAGAAGCCTTGTTAGGTCGTAGCTGGAAACCGACTTTATCGTCTTCGATCCAGGCTTTATTATGTCGCCGGTCGGCAACACTGCTTCAAGCCATAAAACGTGGTCCCTCGTAACCCCATATTTTAAGGCTCTATTCCCGCCACTGTTGTTGGCGACCATGCCGCCGATGGTGGCTCCCGGGCTACTCGCAGGGTCTGGGGGAAAGAAGAACCCGCGGCTGGCTAGGTAATCGTTTAGGGAATCGCATACGACTCCCGGCTCCACGACGACTATTTGGTTGTCCGGGTCGAACTCCAAAATTCTATTCATTGCGTACGTATCGAGGCATACACCTCCCAAGATCGGGAGGGAGTTCCCCGCCACGCTGGTTCCAGCACCCCTAGGCGTAACAGGTATGCGATATCTATTGGCTAGCTGGAGGATCCTGGAGACCTGCTCCGCCGTTTTGGGAGCAACGATGATGTCCGGCCTATACTTGAGGAGGACAGACTCATATGAGCCGCATATCAAATCCTCAATCCTCTTCGAAACGTTTTCCGGGCTAACGATGACCTCCAATTCCTTGACTGCGGCTTCAGTTAAACGCCCATATTTTCCCAAATCGAATCCCAACCATGAGCTTCAAAGACTCTTCATGAAGGTTCGAAAAGGCTATTAAGTTACCAACGCCAACGTTCCTTCAGATTATCTCATTAACCTTGTATTTATGTTTCTGAGCAGGTTTGGAACTAACCTATCTGTCAAAGATCGAAGGTTGACTGCGCGTGAACGGTGTTTCGCTCCTTTGAGCCCTCCGTTACCCAAATGTCCTTGACCTGCAAAAAAGTCAACGAACTGCCAAGAATCTAGCGAGTCGATTTGAGCAAGAACGATCTAGTTCTTCGGATCTAGTGTACGAGGGACGGCCCTTCCGTGTATTTTTGAAGAACGAAATCGACTAGTGCGGGGTGGCCCTTCTGCAGTGCGGCGAGGGCATTCCTCAAAGCCACGCCGACTCGGTCGTTCTCTTCAACTCTCTCTCCGTGCACATCATAGGCTTTCGCCATTTCAGCGAAGTTGATCCTCGGCTCATCTATGTCGACGCACTCATAGTTCTTCGCTTTGAGAGACCAGCCACCCGTTGCTTTAGCTATGAACTCCCACTCTATCCCCCATGAGGCATTGTTCATCACCAGATAGAGGACTGGTATGTCGTAGTGAGAGCAGGTCCAGAGGCATGAATCTATATTTCCCATAATGGCTTCTCCATCTCCAACGGTGCAGATCACCGTCTCATAGGGCTTCGAGATGGAGCCCACTGGGTAACCATTCTTCATCTGAAGGTTCACGTATCCCTCTGACCTTGCAAGTCCTACGCCGTATGCCATTCCACAGCCAACACCAAGATGCCATGAGGGGTTACCAAAGTAGCTTCCAGGCTTGTTGAGCATGATATTTCGCATCAAGGCGTTCCTAGATGTAATGACCGCGTTCACCCACACTGTGCGATTGTTCCAGATTGCCTTCAACTCGCGGGCGATTCTATATGGTGAGACTGGAACATCATTCAAGTGCTCATCCGCCTCTTTATTCCAATCTTCCATAAGTCTATGATGTTCTTCAATCAGCTTTCCACGTCTTCTCTTAACTGTATCCTTCAGCTTTCCCTCATCAATCAATTTCACAGCCATTTCGTTAAGAGCGGTCAGTGTCGCTTGGCTGTCTCCAAGCATTCGTACGTCTGCCAGAAACATAGTCGATCCATAGTCTCCTCCACCTACAACTCCTCTCACATTGAAGGGGTCGCTTGTAAGATCGATAATCCTCGCTTCCTCAGGAGGACGCTCTGGAGGCAGGTACCCATTCTCTATGTTGAAAATCAAGTCGCAGTCTTGAGGCCACGATGGTTGAAAATCTTGAAAGCCCATGAACGAGTAGTGTTCCATTGGAAAGTTCAGGAAGCTTCTGCCATCGCGGACCGGTATCGCCAAGGTCTCTGCCAAATTGACGAGTGCAGAAACAGCTTCAGGATGCCTACCTAGGCTTGTGGCGACCACGAGTGGGTTCTGGGAGTCCATTAGAAGCTCACATGCGTTTCGCAAAACTTCCAGTTTCGGAACTGGAAGCGCCGGGGGCTTCATACGCTTCGTTGATCGAATGACTTCTTGATCCACTCTCTTCGCCATCATATCTTCTCTAAGCGTTAGATACACAGGCCCTTTAGGTTCAGCTGCCGCCATGAAGATAGCTTTCTGCACATCGTCAGCTAAAGTCTCCAGAACCTGGTTCTCATGAACCCACTTGCACCACTCCCTCATCAAGGCGGTCTGAGTTGTATGATAGTGGTACTGGAGCGATCCTGAAGCAACTGGAACTCCAGGATAGTTTCTGGAACCGAAGATCACAACTGGAGCAAAGGTCTCGAAGCCCCCGTAGACTCCTCCCATACAATTCATAGGACCTACGGTACGATCTATCAGACAGATGGCTGGTCTCTCGCCAGCCAAAGCGTAACCGACCGTAGCGCAAACAGTCGGGAACTCATGCAACCCCTGAATCCACTTCGGCGGTTTCACAACAGTCATAGCGTCCTGTATGTCCGGCATCCCTCCGCCAGTCGTTCCGAAGAGGAATTGGAAGCCATTGGCTTCAAGGATTCTCATGAACCACTCTCCGCCGGTCCTGACTGGGATAGCGATACTCTCTTCGCCAGAATCTGAAGGTTGAACCTTTGAAGAGTCCTTAGCCATCGGCAACTCGGTCGTCCCCCATCTTCAGAAATGGTCGCGATGCTTTTTATGCGCTTTGCCGAGAGTCATTATGTGAGTTCTTGTTCGTGAATTACTTCAAAGCAGGAACAAGTCCTTAAGATCTCGGCATATGGCTGGGCTTTCTACTGGATTTTCTCCGCTTTCTCATTTTGTTCCTTTTCTTCTGCCTTTTTCTGATCAAGTATCGTGTTCTGCCCCTTTTCATCGCCGACTAGCCCTCATTTCAGGAAAAACCTTTCTCCACTTATGTTTGCTTTCGCTCCTAACTCACTAGCCTCAAACTAGTTGAAAGAGGCCTCTCCAATCGAGCTAGCTCTCAGGTCACGAGTCCCCTAGGCCCTGAGTAACCAGAATCGATTGGAGAGACCCGAAGATTTGAATGGCGAGCATTTGCATAAAGGTATTGTGGAGTGGATTCATGCGCGGGTCAAACGTCACGATTTAGTACTGAACTCTCAAGTTCGTTGGTTCTCGACGACTTGAAGTTTGCCGGTTCTGCCAACGCTCACCTGCAGTTCTCCTCTAAACGGTTTTACCCGTCCATTTTCAATTTGAACTACGTCACCAACCGAGATCATATCTATTTGGGCATTCCACAGTGGCAACTTGATAGAGCCAGTGTCATCAGAAATCGTTGCAGTCGAAACATCGAGAGGATCGCCGAACCTCGAGAAGACCTTCCTCGTGATTGATTTCTCAATGATCTTCGCTTTCAGATTGACCCGTTTGACTCCGGCATTTATATCTTTGATTTGCAGGTCAATGGCTTTCAGCGGTTCGATTTTCTTAGCTGGAGCGGATTCTTCCAATCGGAAGCTTGAGAGATCAACTTCTGGCAGATACTCCAGCATCTTCTCATTAAGTCTCAATTGCGCAATTATCTTTTGATCTTGTGTTACGAGAAAGATGCCATCATTCTCCGTCTTCTGGCGGCGTTTGATCGACATGCTCTTGTACGATGAGTTCTCATGCGTCCACGCATCGAGAAAGCATACAAGAAACTTGCGTGTATCAATTCCATATTTCTTTGAGATTCTAATTAGATACGCGCAGTTCGTCACATCGGCTAAGGAGTGCAGTGGTCCACGTGGTCTACCCCTTCCGTAGTAGAGCATCGTCCTTCGTATTATTCCCAATGAGATCGCTCTACATAGTTCCCAGCTCGCTCTTAACCTTTTTACCGCTCAATCTCGATGCACCTTGAGGAGTTGAAGCCGTCGCGTTTTTCGACGTTGCGCACGCACAGATTCTGAACCTACTTAGAGTGTACTGCCACCGAATCCCCAGCATTTCGGCGAAATGTTGCCTTGGATTCTTTGAAAGCTGATTGTGCGCGATCTTTGCTTGCGAGATGTGAGCCCATTAGCTTCTAATGTTTCTTTGCCTCTTCTAGTGACCAGTAGAAAACATCTTTCCGAATGTGTCTGCCTTCGGCTGAAAGATTCGAATCTATGTTGTTGACTAGAGAAGAAGGGAGCTATTGTTTTTATACCAAATGCTGGAATCACTTCGAGACAGGGATACTTCAAATATTGCGAGGAGTAGGATTGGGAAAGGTTAGGATCGACATAGTGAAAAAGACTGCGAGGAAGCTAATGGAGAGTTACCCCGACAAGTTCACAACGGATTTCGAAGAGAACAAAAAAATGGTAACGCAACTCTTGGATTCATCCACGAAGTGGATGAGAAATAGGATCTCTGGCTACGTTACCACTCTCAAGAGGACAGAGGAGAAAAGAAAAGCCGCTATGACGACGCCAGCGGAAGAAACTCCAGTCACATCCGAAGCGTGACGCGATCAAAGGAAAGAATAAACCTTGTTGGAATATACGTCGTACACATGAGAGCGCATCCTGACCCAATTCAGCTGTCTAGTTTATGTCTCCTCGCACTTCTCTTCAGTTTACTCTTTCTTCCGCTCTCATTGCCAATAGGCACGTAGGAGAAAAACAAATAGCAAGTTGAAGCCGACAAATGATGCCTATTCCGGCCTTCTGTCCTTGCTGTCGAAATATATCTTTTTCGTCGCCTTTCTGCGCAAGGTACAATGGAACCTAACTGACGATTTACATTTTCTGCAGTTTTTCACAATGTTAGCCCTTAGAATACACATTTACATTCCCGTAGCCTTTGTGGCGCGTGGCTTATACACTCTCCGGTCGTAGTCAGCGTCCAAGCCCGTTCCAGAACATAGCTGGTTCGTATGCACTAGCCGTAAACTTGGTAGCTAACATAAGATAAAATGTCTGTTTTTCCAAAACCATTCTTTAATATGTTCGGGCGTCTAATCATATTTTGTGGTAGGTGTTCGATTTGGCGAAATGCCCAAAGTGTGGTGCCGAGGTCAATAAACCTGCTAAAGTGTGGAAAATGAAGTCAACAAAGGCGAAAGGTCGGGCGCTACTCATAGGGTTCTTTAGTTGTCCGAGATGTGGTGGAAAATTCAGAAAAGCGCATAGACAGAAACGTCGTTAACGCAAAAGTGAAGAAGATAGCAGGAAGATGAGCTTACCAGGCGCTCATGATAAGGCTCGCTGTTAAAACAGAACCTCCTCTTTTGCTTAAGGCGGTAGCAGAGTTTCCGTAACTAGAGAAATCCCAACATAGGCTAGCAGACGATATTCAGCAATTGTGTTCTTGCGCTGTTTTCCATAGATGCACTGAGTTCGTAAGGTTTCAGGTCGAGGTCGGAGGCTGCTCTTTTGTCTTAACTTGATATGCAGGTTCCTTTTTCTTAGGCTTCTTTACTTGTCTTGGTTTGCCCAATCTTTCCATCTCCTAGAGCTGATTTGTACCTTAACCACTAAATATTGGATGGTTGGAGATAAGGGTTGTCCATAACCTCATATGAATTCAGTTCCGGAAATGAAGTCAATCCTCAGCAAGCCTCTATTTTGTCAAAACGAACTGGACACGTTATCTAACTCTTCCGCTTCTCTCCTTCTTGCTAGACATCTTTTTCCTTTTCTTCTGCCACTCAGCTCTTGTCACTAACCAACTCCCTCAAGCGAAGAAGGCCCCTCGGAGCCTATATCCATTTTCTTTTTCAGGTCTGGCCTTCAAATGAAAGCAGCACAACATTATTCCAATTGACTAAGCCGCCCTTTCCGATACCTGGGCATTCTGGATCGTAAAATACTAGATATGGGATTTTCGTAGTTGAATCAAGAACGCAAACCGCATCTGCTGGGAATGTAACCCTCAAGCTATCAAGGTCTCTCTTGGCAATAGGGAAGAACGGATATGCTCTGCAAATGGAAGGCCGCGCCGCATAAATAGTGCATTTCTTTCCGTCTAGGAAGGCGCATCGGGCCTCTAGCGTACGGCCTTCCCCTGCAGCTTCTAGAGTACTGTAAACCTTTCTTGTTTCATCGTATTGTACGAGCGATCTGCAGCGAGGGCTGAAATTTGCTAGTCTAAGGATGTCTTGCTCACTCAGAAAGATCTCGTACTCGCAGCATTCCGCACATCTTTGACACGTGAAAGTCATGTTTAAACGGGCTATACAAGAATCATCTTTGACAAACTTTGGATCCCTATTCAATGGTATCCCGAAAGTATGTGCGCTCAGGAGCTTATAAGAAAGCCTATTGCACTGACCTAGGATTGCCAAGATCAGAGAATGCACGGGTAGTGGAAAAGATTCTCTTTCGAGATTGGATTTTGAGATCTGTGACTGATTTGCATTCACACTCTTTCGATGAGGGATCTCAAGCCGTTTTCATCTCTTGGAACCCATTTCGAGTTCTCTCTTCTGAAACAATTTTCTTCCGTGAATACACCCGGGGATTTTTCAACGAGCTCCTTTAGATCAGTGTTTGTCATAGATCGGATTTCCTCCAGTTCCCATCCTTCTTCGTATGTAACCAAGGTGATAGCTGTTCCATGGTCTCCAGCTCTGGCGGTTCTTCCGATTCTATGGAAGTACATTAGAGGATCTTTAGGAACATCGTAGTTGATTATGTAGTCAACTTTCTCTATGTCCAATCCTCTTGCCGCCAAATCTGTGGCTACTAGAAGAAGTGCACTACCGCCCTCAAATCTGTCCATCACATAATCTCTTCTAGACTGAGTCAAGTCTGCATGAAGAGCGAGAGTAGAATACTGTTGCCGTTCCAATTGTTCTGCTAGACGGTCGGTCTCCAGCTTGGTTGCGCAGAATATTATCGCTCGTCGAATTTGGAGTTGATCGATAAGTTCGCATAGCGTCTTGAACTTGCGCCTCCGCTCAACTACGCAGTAGAACTGTTCTATCTCATCGAGGGCAATCTCATCCTTGTCCACGAGGATCTTCTCTGGATTCCGCATATACCTTTCAGCGATTCTAAGAATCTCTTCCGGCATCGTGGCTGAGAAGAGACATGTCTGCCTGTTTCGAGGAATATGTTCAAGGATGAAGCTGACATCTTCAACGAATCCCATCTCCAACATTCTATCAGCCTCGTCTAGGACGAGAAGCTTCACATGGCTCAGGTCTAGTGTCCGTCTCCTTAAGTGATCGATGAGTCGACCAGGAGTTCCAACTACGATCTGCACTTTCCTCCGTAACTTTTCGATCTGCACCTCGATCGATTGTCCTCCGAATACAGGAAGTACCTTGAACGATGTATACTTGCCAAAACTTCGAATGTCCTCTGCCACCTGCTTCGCGAGTTCTCTTGTTGGAACTATCACTAGGCCTTCAACGTTCAAGCTCGTTGAGCTCAATCTTTGGAGCATAGGCAGAGCATACGCCGCTGTCTTGCCAGTTCCCGTATGGGCTTGACCGATTACATCACGGCCTCCTAAAATAGTGGGGATGGCCTCAGCTTGAATTGGAAACGTCTGAATGAACTTCAGCTCTCCAAGACTCTTCTTCAAGTCTGGGCGTAATGGTAAGTCATCAAATTGACTCATTGTTGTTCTCAGATTCCTTGCAAAGCGCGCTCAGGAAAAGTAGATTGATAACCCGCTTTTCGTCAGTGAGCGTCTTTATCCTTCCCTACAGGATGCAAGCATGTCTCTTTTATATCTTTCCAGTCGTGTCAAGTCTTGCCGTTCAGCATGAGATTGCGAAGAGCATTGATCCGAAACCTGTGCCCTCTGCATCTTCACGGAACGTATTCTGATACATACACTCCCAGTTGTGGTAAGGATCTCCCAAGCCGTAGATCAAAAACCAGTAAGTAGCCGAAGGCTCATGCGACCTGCTTCGGTACGGTTATTCTCAGGCTTCCGGCTAACTGCGATAGCTTTCAGCTACGCCTTCTTTCTATAGAGCGCTGACTTCGGGAGTAGCGGGAGCAACATCGGTCTGATCGCTCGGTAGACCGCTAGAGAGATGGCGGAGTCGATTAGATGATGCGCGATGGTTCCAAGAGAAACCCAGAGACCAGCCACCTCCGCTGCCACCTTCACGACGTCGAAGATGGGGCCAAGCATGTAGACAACCAATCCTTCTCCAACCGCGTGAATAGGCAGCGCTATTAGAAGGAGAGCTTTCACGTAGCTTCCGCCCCGGAAGACGTATATCGACGCCGCGACTCCCCACAAGACGTGGATGAACGCTCTTGCCGCGATGACTGGTCCAAGAGTTGCCAGAAAGCCAAAGGTTGAAGCCAGCCCGACAATAGCTGCTGCTGACGGACCGATCGTGATTGCGAGCATCGATGGAACATGGGATGCTGCGGTCCCGGAATACTGGATCGCTGGAATATATATCTGAAGTGGCGTTCCCCTAAAGACGAAAGGAATCGCGATAGCGAGCGCTGACAGGACACTGGACAATGCGAGCTGAACACTGTTAATCTTCCAAAGAGAGCTCAAGGCGATCCTTCCTTACTAGGAGTGGAGACATAATGAAAATGCGAAAAGGGAGCCTCCTCCAGATATTCACCTAGACTCTTACCTGACATGTTCGAAACTCCCTAAAGACTAGCGCTCCGAATAATCTTCTCTGTTGTTCCTTTTCAATTATTAATATCTTAGTATGTGTGTAAAGACACGCTAGTTATTTAAGGTCAAGGATCTCTCAATATGTATGTGAGCGGGTGGTTTACTCCCTCCGTTCCGCAGTGAAATAAACCCCAAAAGGGAGGCATAGAATTTGGGAATTCTTGGCAGTTTTGGGAGAACCGAATCCAGCGGAGAAACTAGATCTAGAGCAAAGGAGTTGGCTCTCAGTTCTGTAATCGCTGGCGCGTATGGCTTAGGGACTATTGCAATAGCTCCAATAGGCTACGGCCCTGTCCAAGCAAGGTTGACAGACGCATTGATTCCTATGAGTTATAACAAGAAAGTCGGCAAGGCAGCGATCTACGGAACAGCGTTAGGTTGTGTTGTAGCCAACGCAATTTCACCATATGGATTGGCTGATGTTATAGTTGGTGCCGTAGCAAATGCAGCAGCAAGCTCTTCTTCATATCTGTGCCAGAGATGGTCGGGAACAAAGGGCAAAATCGCAGCAACGGTTATCCCTTCAATTGTTATTGGAGTGGCAATCGCAGGAGAATTGGCTTTGCTATATGGTGTCCGATTTGAATTGGGATTTCCATCAATAACCGCTGGTGAGCTTGTCTCCTGCGTCGGCCTCGGGATGCCGATCTTGAAAGCATTGGAAAGATTGATCGGAAAGAATAATCATAAATCTGAAGCCTAGAAACATGGCGCCTCATCTTTCCGAGAAAACCAGAATGTCTCCGTAATTCTACAGCGCCTTGAGCTCTCATTTCTCTCCACTCGTTCGAAGGATCAACGGTCAAAAAACGAAGAGTTACGACTTAATATTTGCCAGGATTCGAATTTGAGTTTGACGACTGTGCACGTGTTAGAAAGACGGAAAAGCGCGTCGCTCTTGGATTAACAACTAAAATTTTTCGAGCGTTGAAGAGTTGGACAGCCCGTATCGACTTTCGGTTGGATAGTATTTTTCTATTTGAGCGCTATTAGACTCTATGGATGTGAGAGAATCCATGTCCAGCAGTCAGATTCGCCTCGGCGACATGGACCTGAAGGACTTCAGAAAATATGGCCATCAAGCCGTCGATTGGATAGCTGATTACCTAGCAGCCCCTGATAAATACCCGGTTTTGGCTCAAGTGAAGCCAGGTCAAATTCGAGAGGCCCTTCCGAGGTCGCCGCCGGAAGATCCTGAGGCTATGGACTCTATTCTGAAAGATCTGGATCAGATAATCGTTCCAGGAATCACTCATTGGAATCACCCCGCCTTCTTCGCTTATTTCTCTATCACCGGGTCCGGGCCCGGAATCCTTGGGGAGCTCCTTAGTGCAGCTTTCAGTGTCAATGCGATGCTCTGGAAGACATCGCCGGCTGCAACGGAATTGGAGGAAGTCGCTCTGGATTGGCTTCGTCAGATGCTCGGTCTCCCAGCAGACTTCCAAGGCGTCATTTACGATACTGCGTCCGTTTCAAGCCTCCACGCGATGGCTGCTGCCCGAGAAGCTCTAGCGGATCTCAGAGTGCGCGAAGAAGGCTTAGCCGGACGTTCCGAAGTACCGCGTTTGAGGCTTTACACATCAGAGCAAGCGCACTCTTCCATCGAGAAGGGCGCCATCCTAATTGGCATCGGCCAAAGAGGGGTAAGGAAGATCCCTGTTGATAATGAGTTTCGCATGGACCCCGTCGCTTTGAGACGGGCGATCGAGGAGGATGCCCGGTCAGGGTGGCGGCCGTTCTGCGTCGTAGCGACGGTCGGAACCACTTCCACGACGAGCATCGATCCTGTGGCTGAGATCGCTGAGATCTGTGAGGAGCACGGGCTCTGGCTTCATGTCGATGCTGCATACGGGGGAGCCGCAGCCATCGTTCATGAGCTGCGGCATGTACTGGATGGTTGCGAAAGAGCGGACTCAATTGTCGTGAATCCTCACAAGTGGCTCTTCGCTCCGATAGATGTCAGCGCCTTCTACTGCAGACGACCGGATATCCTCCAGAGAGCTTTCAGCTTAGTCCCTGAGTATCTGCGGACCAGTGAAGGCGAGAGAGTACGGAATTACATGGATTATGGGATTCAGTTAGGTCGAAGGTTTCGTGCTCTCAAGCTCTGGATGATCTTTCGATACTTCGGCCACAAAGGATTGGCAGCAAGAATCCGTGATCACGTAAAGCTGGCTCACAGATTCACTTCTTGGATTGACGATGACCCCAACTTTGAACGCCTCGCTCCAGTACCTTTCAGTACAGTCTGCTTCAGAGCTCGACCGAAAGATCTGGCGGATCTTGAAAAGTCTCCGAACGTCGCCGATGAGATAGAGCGTTATCTCGATTCACTTAACGAGGCACTCCTCGAGGCGGTGAACGCTACCGGGCAGGTTTACCTCTCTCACACTCGCCTTCGAGGAAAATTTGTCATTCGGCTTGCTATCGGTAACATCAGAACAACAGAGGGCCATGTATCTCGCGCTTGGATGCTTCTGCGAGATCACGCTGCTAGATTGGATGGAGAACGCAGACCACCTACATTGCGACCACATCAAGAGAAATAGACACATCTGCTCGGCTGACCCAGCAATGAGGAGCTAACCTTGAACTACGGCCCATGCCACTTCGCTAGTGCTACTAAAGCCAAACGCAATTTTCTTAAGTTGATTGGGCGATAAGGAACGACCGTAGGTGCAAGGCAGATGCGAGAAGTCAAGAGATATAAACTTCTCTGCGATCAAATGTTTGCCGCTGATAGCAGAGTAAGATATGCTGTTGTTTTAGACGAAGAATGCTCAATCGTGGCTGGAGGAATGCGCCCTGGCGTAACGTCCATAGAATCCCCCGAACATGATCGAAGAGTAGATCTTCAAGTCGCAGTTTTGGCCGGTGTAATCAAGACTTGGTCAGAGGCTTTTGGACCTACGAGCTTCGTCTTCTTTAAGCATCAAAAGATAAACATGATCATCTTCCCGATCGGTAATAAACAGCTTGATATTTCAACACAACCGGACTTTCCTCTTGAAGATGTACGCAAAATACTGAGAATTGTGGAAAGATGGAAGCAGACTGGATAGTCTTAACGGACAATTACAATTGATACCGAAGGCATTCTATCGCACTCCGCCACATTAGGAAACTATTGTTGCATCTGTCGAAGACGGAGTCTTCCTCGATCGAAAGAGCTTTAATGTCTTGGCTATCGCAACTCGACAGTACTAGTTGAAGAGTACCCGATTTAAATCTCAGATAGCGAAATGAAATTCGTTCCTTTCAGGCTTATCGCCGTGGTTGCTATGTCTCTCGGATTGTTCTTGATACTCACCATGATTGTGGTACGACGCTTGCGCGGCGTTGCTGGGAATTGTGGAACCGTTTGTTATCACGCCGACTATACCCGTAATTATGTTTCACATCTTCTTTCATTTTCAATGCTTGATGTAATCCATTTAACTTTCGCGAATGTATAGAATGATCCTTGAATTGAGGAAATAGAGTTGGTTACCCGTAGAGAAAGACTTGTATTCGGATTGTCACTGAACGTCGTGGCTCTCGGGCTAGTCAGCCTATTTACTGACATAAGCACAGAAATGATTCTAGCAATCTTGCCTCTCTTCTTGGTGTACGACCTAGGCGCTTCTGCTGCAATCTTGGGGGTTATAGAGGGGATAGCTGAATCAACAGCAAGCTTGCTGAAGATGGCTTCTGGATGGTTGAGCGATAGGTATGGGAGGCGCAAGCCTTGGATAACTCTTGGCTACAGTTTCTCAACCTTCATCAAGCCGGCGCTCGCGATTTCTACGAATTGGATCCAGGTCCTTGGGTTGAGGTTTCTTGATAGGGTGGGGAAAGGTGTTAGAACATCGCCAAGGGACGCCTTGATAGCTGATTCCACTCCCTCTGAGACCATGGGAAGAGGTTTCGGGCTTCATAGAGCCCTAGACACCACTGGAGCTTTCGTAGGTCCGCTACTAACGTCGATTTTGCTACCGATCTA
>Ga0315312_1001724_pt1 | contig 16297 bp, 9 predicted proteins | sample TDP7_MG_FD_203629 | JGI IMG/M metagenome (GOLD analysis project Ga0315312, IMG submission 203629) | Freshwater sediment microbial communities from Lake Towuti, South Sulawesi, Indonesia - TDP7 | ecosystem: Environmental > Aquatic > Freshwater > Lake > Sediment | place: Indonesia: South Sulawesi... | reverse complement strand
ACGTTCGTCTTCACTCCGCACCTCACCACTCCTCCCATCATGAGGGTGGGGTGTGAATCCCCTTCGTCCACCGTGGGAATGGAGGTCTTCCTGGCCCACATCTCTTGCTGGAGCTTCCTCATGCGGAGCGCAATGTCAACCATCTTGTCGAACGCGTTTATCCCCCGGTGCGGCACGCTCCCGTGGGCGGTACGACCCCTGGTTACCACGTCCACCCACAGCACCCCGCGGTGGCCGATCTTCACCTGATGCGGTTGGGAGGGCTCCGGGATGATGGCGTACTCAGCGCGGATGAAACCGCTGGTGGCCAGGTAGCCCGCACCGGCATGGCCGCCGGTTTCTTCGTCCGGCGTGAACGAGAAGGTCAGGTCGCCCTTGAGCCTGACATCCAACGCACTGAGCGTCTGAAGGACACCGAGGATGCATGCGATGCCCCCCTTCATGTCCGACGATCCAAGACCGTAAAGCTTTCCCTCCTCCTCATGGGGGGAGAACGGATCTCGCTTCCAGCCCTTGCCGGGAGGAACCACGTCTATGTGTCCGTTCAGGTGCAGCCCGCCCCTTTCGCCAGCACTGTTGAGGTACTTACCAACCACTGCCACACGGGGGTGTTTCGCTCCATGAGGATAAAGCTCCTCGGCTCGAGCCTCTGCCACCCGCACCAGCTCAGCTTGGCAACCCATTGTCCTCACCATCTCCGCGAGATATTCGCACGCCTCGCCGTACCGCTCCCCGGGCGGGTTCACCGTAGGAATCTGAACCAGGTCCGCACAGTACCGCACCAGTGCGCCCTTAATTGTCTCCACGAACTTGAGGTGATTCTTCATCCGCTCGTCCTCCGCCGAGCGCTCGGCCGAAAGAAGGCAACTACGAAACACTCCGGCTCCCTATGGAATGACGGGAAGCACGATGTGAGATGGATGCTCGGCGTCATGATAGATGGTGTTCTCAGCCACCACTTTCTTCCTGCTCAGGCCAAGCGGCTCGCCCGTGTTGGGATTGATGTCGAACCGCGGGAAATTGCTGCTTGAGATGTCTAGCCTGATCCTGTGCCCAACCTGGAAGACGTTCGCCGTCGGGTAGAGAACGATGGTCAACTTGACGATCTCCCCGGGCGTGAGCAGCTCAGCTCTCTCACGAGAGTTGCGGTAGCGCGCGCGAATGATGCTGTCCGTCAGGTTCATCGCGTATCCCTCTGGGTAGTCGGAACTCGGCGGGTACTCGTCTATCAGCTTGGCAGTGAAATCCGTATCCACTGCCGACGATGATGCGAACAGGGTAGCGGTAACCGGGCCCGTCGCCTCGACATCCCGCTCGAGGGGTGGCGTGCGGAACACCACCACGTCGTGCCGCGACGCCAGCGGAAGGTAGGGCGGCTTGCATCCAAGGAACATGGGGTGCTCGTGCTGGTCGAACGCCCCAGGGATGCCGATAACGTCCTGCTCCCGTTGCTCGAGCGGCACTGGCGGCGCTCCCTCAGGCCGTGGCAAAAGCCCCGCCAGCGAAGACATGTTCCCGCCGATGGTGGGAACGGGATTGGAAGGATCGTACATGTAGGAGCTTGGAGCATCTCCCCGGCCGGGCTTCTCCAGCCGCAGGGCGCCCTCCGCGCGGAGGTAGTACGTAGTGTATCTGGTGCGAGCGAGCGGCCATTCATGCTCGAAACGCCAGCTCCCACCGTGATCGAGCCTCCCCTCGGCGTTGCGCCTGCCGCTCCCTCCGCCCATGACGAATAGGTGCACCGGAGGCTCATCGGCCACTCTTGTTTCCAGCCCTTTCAGCCACTGGTCGAACCAGCGCAGGCGATGGGCCTGGTAATCTATGGCGGCTTTCGGCCCGAAATCCGCATCGCCCGCATACGTAAAACCGAGAGGCTCCCAACCATGCGTCCACGGCCCCATGATTACCTTGATGGGTCCTTTCTTTAGCCTGGAAAGCCCAACGAAGTTATCGAGTGTGGAGCGGGTGAAGGAATCGTACCAGCCGCCGAACAGGTACAGCGGAACATCAGCGTGCTCGCCCAGGTATTCCTCTATGTTGAAGCCCCACTGTTTCCAGAAATCGTCGTAATCCCCGCGGGTGAGTATGTCGAAAACCCACTCCTCATATGCCGGGATGAACCGCAGAGGCGAGCAACCACGTTTGAGTGGTGTGCGCGTGAGCCATTCCCGGAGGTTCACACGGCCGAGCGCCTCGCCGATTACGGGATCCCCCAGCGCCTCCTTGGAGAGCGCGCCATAGCGGAACGCCCAGCAAAGGAACCGCATCTCGAATGCGCCTCCCTGGCGGACCGAACTCGTGTGGGCGTTGGAAGCGCCCTGATTCACGCACATCGCCGCCAGCGCGGGTGGAGCGAGGGTTGCCAGGGCGCTCTGGACGCACGCCATGTAGGAGGTGCCCTGTGTACCTACCTTGCCGTTGCACCACGGTTGCCCGGCGATCCACTGGACTGTGTCGTAGCCGTCCGGCGCCTCCTTCGCCAGGAAGTAGAACTTTCCCTCCGACCGAAACCTTCCGCGCACATCCTGGATGACCGACACGTACCCCCGGCGCACGAAGTACTCGGCATTGCGCTGGATGCGAAGAGGGTCTGCTTTGTTGTAAGGCGTGCGCTCGAGCAAGACGGGTAGCGGCGTCTCCACTAGATGGCCGTCGCGCACCGGACGGTAAACATCCGCCGCCAGACGAACACCGTCTCGCATCGGTATCATCACATTTCGCATGACTGCCACATCGTACTCCTCAAGCGATCCGCCCACGTCAGAAGCTCCTCCCACTTTGTTAGTTATGCGATAAATACTGGCCAGACGACAGCCCAGGCAAACCGCCAGACTGCCTCGCTCCAGCCCCAAGCCTGACGCCTACTTATATCAGACGCTCAATCCAAGTTAAAGGACGACGGGGCTGCGTAGGCGTAAACCGAAACGATCTTTACCCCCACATGAGGGGCTAGCAGGCCGGTGTGAGGGCGCATGCATCCTCCATGCGGGGCCGCCAGGATTGGCTCTGCCCGGGCCGATTGCTCAACCGCTGGCGTCCTCAGGCCCAAGAGGGGTTGACGAACGTGCGGCGACGTGCTATCGAAAACCACCGGAATACTGGAGCCAGCGCCGGCTCGGTTGGCGCGACGGTAAAGCTGCTCGGGGAACGAGGAATCTACTCGTTCTCAGGAAATTCAGATAACGGCGCAGGCACCTTTCGGCTAGGGATCATAAGCAATGGCGCAACGAAGAGGGAAAAGACCGTACTGGAGGGAACCTGTTGTTATAGGTGCAACGGCGGTGGCTGTTCTCCTGCTGGTGGCCGCGGGAGGTGCAATGCTTCACTTCAGCAAACCTCCCAGCCGATCAGCCAGGAAGGTGACGGCGCTTGCCATAGAGCCATCCCCAAAGGTCGAGATAGCAGGCAGAGAGGCAAACCTCGATGCCCTAGGGGCAAGCGCTTACGCCGACCTCCTGGCGGAGGTGGCTGACCAGCCGGAAACTCTCGAGCGGGTCGAGTATGCCTTATCGCAGAGCCTCCAGCAGGGTCGGCAGAAAGAACAAATACCCGACATTGCCCCGCCGGGAGAGATGGCAGCAGTATATCCCAGTCGCCTGCTTGGCCGCCTTGAAAGACTGGCTCTCCTGGGCAGCCTGAAAGGGACTCTCAGGCCGCGTGCCTGCATGGAACTCGGGCTATTCGAGTTCTACCGGGAGAAGAGAGCACGAACCGATAACCTTCAGGAAGATGTTACCTCTTGCCCGTTCGGGGAGGCTTACGCCGCGCTCGGCCTTGAGGGGCATCCGCAAGGGGGGTACAGCGCCGCAGTCTTCTTCTTCACCAAAGCCGTCAGAGGGTCCGACCCAAGCGACCAGTGGGGGGAAGTAAACATGCGCAGTGCCACGGCTCTCGCGGACATTGCGCTGGTGCTATGGGCCTGGGGAGACCGTGCGGGCGCGCTGGAGCTCCTGGAAGAAGCAATGATGATCTTCCACTCGCTACACAACTCAACCCAGGTGGCCAAAATCCGCAAGTACATTGATACACTCCGAGATGAAGGCCCCCTCGACAAGGAAACCGTTTCTCCCGTTGCATTAGAGATCAAGCAGAAGCTTCGGCCGCCGCAGAATATGCCGTAGCCAGGGCTTGCGCCAAGGTTCTAGCGGAGCAACGCCTCAATGCTGCTAGGGTGCAGCCGCCTCGCCAGACGTATGCCCAACACCTTCCACTTCGACGCGGCTCGCGTCCCGGCCTTCCTCGATGTGGAATTTCACGGGCAGGAAGCACTCAACCACCCAGATGTTGGTGAGAAGATGCTGGGTAAGGGTCGGCGTGCTAATGGCCGAGCGGCCCTGTGCGAGTGCCATGTAGGGGACGAGCTGGTCTGCCAGGTTCGAATCCACGGCAGCGCTCGAGCGCACAAATGCAAGGGCCGCATCCACCACTTCATCCGCAACTCGCTCCGCTGGCTTACCCCTGGCCCCCAGGGCGGAGAAACCTGCCACCACACCTTCACAGTGGAGTGTGAGGAACACGAACGTCCCCTGTCCCGCTGCCGGCGCATCCACCAGCTCCACCGACGCAGGAATGCCCTCCACCTCCAGGCGCGTGAGCAGGCGCGCCCGCTGGCGCTCGGCTATTGACCGAGGGAGGTTGCTCACTGCGGAAAGCCCCCTAACTTCGCGAAGCGCTCCTCGCTCGGTCAGGTCTATTCCGTTGAGGCAACGCACCGGTCGCACGCACCCGCGCACGACGCCCCCACCCTTTGGGTACCATCCCCATCTCAGCGTCTTGAGCTCGGCGGACAGGCCCATACGAGAAAGCGTAGGAAGAAAGACCTCCTGCAAATAGTGGGACGGCGGTGCCCATAAGGCGTGGGTTCCGCCAAGTATCTCGAATCTCGACTCCCCACCTGCCCATGCCAGAGCGGGAAGAACACACTGAAGCACAAGGCCCACCGAACCCGCACTCCCGCGCAGCCTGGCCACATCGAAGCTATAGTTACCCGCGCTGGCCCTGCCCGGGCATATCCGGACGAGCTGAGAGCCGAGCGTCGCTCCCTCCACCCTGGTTCCCGGGCACATCTCGCCAATCGCCTCAACGCACGCCAGGTGCTGCGGCTGAAGCCCCGGGTTCTTCCTGCCGGCGCGGATGTGCTGAAGCTCTAGCTCCTCGCCACACAGGGCGGCAAGTGCGAGGGAGGTACGCAGAATCTGCCCACCTCCCTCGCCGTGCGAACCATCTATAGTTCTCATGCGTCCCCACCTCCAGGCACCCCGCTGCGGCGAACTCTACGGGCCTCCTGGCGCAGTGTCAACTCGTGTGCTAGCATTCATAAACGCGGTGGGTCAGGGCTCCTCGAGTGAAGTGGCGCAGCCGCTACGCGGTGGAGTCCGCAAGCCTGACCAGGCAAGAGAGGGGGTCGAACATGAGTATGACGCCTCACGAGCGCTTCCTGTGCGCACTCAACCGGGACGAACCTGACCGGGTGCCGTACTTCGAGCTCGTCATAGACCACTCGATCGTTCACAAGCTCTTAGGAGAGGCGCCGGTAGAGGGGTTCGTTGAGACAGGGCCAAGCAATCTTGACATAGAGCTGGAGAAGCGCATATCGCGCCTCCTGCACAGGGACTGCGTATGCTACGGATGGAGGGCGCCCGTGCCCACCAGGCTCATCTCCGGCAAGAACGGGCGCGTCTTTTACGGCGATGGGCTGGTCAAGTCGGAGCAAGACCTGGACAAGTTAGACTTCCCCGATCCGTATGACGATAGCCACTACGAACCCGCAAGAAAGTTTCTGAAGAAGAAGGACGAGTTCGCTGCCGTGTTCATCACCCGGGCTGGGGCCGCGCCGGCCATGCTTTGCATGGGTCAGACCACCTTCACCTACGCCATGTACGACAACCCCGCACTGATTGACGAGATCGTGCGCCGCTACACCGACTGGTCGGCAGCGGTAATAGAGCGAATGATAGACCTGGGCTTCGACGTTGTGTGCTGCACCGACGACCTGGCGTTCAACACCGGCCCATTTCTGACGCCGCAGCAGTTCCGCCGCTTCCTCCTGCCGGGCTACAAGAAGGTTGCGGACAAGATCACCGTGCCCTGGATATCGCACAGCGACGGCAACTTCATGCCGATCATGGAGGACTTCTTGAGCCTCGGCATGTCGGGCATCCACCCGATCGAGCCGGATGCGATGGACATCAACGAGGTCAAGCGAAACTACGGCCATCGTGTTTGCATTCTGGGTAACATAAATGTGGGGTTGCTCGCCCACGGCACCCCCGAGGAGGTTGAAGCCCTGGTCAAGAAGCGCCTGCGGGAGCTGGCCCCTGGCGGTGGCTACATACTCTCAAGCGGCAATAGCATCCCATCCTATTGCAAGCCAGAGAACGTGCTGGCCATGACGAGGACGCTCGAGAGGTACGGAGCGTACCCCATCTCGATACCGTAGCTCCGGCATGAAACCGTTCTGGCAGCCGATTGCTGCAAGAACAGGGATTGACCTATGTGCATGCTTCGCGCACTCCGATGGGTGCTTTTCCTTGCCGCCCTGGCCGCAGTGGCCGGGGAGCCGCAGCAAGCTGCGAGCCAGAGGGGCGCTCACAGTAACGTTGGGCGCCTGTTCTTCCACGACGGCATCAGCGCTGAACAACTCTGGAACGCTGAGACTAACATCTGGTTCGTGCCCGTCAGATCCGAACGGCTGCGAGAACTCCAGCAAGAGGCCGAGGAAATCGAAGACTGGGAGAGTGACGAGGACGAACCGGAGCAGAGCATTCTGATTGCCGTGGTGGACAGCGGCATCCTCTCTAACCATCCCGTGCTAAGAGGACGGATAGCAGCCCAGGAGGACTTCACCGGCGAGGGTCTCGAAGATCGGTCGGGGCACGGCACCTACGTGGCGCTCGCCCTCGCCCAGGCCACCCCGCCCACGGTGCAGCTTCTGGTTGCCAAGGTAGCGGGCAAGGACGGCACCGTTCACAAGGACGCTTTCATTAGGGCTCTCCTCTGGGCGGCGGACCGGGGTGCAAGCATCGCTTATGCTTACGTAGGGTTCGTGGGCGATGCCCTAACCCACCACGACCTCTGCGAGGCAATTGAGGAAGTTCACGACCTCACCATCTTCGCTGCAGCCGGCACACTGGGGCCCGATGTGGACGTCTTCCCCGCCCATTGCGACGGCCATGCCGTCATAGCGGTGGGCTGCTCCGGCCCGGACGGCAAACCGCTCCCCTCCTCGGGCCGCGCTACCATCTACGGGCGCTGCGACGTCCGTCTGGAGCCTTACTCAGGCGAGTGACCCTCACTGCGCCCGGCAAAGTTAGCGGCCATGGGTATTTGCCTCGGGGTCCCGTCAGCTTGTGGAGCAACCCCTTGACCCTCGACGCCACTCTTTCTATGCTGATGGCAACCATCTTCGGGCGCAGGCTGAGTGCTAAATCGCTTCATCAGACAGCCCGACCCTATAAGGCGGCGACAGCAGGGGACGCAGAGGGATGCACATTGCGCCACAGCGTTCGAAGAACCGGGCGACGGCGTAAGCGAGAAGACCGAGTCGCCGCAGGGCGCGAAGTCGCCTTCGACAGTAACCAGACCGTCGCGCACCGACACCAGTTGCCACGGCATGGTGGAGCACGCTACCAGTGAGACAGCGGCATCTGAAAATCGGCCTACTGTGCCTTATCGGCATGCTAGGCGTGGAAGGTGGCCGTGCGTGTGAGGGATCGGTTGCCCCATCCCTTCCACCCTCCATGGTCTTCACACTGGACGAGCTCGTGGAGTACGCCCTGATCAATAACCCTGCCGTCTTATCCGCGCGCAAGGGTGTGGGTATTGCGGAGGGGGCAGTGATGCAGGCAGACCTCCTCCTGCAGGCCAACCCAGAGCTCGAGAGCGGCAGTTTCTGGCGCGGGGGTCAGGAGCGCGAGAACTTCACCGAATGGGACGTCACCCTGGGGCAGGAATTCGAAATTGCTGGCCAGCGGAAAATCCGGCGCTCGCTCGCGCGGGATAAACTGCACGCGGCCAGGGCGACAGCGGCGGACACCGAGCGACAGGTCTCTTACGAGGTGAAGCAGCTTTACGCGCGGTACGCGTTCACAAAGAGGCTCGGGCAGATCCAGCTCCAGGTCCTGTCCTTCAATCGAGCCATTCTAGACATAGCGGAGAAGCGCCTGGCCGTGGGCGACGTGGCCGAATTTCAGGTGAGGCTGGCTGAACTGGAAGTGCAGCGCGCGGAAACGGAGCGGCTGATCGTGGCGCGTCAGCTACAGGCATCTCTGAAGAAGCTCTGCACCAGCCTGGGGCTCAGCCCGGACTGCCGCCTGGAGCTCCGCGATGACCTGCGTTACCGGCCCGTGGAGATCTCTGCGGACGAGTGTGTACGGTTGGCACTCGAGAAGCGGCCCGACTTTCAGGCTGCCCAATTCGAGCGCAGCTCTGCCATGGGGGAGCTCCGGCTGGCGCAGAGGGTACGCTACCCGAACGTGACCTTCTTCCTAAACTACCAGAGGGAAGAAGACGAGGACATAGCGGGAGGGGGCCTCAGCCTGCCGCTGCCTTTGTTCAACAGGAATCCCGGTGGCGTCCACGCGGGGCAGAGCCGAGTGGCGATGGCGGAGCTCGGCGTGCAGGAGACGGCGCTCCGCATCAAGCAGGAGGTGCAAACGTCGCTTGAAGATCTCAGCCTGGCCGCGAGCGAGGTGGAGGCGTACGAGCGACAGATTCTGCCCAGGGTCGCCGAGAGCCTTGAGGCCATCCGGCAGACGTACCTCCTTGGAGAGGCGGACCTGGCCGAAGTGATTCTGCTCCGAAAGGAACTCATAGACGCCGAGCGGGGCTACCTGACAGCCCTGTCGAGTTACTACTCCGCCGCCTTCGCTCTGGAGGCCGCCATGGGGATACCGCGGCTGGAGGCGCTCTGCAGCCGGCCACCCCTGGGAAAGAGGTAAGGGTATATGCGGCGCGGCGCGGACGTGTGGGTCATCCTGGGAGCTGCGCTGGTGGTGTTAGCCGCAGCATGGGCACTCACCGGGCGGCCGGATCGCACAGGGACGGTGCCGACTGTACAGACGGGAACGCAGCGGGAGCCAGACCTCCCCCCAACCACTGCTGCAGCGGAGAACGAGCAAGGCGAACCCGCAACTGATACAAGTGAACCAGAGCAAGTACGCTGCCCGGAGGGGGAGATGCTCGAGCTCAGCCCTGGAATTCTGCCCCCCGGCGAGCTACGCCGGGTCAGGGTGAAGCGGCAGGCACCCGAGGTGCGCCTGGAACTGGTGGGAGAGGTGGAGTACAACCGCGACAGATTGTGCCGCATATCCACGCCGGTGTCCGGGAAGGTGGTGAGCATTCTGCGCCACCAAGGTGAGACGGTCAGGGCTGGCGAGGTGCTCCAGATACTGGACAGCGCCGAGATGGGCAGGGCCAAGGCCGACTATCTGATCGCGGGGGATGAATACGCGCTGGCCCAGGCTGAGCGCGAGAGACAAAGACTCCTCTACAAGAGCAGAGAACAGATTCTCAAGCAGGTCGAGGCGGGAGTGACCGCCGAGGAGGCACTTCGGCTCATGCGGGACGCTCCGCTGGGTGACCGCAAGTCCGCAATACTCACGGCGGTGGCAGAGGTGGAGTACGCACAGAACGAGCGGGAACGGGCGAGGCTGCTCTTCGAGCAGAAGATCGGTGCACGCAAGAACCTGCTGCGTGCAGACAAGGAGCTCACCGATGCCAGGATACGGCTGACGGCCGTCCTGGAGGAGACCACCATCGAGGCACAGCAGGTGCTGCTGGAGGCGGAGACGGCCGAGCGCATGAAGCGTGCGTCCCTGGAGCAGGCCAGAGAGGAGCTCACGCTCCTTGGACTCAGTGAGGAGCAGATACAGGAGCTCGAGCGCGAGCCGGGCGGCCGGAAATCCATGGTGCCCATTGCTGCGCCCTTCGACGGAACAGTGGTGGACCAGTACGTGAGTCTGGGCGAGATCGTTGACCCGGCCACCTACCTTTACAAGCTGGCGGACCTATCTACCGTCTGGGTTCGCGCAGACGTGTTCGAGAAGGACCTCAGCGCCTTGAGCCTCGGCAAGGAGGTCTCCATCACTGTCCCCGCTTGCCCGGGCCGGCAGTTCAGCGGAAAGATCGTGTACATAAGCAGTGAGGTGGATCAAGAGAAGCGAACGGTGGCGGCGCGAATAGAGGTTGACAACTCCAAAGGGGAGCTCAAACCGGGGATGTTCTGCAGCGGCAGCGTGGCCGTTGGCTCCCGCGAGGGGCAGCAGGCGCTGCTCGTAGTTCCCGCGAGCGCGGTGCAGGACGTCAACGGAACGGCCACGGTGTTCGTCCCCTGCGGCGAGAACCGGTTCGTTGCAGTGCCAGTGGTGACCGGAGATGTGGGGAGCGACTGGGTGGCGATAGCATCTGGCCTCCGCGAGGGGGATGTGGTTGTGGCGGAGGGCAGCTTCATACTCAAGTCTGACCTCATGAAGGGAACCTTTCGGAAGGGCTACGAGGACTAGCCCTCCTCGTTCTACGGGCGGGCTTCAGCATGATCCAGGCAATCATCGCTCTGGCATTCCGCCAGCGCCTGCTGGTCGTCATCCTCGGGGCAGGCATCATCGGCTTCGGGACCTGGTCGCTGACGAAGCTGCGAATAGACGCCGTGCCGGACGTCACCCCCACCCTGGTGCAGATCTTTACCGAAGCGCCAGGGCTTGCGCCGGAGGAAGTGGAGCAGCTCATCACCTACCCCATAGAGGTCTCCATGAACGGGCTGCCCTCCATCCGAATGGTCCGCTCCCTCACCACGTTGGGGCTCTCGGTGGTACTTGTGTACTTCAACGATGGCGTGGACACCTACTTCGCCAGACAACTGGTGTCTGAACGGCTGCGTAAGGCCGCAGAAGAAATCCCTGCGGGCATCGGAACTCCGGAGCTGGGGCCCATCACAACCGGCCTGGGGAACATCTACCAGTACAAGGTCGTGCGGGGCGGCTACGACCTGATGGAGCTGCGCTCCATCCAGGACTGGGTAATCAAGTACCACCTGCGGACGGTGCCCGGCGTGACGGAGGTGCTGAGCCTTGGCGGGCACGTCAAGCAGTACCAGGTGCTGGTGGACCCGGAGAAGCTGCTGAGCTACGGACTGACGCTTCAGCAGTTGTTCCATGCCATCGAGGCGAACAACAAGAACGTTGGGGCCAGCTTCATAGAGAAAGGCTCTGAGGAGTTCGTGGTTCGTGGCATTGGAAGGGCGCAGTCAATAAGGGACATCGAGAACATCGTGGTGGCGAGCAGGGACGGTACGCCCGTTCATGTGAGCAACGTGGCGCGGGTGGTGCTGGGTGCCGATGTACGCCGCGGCGCGATATCGGAGAACGGCCAGGGAGAGATCGTCTCCGGCATCGTTATGAAGCGCATTTACGAGGACACCGCCAGGGTCATCGGCGCAGTCAAGGAGAAGGTAAAGGCAATAAACGTGCTTCTCCCCGAAGGAGTGAAGGTTGTGCCCTTCTACGACCAGGCAGACCTCATCGAGCGCGCCATCCGCACAGTGAGGGACGCCCTCCTCCAAGGAACCATCCTGATCTTCGTCGTGCTGGTGCTTTTCCTGGGAAATCTACGAAGCGCCCTCATCGTCGGAGCGAGCCTCCCCCTTTCCGCACTGTTCGCCTTCATACTGATGAAGCAGCTCAACATACCGGCCAACCTGATGTCCCTGGGAGGGCTGGCCATCGCCGTGGGCATGCTGGTTGACGGATCAATCGTGGTTGTGGAGAACATCTACCGGCACCTCACCAGCCCCGCCAATGCGGGCGCTGCCGCGCGCACCATAATGGTGACCGCGGCGCAGGAGGTGGGCCGCCCCATAGTGTTCGCAGCCGGGGTGATCATAATCACCTTCCTTCCCCTGTTCCTGCTGCAGGGGATCGAGGGGAAGATGTTCTCACCGATGGCGTTCTCCATAAGCTTCGCCATGGCGGGCTCCCTGATATGCTCACTCACCATCAGCCCTGTGCTTTGCAGCCTGTTCCTGAAGCGCCAAGCGAGGAGCACCGAGATCCTGGTTCTTCGAATGCTCAAGGAGCGATACCGCCGAGTGGTCCAGTGGGCTGTGCGAAGGCCTCGGGCCGTCCTGGCGGGGGCTGCGGTGCTGGTGGCTGCGGGCCTGGTGCTTCTGCCCAGACTGGGCACGGAGTTTGTGCCCTACCTGGATGAAGGCTCTATAGTCGTGCGCGTTACCATGGCGCCCAGCATCTCGTTGAAGGAAGCGCTCAATGTGACGCAGAACCTCGAGCGCCTGCTGCTGAGGTTCCCCGAGGTGCGAAAGGCCATCTCCAAGGTCGGGCGGTCCGAGATAGGCGGAGAGCCTGAGCCGGTGAATCTGTCCGAGATCTACGTTGACCTGAAGCCCGCAGGCGAGTGGACCTCCACCCGCACCAAACCGGAGCTCATCGAGAAGATGCGGGCCATCCTCACCACCTACCCTGGGATTCTGGTCAACTTCTCCCAGCCCATGGCACAGTACGTGGACGAACTTCTCTCCGGCGTCAAGGCGCAGTCGGCGGTGAACCTGTTCGGGGACGACCTGGACCTGCTCGCGCTCAAGGGTGAGGAGATTGCTGCTGTGATCTCGGCCATCCCAGGGGCTACTGATATAGTGGTTGAGCAGATATCCGGCCAGCCGCAGATACAGATTGCCATAGACAGGCAGCAAATCGCTCGTCACGGCCTAAACGTTGCCGACGTGCAGGATGTGATCGAGATCGCCATCGGCGGCAAGGCCGCAGGACAGGTGTTCGAAGGGCAGCAGCGCTACGACATACTCGTGCGGTTCGACGAACTCCATCGCCAGAACGTGGATCGGATCAGTAACCTCCTCATCTCCACACCAAGCGGCGGGCGAGTGCCGCTGAGCCAGCTAGCCACCATCCGCGAAGTGATAGGACCGAAACTGATAAGCCGCGAGAACAACCAGCGGCGCATCGTCATCCAGATGAACGTGGAGGGGCGAGACTACGGGTCGTTTATGGCCGAGGCCGCTGCCGCGCTCGACAGCCAGGTAAAGCTCCCGCCGGGCTACTTCATCACGTGGGGCGGCCAGTTCGAGTACCAGCAGCGGGCTATGCGGCGGCTCGCTGTGATCATCACGATTGCCATAGCCCTCATATTCCTGATCCTTTACGGGAGCTTCAACTCCCTGCGGTATGCCCTGCTCTTGCTCTTGAACGTGCCGTTCGCGGTGGCGGGAGGAATCCCCGCACTCTACTTCTCAGGACAACACCTGAGCGTGCCGGCAGGGGTGGGCCTCATTGCCCTGTTCTGCACGGCCGTCCTCAACGGGGTGGTCATGCTCTCTTACTTTCGCCAGCTCAGCGAGCGGGGCCTTTCACTGAACGAGACCGTGGTGGAGGGGTCGTTGCTGAGGCTGCGGCCTGTGCTCATGACGGCGCTCACCACCGCCCTCGGCCTGTTCCCGCTTCTGTTCGCCACCGGGACCGGCTCGGAGGTGGAGCGGCCGCTGGCCACCGTAGTGGTGGGTGGGCTCACATCCTCAACGCTGCTGACCCTGCTCGTCCTGCCGGCCGCGTACATGCTGTTCGGCCGGGCCGGAGAGGAGCGCCCGCGAGCTTCGTGACCGCTTCGAGCCAGACGGGAATGCCCGGCCCGCCGCCAGCGGCGGATCGCTATGCCGGCTGGAGATCGCGCCCGAAGTCGCTGCAGCCGCAGGGCGTTTCCCCGCCATGAACGCCCCCTCAAAAGCGCCATGCGGCATACGCCGTAACGATCCTGGCAAGCTCCGCTATCATCTCGTCCCAGCCGGGAGCTTTCAGGCCCGTCACATTCCAGAACCGCGTCGAGTTGAGGCTGCGATTCACCACGACGGCGTCATCGGGCACTACGTCAGTGGCGAGGCCCAATGCCTCCTTGAGCCGGCACAACAGGTGGTACTTGCTTATCGGCTCGGATGACACATGGTAGATACCTTCGAACGCAGGGCAATCCTCTATCACCGAGCGAATTATTTGGGTGAAGGCGTAGGTGGTTAGGCCGGAGAACACGGCCCGCCGGAACCCCGATACCTGTCCCCGCTGAGAAAGGAACCATTCCAGGAGGCCCTTTGCACCGCGGAGCTCGCGACCGACGAGGGAGGTCCGCAAGGTGAGCGAGTGCAGGCCCTCCACCTCCCCCAGCAGCTTCGTCCGCCCATAGAGATCCTCGGGGTCGGGCAGGTCAGCCTCCGTGTAGCCGCCCTTTCGCCCGGAGAAGACGCAGTCAGTGCTTATTTGGATGAGCCTGGCCCCAACCCGGCAGCACTCTCGAGCCAGCAGGTGAGGAAAGAGAGCATTTATCGAGATTGACTGAACGGGGTTCTTTGCGTCGGGCAACTGCTTCACTATGCCCACGGCATTTATCACGACCTCGGGAGAGGAGCGTTCCACCGTAGCCCTGAGGGCGCCAAGATCGAGCACGTCCCTCAATTGCACGAATTGCACCCCCCCAAGGCAAAAAAGCGCGCATCTCCTTCTCAGGGTTTCCAGATCGGCCCGCACGGTGGCGGTGATCGTGTGGCGTTCCCTCAAGCCGTACCATAAGGCATGGCCAAGCATGCCGGTGCCACCCAGAATCAGGATATCCACGCTCTACCTCCACGCCAGCAGGATGCACCCCGTCAGTCACGCTGCTGCGCCGCCTGTCTCCGGCGCTTCAACCTGGCCGTAGGAGCAGCCCTTAATAGCCGGGCAAAATCGCGACAGCCCGCACGCCAATCGTGCACTTTCAACACTGATAGAGCAGAACCCCGATAGGTGTCAACGGACCCGCCCCCCGCAAAGTGCGAGATGTTGAACGGGGGAGCCATGGGGGTTAGCGGCGCGTCGGCCCGCCACGAAGCCAGGCCTGGAGCCGGCGGAGCGGCAGCGTGTTGAGGACGTCGGCCTTACCAAGCCAGCCGCGCCTTGCCACACTCACTCCCAGCCGCATCCACCACAACGTCTCGGGGCGATGGGCATCCGACCCGATGGCAAGCATCACTCCCATCTCCTTGGCCTTTCGAGAGTGGACATCGCTGAGGTCCAGCCGGTCGGGCGCCCCGTTGATCTCGAGCGCGGTGCGGGTCTCCCGCGCCCTCTCCATAACCTGGTCCATATCGAGGCCGTAAGGCTCCCGCGTGTGAAGGAGCCTGCCGGTGGGGTGGGCTATAACGTCAACATGCGGGTTCCCCATGGCAGCGATGATACGCTTGGTGATCTGCTCAGGCTTCTGCCGAAACCCGCTGTGGATGGAGGCGATGACTATGTCAAGATCGGCGAGGAGCTCGTCCGGGAAATCGAGCGACCCATCCGCCAGAATGTCAACCTCGATGCCGCTGAGGACGCGGATGCCGCTCAGGCGGTCGTTCAAGCCCTCTATTTCCTCTTTCTGGCTCGCAAGATCGTCCGCGCTCAAACCGCGCGCCACCCTGAGGGAACGGGAATGGTCTGTGATGGCCACGTAGCGGTAGCCCCGCGCCTTGGCAGCGCGGGCTATCTCCTCGATGGAGGCGGATCCGTCGCTCCAGCTCGAGTGGACGTGGATGTCCCCCTGGATGTGCTCACACTCCAGAAGCACCGGCAGCTTATGTGCCAGCGCAGCCTCTACCTCCCCCCTACCCTCTCGTATTTCAGCAGGCACCCAGTCCATGCCCAGTGCGCCGTAAACTTCCTCCTCGGTTGCTCCGCCAACCCTCGTCCCTCCGCGGAACACCCCGTACTCGTTCACCTTGAGCCCCTGCCTCTTGGCGAGCTCCCTTAGCCGGACGTTATGCTCCTTCGAGCCCGTGAAGTATTGAAGCGCCGACCCGAACTCCTCCTCCCTTACTGCGCGCAAGTCCACCTGTTCTCCGCTCTCGATGATGATGCTCCCCTTGGTGTCTCCCGCAGCAAGGACCTCCCTCCTCCCCGGCAGGCTGGTGAAGGCTTGGATCACCGTAGCGGTATCCGCGCTCGCGGCAAGGATGTCTATGTCCCCCACTGTTTCCTTCATGCGCCTGAGGGAGCCGGCGGTTGAAACCTGTGCAGCGTAGCCGCAGTCACGCAGCCAATCGCAGATCGTCTCGGCGATGGGGAGGGCGTTCCCGAGGAGCATTCGCTCGCCACGGCCCCGAAGGAGGGCTATGCCCTTGAGGATGTTGTCAGCCTTCTTATCGCCCATGCCCGGAACGCCCACGTATCTGCCCTCACTCAGAACCCGCTCCAGGTCTTCAAGGTTCTCCACCCCCGCCTTGGCGCGGAGCGCTGCGAGGGTGCGGGGTCCCAGGCCCGGAACCTCCAGC
>Ga0315312_1001723_pt1 | contig 16300 bp, 12 predicted proteins | sample TDP7_MG_FD_203629 | JGI IMG/M metagenome (GOLD analysis project Ga0315312, IMG submission 203629) | Freshwater sediment microbial communities from Lake Towuti, South Sulawesi, Indonesia - TDP7 | ecosystem: Environmental > Aquatic > Freshwater > Lake > Sediment | place: Indonesia: South Sulawesi... | reverse complement strand
TCGCCTATGTAGTCAAATAATCCGTAGAAGACTGCTTTTTCTATTATTGGGCAGGTTGGTGCTCCGGCTGGGACCGTAGTGCCTGCGCTGAACATCCAAACTCCCAAAGTGTCATCTTGAGTACCGCTTATGCTCTGTTGAGCGACCACGATTTTTAGATACAGCGGTTCAATAAGCAACATCGCTGAAAGCGTCACGATTATGATTATCGCTTTTATTTTGCCTTTCATTCTTTTATCTCCTTTCTCCCTATTTAAGAAAAGAAAAACCGAATGTTATTTAAGAGATATTACCCCTATGGCATATTACTTTACATGATATGTGCGCTCATAAATGCGTACGCAAGCACCAAAATTCAGGTCCACACAATTCTCTTAGCTTTCGTTTTTCATGTTCTAATGCGATGCCATAGCGCGCGCATTGGTTAGACTCAGTGTTAAGTGGAAAAGCCAATAGAGAAACTTTTTTGAAACCAAAACACTTCATAGGAGTGGTTGGAGTAATGGGTTAGCGATGCTGTCTTTAACAGTTGATGTAGAAGAGGGGTTTCATGGTTTAAGGCCGAGTGCCCACGGCGCAATGAAACACCATGCCCCACGAGGAGCATTTATAAGACCACTGCAGAGCATTCTGGGTCTTTTTGAAAAGCACAACGTGAATTCTACGTTTTTTGTGTTAGGCGAGATAGCCCAAATTTTTCCAGAAGTGGTTGAAGAAATCTATGACCTGGGTCACGAAGTTGCTTCTCATGGATATTCTCATGTTGACTTGACAAAGATTTCCTTGAATGATTTTGAGGAGATGGAAAGTAAAAATCGGAGTGTTTTGGAAGAAGTAACTGGAGAATTACCCGTGGGATTTAGAGCTCCCTTTGCTAGAATAAGTCCTGCAATGATTTCTTTGTTGAGTGGGATGGGTTATGTTTATGATTCTTCTGTTGTTCCGTCCGTGTGGATACCCGGTTGGTGGAGTAATTATGGTGCTTCACTTTGTCCGTACCATGTTAATGTGGGAGAAAAAGAGTTTTTTGAAGTGCCTATTGCCGTTTTTCCTTTCGTGCGTTTTCCAGTTTGTGGAGGATGGTTCTTGAGGAATTTTGGGTTGACTTATGTAAGGACAGCGATTAAATGTCTTCTTCGCAAAGGGATACCTGTAATTCTTTATGTTCACCCTTTTGATGTGGATTCTGATGTTCAGAAGTTGGAAGGAATTCGTTTTCATATAACTAGACATTGTGGAGAGTATACGCTTAAGGCTATGGAGCATCTTCTGAAAAGTTTTGACTACCCAAAGATGCCTATTCGAGATATATTAAAGGGATTTATGGGTTAGAGGAGTTCTCCATGAAGTTTGTTTTTGGGTTGAGAGAAGCGTTCAGATCGGGGTTGCTTGATATCCCGTGGGTTAATGCGTTTTTGGCTTCTAAGATTCTGGTGGCTGGTATGAAAGATGATGGGGGTATTGTGGCTGTTTGTGGTATAAGGAGTGTACTTAATATTCTCACTTTATATGTTTGCAAGGAATGGCGTGGTCGAAGAATAGGCAGTCAGATATTAAAGAAAACAATTGATATGGCACGGGAACGACATCTTGGCTTTATTCTTTTGGGAGTGTTCTATGATAACATAAGGGCTTTTCGTTTATATTCTAAGTTTGGGTTTAAGGAGGTTGTGTATCTTAGGAAGTCGGGTCTTAGAGTTATGATGCTTCCACTGGACTTTGTAGGCGACGTGACATATGTATCGTTACGTGGTATTATTTCGTTGTTGCCAAATGTGTTTTGGGCGTATGCTGCGCATTGGGTTCATAATGTGACTGTTAGAAACATAGGGAATACCTGACTTCGCGCGTATAGTGTTAGACATCACCTATGCTCCTTCTGAGCAAATATCCGAGGAGTGGTGTGAGAGGGGTGGGGATGAAGGTTCTCCACGCTTTGGCATATATGTTGTCTGTCTGTAATGCTGTTTCTAGAGGGTTTTTCGCTTTACTGCGTAGAAAGAGATAGTAGGCGTTGAGGGGGATGCGTTTTGTTCCCCATCCTTTCTCTTTGAATCGTTGAACTCCTGTGCCTTTTCTTGTTCTTCCGAAGTCAACTAATTCGTACCGGTTTTCGCACGCGTATTTTATGTACCAGTTGAAGAGTAACTCGTTTAAGCCGTAGTATCTCCAGAATTCTGTTAGGGAGACGTTTAGGAGGAGGTATAGTTTCCGTTTGAAGAGGAGAGCTGCGAACCCTGCTATTTCTTTGTCATTCAGAACGGTGAATATTAATTTTATTCTTTTTTGGGGATGGAAAATGTTCCACATGTTCCTCCAAAACGGAAAGGGTGCGGGTGGTGTTCCGAAATCTTTCATTCTTCTTAGGTAGATATTGTAATATATGCCTATGTCATTTTCACTTTGGGCTTCTCTTATTCTTATGCCGATGTCTTTCATTTTTCTAATGTTATGTTTGATTTTTTTGCTGTAGTTGTGCCAGATTTCCTCGTAGGGTTTTGTCGTGTCAAGTCTATAGGTGAAGGCTTGAAGACCTGGAGTAAAATTGAGGCTGGACAAATCATTTGTTTTCTCTTGAAGTAGACGAAATTCAATGAAGTTTGCGTTCCAGTTTTTTGCGATTTTGATGAGTTTTTTGATGAACTCTTGGGAGAGATAGTGATATTCATCGAGTAGTAGGGATCCGCCTGTGTCAGAGAATGGAAAGGAGATTATCTTGCGACCAAATATGGGGTTGTTGAAGTAGACGAATGGCAGTATGCCCACTATTGTGTTGTTTATTTCAGTGACCAGTCGAAAAACTTTGATGTTGTAGGTTTTTTCAAGCAGTTCTCCCCATTCAAACGAGTGATAAATTTCAGATTGGTCACTCTTTTCTACGACTTTGTTCCATTCTTTGTTTTCCGTATGCTCAGCGAAACGGAATTTGATGTTCATGTCTAGGCTCTCATACCTACAATGATAATCGGGTAATTCGATTTCTTAACTTTTAATCCTTAACTTTTAGTCTTCATCTCTAAGAATGTGATAGAAAGGGTTGAGGTAGAAAATTTCCTTATGATTTCTTGTTTTAGAAAGTGGAAAAATAAAAAAAGGAGGGTTGTGGCGATTTAGCAGTCGTGTTGTGGTTTTTCGCTTATCGTTCCCAGATGTTCGCGAATGGTGACTACTGGTGTGCACCTTAGGGTTCCATCGCTGTACTTGTATTCGATTCTTAGTATTAGGTCTGCGACGTGTAGGTTGAGGTGTTGTAGTTCGAACTTGTGTTCGTCGAACCATTTGCAGGCGTAGTAGGTGTCTTGTCCGCTCCATCCGTGGACTATGAAGCCTATGGTTCCGTTTTTGTCTTTGTATGTTGAGATGATTGCGTAGCCGTAGCGTTCTGTCAATGCAGCTGGGAATTCGTAGAAGCCGTATTCACGTAGGGCTTTGTCCCAACAGGTTACTGCGTAGATGCCTGCCCTTCCGTGGGTGCCGCGTACTGTGCTGCCCACTAGTGCTTGTGCGAATTCGTTGAAGTAGGTGGTTATTTTGTTGACTGCTGTTCCACCCACGCTGATTATGTTGGAACTTGATATTGGCCAGGACTCATCCATACTCTCTTTGTCTAGGGTGCGTGAGTAGCACCAGTCGTCGTAGAAGTGGTATCTGCCGATGGTGTCTGGGCTTATGGTTGTGTCTATGAGCCATGGGATTCTTGGTCCATTGGTGCTGTCTTGTATGTCTAGGCCGCCGATTCCGAATTCTATTAGTTTGTTCTTGAAGGCTGCGACGACCATTTCTGCGCCGATGGAGTCTACGGATGCGGCTGTCTTTCCGACCGTGCCCCATTCGTAGCGTCCGCTTGGGACTTTGAAGACTATTTTGAGCTCTTGATCTGGCCAATCCGTGAGATTGCACAGTGGTGGTTGGTCGAGGACTAGTTCGTCGCAGGTGCTTGTTTCACGTATTATCCAGTTGCCTCTCAGTTTTGTATCGGTTACGTTTAGCCATTCTCTTTCTTCCCAGATGCCGAATTTTTCCCAAACCTTGCCTTCATAAGTGTAGGTAACGCCGGGTTTATTTGTCCACCAAATCTTGGCTTTAATTTTTGGAACTCGAATTCCTAGTGGTTGCTCAGTCGCGCTTGAATTCACTATTTGTTGCAGTATTTCGGTGTTGGAGACGTTTAGGCTGCCTACATCGGCGTATGCCGTTGGTGTTGTTCCGCCGTGGTGTAGTGTGAATGAGTTTGTTTCTCCATCGCCGAGGAAGAAGTCTGCGTATTTATAGGTGTTGATGGTGTAGTTGACTAGGAGCCATTGTCCTGCTGGCACTGGATCTTGCATGTACAAGGTTTGGGTTGCGTTGTTGAAGACGTAGTCTCCCTGTGTGAGGGCTTTTTCGCTGTGTATCCACACCTTCTCAATGTAAGTTGGTGTATAGCTGAGGGTGAATGTTTGAGCTGCTTTGTCTGTCGTGTTTTTGTGGAACTTTTCTTCTACCCACGAATCCGATAGTTCTGTTGTATAGTATTTCACATCAACTTCTTTGCACTTAGAAACATTGTATACCGTTAAGGATGTACCACTCCACGCATACCAGGGTGTACCGTCAGTCTTCGATACGTTGAAGAGTCTTTCGGGTGGTTGCTCGATTAGGAACACCTCTGTATCAGGCTTGTACTTGCACATTATGTCGTGGTGTAGTGGGAAGCGGAAAGTCTCATTGTTAATTGGGTAAAGTCCCCAATCATACTCCGCGCCTTCACTGGTCCATTGCTCAGCATCTGTCTCGTGGTGTTCACTCGACCACAGAACCTTAACCATAGAACCCACAGGTAGATACCATTGCTCAAACACATCCGTAACTGTGTTAAACTCATAGAAACATATTCTTCCCGTGTTGAAGTCAATCGTGTAGAAACGACGGTCTTCCGGATACTCATCTATCTCAACTGGAGTTGGATCAAGCCAGTGATAGCCGTAGACATATGATGTGGAGGTGGCTTCATCATCAGTAAGGCTTATGCCTCTTGGAATCAACTCATATCCTGTGCCAGTGTTTACGAGAACTCTCTCAGTAAAGGCGCAGTATGCGTCCCAGCAAAGACCGTGATTATTGTCCCAATCGCCTGGACGAACATCGGGCTCCGTTCCCGGGTAGACAGGTAGAGTAGGAATCCGGTCGCCAGTCTCTATAGTTCTTTCAGAGTCAAGTTCGATACAATGGTAGGTTTCACCATCCCAAGCTTTTATGTTCGGTGACTCCCAAGGAGTGGTGTTAGTAGCCACACCCTTGTCGAAGAATTGTACCCAACTCTTCGTGTTTTTGTGCATTGCATCGTATATGTCCCATGGGTCAAAGATTTCGTCAAGTTGATACTGAACTTCTCTGTCAATCTGGTTTACACCGTTAGACCAAACTTCAGCATTTGCTCCTCTCATTGCGTCTGTGTCATCTGCATCGTGTCGATCGGTCAAGACATAAACTGACGCTATTCTGTACGAAGGTATCGAGGAGTCTAGCTGGAAGTCGTGTTCATAGATCGTGAATGGAATGATAGGTTCCCTTGTGGTACCTGTTGAAGTAACTACGTCGTCCGATTTAACCCATACGTCGCTTCTGTCATCTATGCGACCATGTGGGTACTCATCACTTGTTGGGTCCTCTTCGACAGTCCATCTGTACCACTCGAGCATCCTTGATATCGGCGAAAGCATAAGCGTAAAAGATTCTGGGTTGTTTCCTCCTCCAGCCAGCGTGGTGCGATATGGTGGGTAATATTTGTTGTGAGCAGCCCAAAACTCTGGGTGAGGCCAAACAGCAACAGCACCCACATAATCACCTGCTTTGGTTATCACCTGAGCTACAGCGTAAGAATGCTCTTTTATAGTTTGATCCATGTGCCACTCGCGACCATAGCAAGTTTCCTGCGTCTCATTCCACGATGGGGTATCTCCATAACGACTCATTAAATCTGAGAAGTACTTCCATTCGTCAGTCCATTCATCACGGACCTTAATTGGTATCTCGTTGTCGGGCACTTCGTCCCACCACTTCTTCGGATTCTTGTAGTGGTTGAAATACTTCTTGAAGAACTCAAAAGACTGCGCTATTTCAGTGGTGTTAATTTCGTCATTTTTATCAATGTCCCAATATTGGACAGGTTCATCAGTGTACCAATGAATATAAGAGTCGGTGTCAGGAGAGATGCCGAGATCCCACTCTCCACGGTTCCCGAACTGTATATTCATAGGACTCTTCTTGTACAGCCTCTTAACGTCTTTGAGTACAATGACGTTCTTCTCTGCCTTGTTGAAGATGAACGTAAAGGTCAGGTCAACTAGATCCGCAGCCGCACCCACATCACTGATCTTCGTCGTACAAATCGCTACGAATTTTCTCGGTCCGTTATAGATGATCTCTATAGGATCTGTCTCGCAGTGTCCATTGGTCTTTCTTCCACCCATATAGTTCGGTTTCTGAGCCGCAGGTATGACTGAGTCGGGGTAAAGTGTGACGTCAGGATTGGCATAAGGTGGATCGTCCTGCCATAAGGGTCTAGCCGCAGAGTCCGAACTCACAGAAGGCATAACAATCCAGTCGCCTCCATGCTTCGCACCATCACTGAACATAGCAAAAGCCCATATCTCCCTGTCAGCAGCGCCCAGCGGAGTGTACTTTATGTCTATGAACCAACCGTTCATCCACCAGTCGACGCCTATCTCCTCGTTGCAGAAGGGATCAACAGAAGTCCCAATCCTCTGATCGTAAGTGCCCTGTGGTGCCAGATCAGGATCTGCCGCTCCTGAATACCCTGGATACTGTAATCCAAGCCCTATCTTAGTGTCCTCATTATAGCCTATCAATTCACCGTACTTCGAGAAACCAAAGTCCAGGCTCTCTCTAGCATAGGGATACAACAAGTAAGTGTCATTGTGAAGAACTCCTTCAATCCAACAGTATCTATCCACATTTATGTACTGCGTAGAAACCGCAATAGGTCCAAAAGCAGCAAACATAGCCAAGAATGTCGTTAAGGCTAATGTTATCGCCAACAATTTCTTCTTTGACATTTTCATCTCTATTTCCTCTTTTTTACGAAACGCGTAATGCGCGAACCATAGGTTTCAAAAAAGCCTTTAAAAGTTTTTCCATGTTAGCTATGTTCAAATCTAGATTACGAGGAAAGTTATAGAACTAAACTCCATAGAAAACTCTATTTACGCTATTTTCAACAAACACAGATAAGTCAACCTTTAGAATTTATTCCCCTTGACGCCTAACAGAGCGCTACATCCATTCAAATGGAAGATTGGGGACAAGGTTCGATTTGCACACACATACGCTTGCGCCGTTGCAGAACGTAGAGTTTCACATAAGAAACCTGAGTTCTCCTGTCCCAAGAATATCGCTGAATTCCCTTTAGAAACTAAAGGGGTTACATCGGTCTTGTCCTATCGTGACACCTAGTTGTCATTTTTAACTCTGTAAAAACATAGTGTTTATTGTGGTAATTAGATGAGTGTTAAGGCAAAAACAGAGAAGTTGCATGTTCTGGCTGTCCTTGAAGATGGATTGTTAAGGAATACGCATGAGATCAGCAGCAAGCTCGAGAAGGATTTCGATTTAAAGCCTCGTTTGAACACTTTACGAAAGAACCTTGAGCGATGTTCAGACCAAGGGCTTGTAAAGCAAGAGAAGATAACAGGCAGCTACCATTACAGAATAAGCCGGAAGGGAAAAGAAAGGCTTCGTCTAATCAGAGCCAAAAGACAAGAAAAATTTAAAAAAAGCGCTGGACTGCAAAGGCAACCAAGCTTCCCGGAAAAGCTTGAGCAGAGAGAGTTGTTCAAGAGAAGTATTGAAGTTGCATCAGCCATAAAACTTTGCGACACTGTGTTAAGCCTTTCTTCCGACAGCACAACTCAACATTTTGCAAAAATTACAAGAATGTATTGGGAGCTCGAATTTCTTGAGTTAGCTCCATACATCACCGAGCAAGTAATGAAAACAATAGAACGAATGTCTGAGGAAATGGCAACGACAATAGAACGCTTGCTAAGAAGCATAGCGACTTAGAATGAATGCCAAAAACAGGCTAGAACCAACACAAGCACACGTACTGGAACTTATATACATATGCAAGACAAGTTACCCATTTTCCAAGAATGTATAGAAATACGCAACTACTGTCTCCTCAACAGGAACCCGATCTTTATAAACAAACTTCCCCAAGTCGAGAGTAGTGTCGACTGTTAAGTCGTCAACCCAAAAAGACAAGCCCTTCTTTGACTCAGAATAAACAAACAAGTCTATGTAATCAACAGAGTTGATGACAAAGTCCGGCGACTGAGAAGTATACTCTGTCAAGTTTACTACAAATCGTTTCCAACACGTGGTCGCCGAACTACCACCAGCCTTTATCCCCCAGAAGGTCCTTGAGCCTCTGTAACAATCCACAAGAGTCACAGAGAACGTAGCAGACTCGTTGCACTTCACCCACAAACCAATCGAAGAATATCCAGCTAAATTCCATGTTCCAAGACCATCAAATCTGACGCCAAGGTTACCCCATGAGTCTGTTTTGCCTGTTATTTTTAGACTGCAGTCTCCTTCTTTTTTGGTAGAGGGGTCAATTCCAAAGGTTGTTTCTGGTTCTGCTATCGGTATTGTCCAGTATTGGAGGGATTCAACTGGGTCGTTGCCCACTAGTGCTTTGGTTCCGTCTAAACGCATAGGATTATGTTCGAGATGACTTAGGTCGCCGCCTTGTTCCATCCTTACAAAGGTCAGATTGGACGGAAAATTGGTGAAATTGTAAGACTGATAACCAGCCGAGGCGTTTACTTTAAGATAGATAAGAGACGGATCGTATGGGTCAATGTGAGAATATTCGCTCGTTATATTGCTGGAAACACCATCTCTTATCACAGTTATTTCAGGACCATAAAATACTTCAGTAAAATTAATTGGCGAATGGGGCGGAATAACATAAATTCCATCACCAACATAGAAAGATTTTATGCAGCACGGCACATTATCGTTGTAAAAGTCAGGCGTCACTATGACTATAGGATGAGACAGCAAATCTTCTATAGTTAAGATATGTGACTCATGGACGTACATAGGAGGAAGAGTGCTATAATTTCCCACCAATTCATTGTAGTAGGATAAAAGACAGAACCTTTCAAGTTCCGATAAATAGGCGTTATAATCAATTTTTGGCTTTGAAGGAATTAAATGGAATAGGTTCTCGAGATCCCCGTAATAGGCAAAGTGCTCACCCAATTCGGAACCAAGATAGTTTCTATGCAGAGTGACAAACCATATTGGAGGATCACCACGAAAAACAACTATGGGTACTGACAGGTTGTTTTTAACCAAGAAGTCTTTAACTATAATGATTCTTTCATAACTTGGGCGAGGAATGAAGGGAGAAAAATAGATATCGATGTGTCGAACTGTCGTATCAACTGAGCTCACCATCAAATACAACACGAGTAAGGAAACCAATAATTTACGAAAATTAACTGAAGCTAAGCATTTTCTTTTCATAAACAACTTTAGTCCATCCAAAAATTTACTTTTGACAATATCATTGCATGCAGATGCCGACAAAGCTAAAAGTACGGGAACAGGCATTAAGAGTAAGGTACGTCTTGAAAATTCACTTGATAGCAAAAATTGCAGTGAGATTACCTGGAGAACAATTATGAAGAACCAACAAAAGACTAGTAACGCTAACCTGTCTCTTTCTGCTACTGCCGTGTAGAATGTGTAGACCGCCCCAATAATCAGAAAACCTACAAGTACTATTGAACCCCCAGTCCATCGTATTATTTCATCCATGGCAAGTATACTGCGAAAGATTACCACCGTACTTGTGTATCCGACAAAGTATCTAGGGAATAATAGCAGTAGAATTACTACCGGAATTGTGCATGCAAAAACTATTCTAACTAGCTCTTTTGAACTTCTGATCAGAACCCCATATAGTAGCAACGACAGTAGCAAAATGAAAAAAGTTTCGAAATGCGTGCTTGCTATCACCAGCAGAACTAGGATCATACACAGATACCTTTTATCAAAGAAAGATCTCGTGTAATTTGAAGAAGAAAATTGAAGAAGAAATACCGAACTTAGAGCCAGAGCCATAAAATTTCTATTAAGATCAGAAAGGACACGTAAAACGTTTATCGAGATAGCAGTTAGGAAAGATGCTAGACCTGCAATATGAACTTTCTGGGTGATCCGTCGCACTGCCTCCCCGTTAGCGTATACTAATGGAAGACCGAAGAATACCGGTAGTATTCTCTCGATTATTAAGACGTCTCCATTCAAATAGCCCAAAAAAGCTAGGAATACTACATACAAGTGTGGGTAACTCCATAAACGTATCATATTTATTGGATCTTTGGTCAGAAGATATTTCGCTGACCATACATATCCTGGAGAATCCCATCCTAACAAAAGCCCGCTTCCCAAAGTCCCATGCCTAAAATTCTGCAAAAGCACAACAAATATCATAACTGTCCAAGATATCAATACGTAACTTACAAAACATCGACGTTCATTTTTAGTTATGGCGTATTGCAATCAGTCCATCACTTCTGAAAAAGAGCCATTGTAGCTCATAATTATTGATTTTTGTTTACTCTTTAGCGCAGAAATACGTTTCATGACAATCAATGACACAGGATGTTGAGGAAAAAAGTAGGTCAACTTAACGAAAAAGTACTGTAAGTAGTTATATATTCGTTCTAGTGGAAATGATCCAAGTAATATCGAATATCCTAATCGAGCAAAATCGCTGACTGCCCATTTTGATAAGTGTTTTTGAAAGAGGCCACCATTTCTTGATTCTTGCCTTATGAAGTAAGAGGGGGTTGATACTATAACAAGGGTATTTGCAACACGCTCAGCTTCTCTTAGCGACTTCGCTCCTTCGCTTTTAATCATATGTTCAATTACCTCTAAGAGTAAGACTGTGTTAAAAGTAGAGCTTTTAAAGGGTAGTTGCCTCGAATCGCACATGACTACGTCGTCATAGATTTTATGGTGTTTGACGAAGTTCAAGTATTTAGGGCATAAATCTACCCCTACCATATAATCGAGTTTAACTTTTCTCCGGCCTGCTTTGGTGTACCAGTAATCAACTTTCATCAAATATCCCCATTTTCCATTTCCACATCCAACATCAAGAACTGATGTGCCCTCCACCATTGGCAAAATATATGGGATAAGTTTTGGGTCACTGCTCATCTTGTCGCCTCATCTGAGCCTAGATTTTTCGAAAAAAGGTAAGTATTCTGCCTAGATGCTACATATAGATTCAAATACTCTTCTATCTTGTCTTCCCAAAGGAAAACTTCTCTGATCCGTTTCAATCCTGCCTCACTTAGCTTTTTCCTTAGTTTATTGTCATCGACTAAGTTTAGGATTTTTTCAGCCAAATCGACATGATCATTCTTATGGAATAGGATTCCAGCGTCATCAATTATTTCTCTGCAAGCTCCAGCATCGGCTGCTATTACAGGTAGACCTGAAGCCATAGCTTCCAATAGTATTATTCCGAATGCTTCAGTAACAGAAGGGAACACAAGAATGTCAGCAACATTATACCACATCCGTAGATCCTCGTGTCTTATTTCTCTGAATAGTTTCACACCTTTTGTTATATTCAATCGGATAATTTCTCCTTTTATTTCCTCATAAAGTTCTCCTTCACCAATCATTGCAAGATAAAAATTCGGGTATTTTTCAAGTACCATGGGAATTGCCTTTAGAAGAATTAACGGGTTCTTAGAAGGATGCATCCTACCGACGAACAAAGCTATGAAATCTGTTGTATTGTATCCTAATTTTTTTCTAATATGCAGATTCTTTCTTGGTTGAAGGTCATGGATGCTTATGCCATGATAAATTACTTTTGAACTAATGCGATATTCTCTCATCAGCCTCTTTCTAACATAATTGGATACTGCGACGACAGCAAACGATCGCAAGGCAGTAAAGCATAACCAAGAAGCCTCAAAGGCATACGCAATCTTGTAAATAAGCGAACGTTCCAACCACGGTTGAGGTAAACCGTGAGAAGTATAAATGTAAGGTATCTTAAAGACAACTTTTTTAAAGATAGCTAAGGGTCCAAGGGAAGCAAAGTTTATGTGAATCACATCGGGATGGTCACGAATAAGGAACGTTACAAGTGCTTGCAAGCTTGGGAGAAAATTTGAGGTAATGAAGTAATGGAAATGTATGTTCTTAGAAGGCGTAAGGGATTTTGCTTCCTTAGATTGCATAAGGAAAAAAATGTTGACCTCACACCCCTTACTAACTAATCCCTTGGCCCATTGCATTGTCACTCCAAACACTCCTCCCATCGAATTACTTAGAATCGTGACTCTCATCATCACTCCACATCTTGACTAAATGTATCTCAAGTAGACTAGCACTTAGCTTCTAATTATATGTCTCTTTTGATTAATCCCCAAGCAAATCCAATAGCATATCCAACATGTATTGTAACATAGGCTATTGGTGCCAACACCGCTAAATTTCCATCCTTGAATTGATATGCAGTCAAGAAAGCAGAGAAACAAGATATAAGACTATAGGAACAGATTAATAGTCCCAGAATAGACAGAAAACTTCCCCCAAAGATCAGAGACAGCAATAATAAAAAGAATAAACTAAATATGGCAATACTTGGGAGTACATACAAAGGAGAAAACAAATGATGATGCCTTCTGCTAGCTACAGCTCTCCCAGCCCCGTATCCGAACATGAAACGAAACAGTGAACCAAAACCCCTAACTTTCCAGTCGTGCTCGACCACTACATCTGGCGAGAAAAGAATACGATAGCCTGATTTTTTGATCCTATGATTTAAGTCAACATCCTCACAAAACCTCAGATCTTCCGAATACAATCCCGCTTTTTCTATAACTTCCTTAGGGTATACAGCTTGACAGGACGGAATATTTTCTACTTCCTTTACGCTTGCATATCTGACAAAATTGGTCGAACCAGCACTTGCGAAAAAAGTTGAGGTAATATCGAGAAGCCTCCTAGACAAGTAATTACCTCCCCTACATGAGATCGACGGTCCACCAACGCCACCGACATCTTGTTTCCCAAGCAACGCTACCGCGTTTTTCAACCAGTCTTTTGTCACATAGCAATCTCCATCAATAAAGGCGACAATCTCACCAGAAGAATTTCTCATTCCCACATTACGTCCTTGACTTGGTGTAGAATCGTTAGTCTTGATTATCTTTAGTTTGTCGTGTAATGGATGCGGATTTCCTCTAATTCGTTTTATGACAGAGAGGGTTTGATCCTCAGAACCACCATCGACCAATAAAATCTCATAGTCAGGGTAATCAAGGTTGAGTGTAGATATGATCGTATTTGCTATTGTCCTTTCCTCATTCTTGACTGGAACAATAACAGATACTTTAGGCGATTTCTCTTTAAATGAAGCACTCACATCTGAGCACCTTTTCCGTATTAAGTTCTATATGAAGCTTTTAAGTTATTATTAAATTTTAGTCGAGAAAGGTAAAATAGGTTCCTAAGCCCGTCCGATACTGTTCTGATTTTAGAATCGCCTACTCTTCGTCTATATTTGATTGGAATTTCTGCACATTTACACGATTTGAATGCTCTTATTTTGATCTCCTCAGAAAAAGCCATCTCATCACTATTAGGCAAGATACGGTTAAGCGCATCCTTCTTAATCACCCACATGCCCGACTGCGAATCTCTCAACCTAACAGAAAACAAAAGACGAACCCACAAACTCAAGACATGATTGCCAAATTTACGCAAAAAACTCATTGCCCCAGGCTCTAACGACTCAAACCTATTAGTCGTAATAAACTCAACCCCATTCTTAACCATATCCTCAACAAGTCTCGGGACCAGAGAAACAGGATACGTAAAATCACCATCAAAAGTAACTATGATATCTCCTTCAGCAGCGTCAAATCCAGTCTTATAAGCCCTGCCATATCCTCTGCGAGGTTCAAGAATAACCCTTGCTCCAAGCTCTCTAGCTCTTTCCCTTGTGCCATCTGTTGAACCCCCATCAACAACTATAACCTCACAGTCAAAATCCATTGCCTCCAATGTCTTAAGTGGCAATTCAGAAAGAGTTGAAACAATACCATCCTCCTCATTAATGGTCGGGATTATAACACTCAACCGAGAAGACCTTCTATCTGACAGCTTCTTCTCCCCACCTTTAACTCACTACTTCTTACATGACAAACACAAGCTGGAACATCCATTTTTACGACGTTCTTGTATGTCATTGAGCTTTAAATAAAAGTCTTGTGTATGACTCCTAAGTTAGAATCTTATAAGCCTCTATTAACACTAATAAGCGGATACTACGGTCTAGATGAAGAAAGAGCAGTTAACAAGGTCTTCCAGAAAATCATAAAACCATCCATGACAACATTTACTTTAGAAGACCCAGGACTATCCCTAACAGTGACAGGAATTTCAACAAAGCGAAACCCTGCCCTGATTGCCTTAATCAACATCTCCGACTCGATCTCAAACCGTCTTGACGAGAGCTTCATATCCCTCACCACATAAGCTCTGAAGGCCCGAAAACCACACTGCGAATCAACAATCTTCCGCCTAGCACACAAAGATATGAAGTAACTAAAAATCAAATTACCCAGCATCCGAAACCTAACCTTTGGAGGGTACTCAAAACTAAAAACTCGCAACCCAATCGATACATCGAAACCGTCATTGATAATAGGTTTCAACAGACGAGAAATGTCCTCAAGCTTAAAGGAGCCATCTGCATCCAACGTGACTATTATGTTCCCTCTGCATGCGCGAAAACCTATTCTAAGTGCTGTCCCCTTACCCATTCTACACCCATTCTTAATTACTCTGGCACCATACTTTTCACAAATTAAAGCAGTATCATCATCAGACCCATCATCCACCACAATAACCTCAAAGGAAAGACCCAACTTCTCAAGCACCAGACAAGTACGATGAATCACCCTCCCCACAGTTTGTTCTTCATTAAAGGCTGGAATTACCACTGATACTGAAACGTTGCCCATATTCTTCGAACATTTCATCAATTAATGCAACCTTTAACTCCCATACTCTGCCTGTTTAACTTAAATAGATTATCTACGCGAATGTTTAAGTAGCATAAATGTAGCATGCGCAATTAATACGCACACGATCTTTTTGCTGTTCGTTAGTTTTCAGGCTTGGGAGTTGATGGATTTACTAATCCTACAACCAGTAATGGAACTCCTACTACCAGAGAGAAAACTCCAACTAAAAGGAGACTTCGATATGGATATATACATTCGTCTATGTATCTCCTCTGAGACAAGTACGCAAAGGAGCGAACACCCGAAACGGTGGCATTGAACAATTCAAAAATGTAATATCCACAATCGATTATTTGGAAAGTTCCTTCACTATATATCCATTCGCTTGACTGATCAGTGTTGGGTAGGCGAAGGATAACTACATGGGTTCCAATGGCATCAGAAATCAAGTAGAAAGCTTCAGCGTAATTATGAACCCACACAGAAACTCCCAGCATGTAGACCCCGCTTGAAAGGTTCAGAGTGAAAGATGCTACAGATGCCCCAGCTCTTTGAGCTATCAAGACCCAATCTTCCCGCTTTTGAATCTCCATACGATTAGACAGTGGAACCCCAATAAGCCCAAGCGTTATTAGACCCACTCCAAAACCAATCATTAGAATACGATACACACTTTTCAAACTTTGGCACCTTTACGGTATGCATGCATTAACTTCGTTTTTAAGTATTTTCATGCGTTCATAAAAGGTTGTTTTAACGCATGCAGTGTCAAACCTTATCATTAGTATTCTTGTATAGCCAAGGAGCTAACAATAGCTTGTTTCCTTTATCATCCTTCTCTACCTTGATAACTCCTCGACTAGCCAACCTTGCCACTACTCGATGAGTTTTCACTTTTGAGAGTCCCGTTATCCATCTGACATCTTTTTGTAATGCGGTTCCGCCCCCTTTCCAAATTGCCATACAAACTTTCCTCTCATCTTCACGTAAGACTCTCATAACGCCTTCAAAGGAAGCTAGAAATCCTTCTTCAGGGTTGAGTTTCCGGTCTTTTTCAAGCAAAATTTCAGGGAATATCATTGAGTATGTTATTACCCCGATGGTGAGGAACATGAACGCAGAGCCAAATATAACTAACATGGATGCTCTGAAGAACGAACTCTCTTGAAGAGGAGGAATAGAGACTAGTATCACAAAGGTTAGGGTAAGGTAAAGGA
>Ga0315312_1001722_pt1 | contig 16306 bp, 19 predicted proteins | sample TDP7_MG_FD_203629 | JGI IMG/M metagenome (GOLD analysis project Ga0315312, IMG submission 203629) | Freshwater sediment microbial communities from Lake Towuti, South Sulawesi, Indonesia - TDP7 | ecosystem: Environmental > Aquatic > Freshwater > Lake > Sediment | place: Indonesia: South Sulawesi... | reverse complement strand
CGCGCACCGTCCTCCAGCTGTTCCCAACGTTCTCGATGGTCAACAGTGTCCGTCAGGCCCCATAGGCTGCGTTCGTAAAGCGAAGCTATGTGCGGCTGCTTCTTTTGGTTGAATGAGGTGACATTGATGATTGCCGCTGTCTTTGTCAAAGGTCGAAACCGAGGTTCAATTTGCTAGGTCGCACTCTTAGCACTTGCGCTACTTTCCTCACCCACTCTTAATACCTTGAGCTCCGAGAAGGCAGAGTGCGACGAGGGTGAGAAATATGGAGAAAGTGCTGGGAACGTCAAAAGTGGGACCCAAGCAACGAGTAACCCTCGTCAAAGAAGTCCAAGACCGACTGAAGACGCAGATAGGCGACCTAATCGTATTTGTCGAAGACGAGAAAGGCAACATACTCCTCAAAGTAACCAAGCTCAGAGGCAAGTAGATTCCTGAATCCGGATCTTGCGTCTCCGCCTTCTCTTCGTGGGAGGGACGACATACGGAACAGACTCTACTTGCTGCAGCTAACCTACGCATCGACCTCGTAGCATGAGAGAGGTGAGAGAAAGGTGAAAGTGCATGGTGAAACGTGGAGAGACTAGGAAACTGCTTTCTTGGAAGCTTGTTGGCCCCCTGTACAGGTTTCACGCAGTTTTGCAGGCTTACCCGGATTGGCACCCGGACGGCGACCGCATCAGGATTTTTATCGATAACGAGATCTTTTCACGTGAAGACGTTCAGAAACTCGTTGCCGAGCTGGAAGAGTGGCTGGCTGAGACCGCGCCAAAACCAAAATAGCAAGATCCGTCCAACCGTCGGACTAGATAAAAGCGCATTAGTCTATTGGGGGAGACTAGAATACGTTTGTCCAACACGCCCCCAAGCCGTCCTTCTCGCTTGACTCGGTCTGAGTCGGTTCTTAGACGGGGGTAGGGGGCTTTTTTTGCGGAAAATAAGATTCTAAGCTGATGGGTTAGATAAATAACAAACAAAAGCGGCCAAGTCTGTCCCTACTCGAAACTGAATGGTTTCACCCTGTTCGGATTCACCAAGTCTGCCTTGACGACGGTTTTGACCAAAAAATCCACCTTGTCTGGGTCTTTTTCATTCTCGACTGAAGAACCTACCTGCACGAAAGTATGGCTTGGAGGATATCAGCATTAGTCTAGGCGGGGTCTCTCCTGACCGTGCGTCGAGGTTGTACTGCGGAACCTATGGACTCACCTCTGCGGCAACATAGTTTTCATGATTTAGTTCGTCTTCGCCACCGCTGAACCTCGAAAGGATTCGTCTACTCCACGGATGGTCGATATCGAAAGGTGTCATAAGCTTACTGAACGTTTCACTCATCAAAGGTAGGCGAAGAAGTCATAGTCTCCTTTCGCGCAGACAAAGGCCAAACAAACCAGTTGGAAGATCTTGTGTACCTTCGGTTCTGAATTCATCTCAAAACTCTTAGATATGCGCGTACACATGCAAGGCAGATGACGATAGTGGATGTCATCTTCAACCCTTCTTGCGCTATCGTTCGCCTTCTGGATTCGTTGCTCATTTCATGCTCTCTCTATTTTCTTGATACCCTTCTCCTCTCCAAAAGGATTGACCTACCCGTCGCACATGATACGTCTGGCAGCGAAATGAAATGGGGCAAATCCTCATTTCAACCAAGGGTTCCTTCGTTGACAACTCCTTTTCGTCTGCAATTTGGTATCCGCGTAGCTTATTTCATTTGGGGAAACCGGGGGAAACCGAGGAGGGTTGTCAAGAGGCATGGATAGCCATACTATAGAGCAACGTTCGCTACGGGGCTCTAGTGGAAGTGGGAGCCCCTTGGCATCGAGGTTTCGGCTGTACCCGGCCTTAGCACCCAACGCTCTTGCTTCGTTGCCTTTCAGCTTGGAGCTCTTCATGCGGAGCTATGCTGCGGAAAGCTCGGACCATCTTATGCAACCAACGGTATTCTTTTCTGCACCGTAGGGGAAGTGACAACAGCGTCCAATGTATCGTCTCGAAAGGGGAGTGCTCTAGCATCCTCTTCGCTGATGTCAGTAATTGCCTTCACGAAGCCAAAGGAATCTGGCGTTTGTATGAATCTGGAAATGGCTAGAGTTTTGATGTGACAGTAACCCAAAGTGCCACCACAGCCCATATCGACCAAACGGCAAATATCCAGAACAAGTTTAGAAGAATCCAACAAACCTTTCTGTCATCACAGTTGGCAACAATGTCATGGCTTTGTCGTTGAGTCAGCATCGGAGCATGGTGGAAGGCTACGGAGGCCAAGTACCAATTGAGCAGTCCCGTTGCGACTGCCAGAATTACGAAAGAAAATGCAGAAGTCAGAAGAAGCTTTGAGAGACCGGAAGAATGGTGCCAGTTGGAGAGAAGACCTACGACCGCCATTAGAGTCAACGGGAAATGTAGGGCAGGATTGACGCTGCGAATTGTCTGCTCATAGCTACTCCATTGAAGATCGTCCCTCACACGCTCAGATTGCGTCAAGGTGAAAAACAAGACGACTGCTGTGACGACGGCCGGAAGAAGTGCACTCAGGAAGACTATTTCTTCAGTAGACAGATTAATATGTGCTACCAGTTGCGGTGCAGGGTCTAGAAGTAATGGTTGAAGGCAAAAGGGGAGCGTGCGTTCCGTAGGGCTTTGTCTTCGAAGTCGGGCCCCTTTCCTATGCGAGACGTATTAGGAGTGTTACGATCCTTTGATGCGTTGGCAAGTGTTTTATACCTTCCAACCGCCATCTTATTTCTGGGTGTTGCTCCGCCGGGGATTCGAACCCCGGGACGACCTATGTCGTCAACATAGGCGTCCGTCCTCGACGGAGCATTCACCTACGTTGTGGGGGAAACTCCCTTCTCTCTACTAAATATCAAAAGCGCTTTTGAAACTTTGCTTACGTATCTGCGATATCGATCGTCGTTACCCAAAGGAAAGTCTATGAGACTGGCAAGTGTTAAATAGAAATCATAGAATGCTGAGTGCTGATGCGAAGAGTGCAAGCAAGGAACCCTGACGCCACCATCTCATCGAACAAGGTGGGCCCGCCTCCCCAAGCGACATCGAAAGGCTCTCCTAGCTACTGGCAACTCTTCACCGTATCTCCCCTCAGACGGGCCGCTACATTCGCGAACGATGCCTTTGACGACCTATTTCTTTGCGATCCCGGACGCTAGGAACCCGACGCCACCTAAAGTAGAACGCGGCTAGTCCTCACAATTCCTTGTTAGGAATCGACAAGGCCTGACATGGTCTGGATGAAGTAGTTAGGCAGAATGCGCAGGTTCAGAGAAGCACTACGAAGGCACATTGGTTCTTAGTAGGATCCAGCCTTCACAGCAGTGGTAGTCCTGAGAAAAGCGGAAAAACGGTTGAGCGGTCAATCTGAAAGGAGGTGACTTATTGGAGCTAAATTGGAGAAAAGATGCTGAGTCCCTTGAAGAGGTTAAGAGACTGTCCGAGGCCGAGTCTGATCTCACGAAAGAGAATAAGGCCATCTTCTGCTTCGGTTTCACGACTGGAATGCATCATGAATACTGGAAAGATGCCTCGATATACTTCAGGCCACCTAACGAATACCCTGACGCAGTTCTATTCAGGGAAAGAACGAATCAGGTATTGAATGTTGAATTCGAATCCGTGAGCAGCAACTTCAAGAGACATGGACATGATCCAAAGAAATGTGACTTGATCGTTTGTCTCTTCGACGATTACAAAGAGGTCTGCAAAGAAGATTGCCCGATACCTGTCTGGTCGATGTTTGGAGGAATAAGGTTTCCAGAACGATCAGCCGGGCCACGAAGCAGGCCTTTGAGGAAAGTGGAAGCGCCAGACTCTAGTCCACATGATGATATCATCAGTCCCCCTCCGATTCAGTGATCCGGTTGTCGTTTCACCTTACCTCTAGAGACCTTGAAAACTGGCGCCGCAACAGACGTTCACTTCCTAAAACCAGCCATACGAGCTGATCTACGAATCTTTGCTTTCTCTCGCATAATGGTTTTCTCCAACTCCTCGATTTTCTGGAGTGCGTTCATCATTTTTTCTAGGTCTAATTCATGACGTTGGAACAGCCCTTCTTCAAGGAGCTGCGGATACTTTCCCAAGCAATAAATTGAGGCCATAAGGGATGGGGGACGATGGCCCCAGTATTCCTCGTATGACATGCCTTCTGGAACCTTGCTCCAAGCCCACTCTTCGAACTTCCTCAATACTGCTGGCACGCGTCTGTCTTCATACCTAAGCCTGCTGACATTCCGTTTCACTATTCGTACAGCCTTGCCCAGTCGCGGGAACAGCTTGGCGAGGTGCATAGCTCTCTTTTGCACTCCCGGAACAAGAATGCGTTTCGAGGCAAGATCTGGATCAATGAGCTGGTAGACTGGTCTCCTTCCTTTCATCGTCTTAGTAATGAAGCCCATCCTTGTGAATCGTTTCAAGCATGATGAGACTGTTCCACGAGCAAGCTTCGACTCTTTAACAGCTTTGCCGAACCCCATGTTCTTTCTTCTCAGGAAGGCCCAGAGTAGACTGCAATCGCTACGACTTGTCGTACCCCTCGGTCTTCCGCCCGGATGAGTCATTCTACACTCCCACGTAATAGTTCAAAAAACCGCAATTTAAGGCAGGAATCTCTTTCTTGGGATTACTATGAGAAGAAATTCCAGAAGTCCTACCCTGAGAAGCACGTCGTCAGACAAAACAGCGTGCTCCAAGGGTCTCCGAGATACCTACTCCGGCGGCTCTCACTATCTCCTTATGGTTATAGCTGAGCCGTCTAAGCGAAAATGCTCAACCTGCCTGTTCTTCCGTTCACGAAAATGTTCTAAGGATTCGGCCGGACAGGATCTTGTTCTTCCAACAGATTTCGCCTGCCCAGATTACGAGAATCTGCGAGAGCGTCTTTCACAGGTTGATATTGCGAAGATTGTTGACGAGCTTGCTCCCGAAGTTCCAGATCCTATGCCATGCGAGTCGGAGGAAGCGCTGTACTCCTCGCTTATTTCCTACCTCAAGGATCATGTGATCTTTGAGGATGAGAACGAATATTCTCTTGTCACTAGCTGGATTCTGGCAACATGGAAAGTTGCTGACCTGAATGAAGTCTGCTACCTCGTAATTGTTTGCCCGAAAGGTCACGGCAAGACCCGACTCATTGAGGTTCTCTATGAGCTGTGTCACAAAGCGATCATAGCGTCGTATGCGACGAGGTCCGCGGGAATGCGCTTGATGGAAGGAGGAGAGATAACCTTCCTCCTCGATGAAGGTGAGATCGTTCTCAAAGCCACAGAGCCAGATGAATTGACGGCTCTATTCACGTCCGGTCAGAGACGACGGGCAAAGATGATAATTACGGAGGAAGTCGCGGAACAGACGCCGGACGGCAAGAAGATCTCAACGAAACGTCCGGTCGCCAGAGCCGTCTTCGGATTCAAAGCCGTTGCAAGTAGAGAGGATGTATTCGATGCTATCGTCGATAGAGCTTTTGAAATCGTGCTGCCGAAAGGTAAACCGAAGAACCGCAAGATAGACTATGAGAAAGCGAAAACGCTCCGCGCACACCTCGCTTACTACAAGCAGCATGGACCCGTCTATGAGGCACACATTCCCGAGAAAGCGGCCGGCCTAATGGATGGTAGAATGATAGAGCTGACTGAAGCGCTCTTACATGCAACGCCACCTCAACATGTTTCAAAGATCATCTCTGTTGCTTTGAGAGAAGTGAAAGAGCGCGCTGAGCGATTGGCAGACACAACCGAGGCGAAGCTTCTAACAATAATCAAAGAGAAGCTTGAGGACCCCAACGAAATCGGGCGAATTGAAAGACTAGGGCTGATCCCTACAAAAGAAATCGCTGAGATTTACAATCAGAGATATGAGGACCCGAAATATCCGAGGAGTACTGATAGTCTTGGAAGGGTTCTGGGTCGTCTCAAACTTCAACGGATGAAGGTTAGAGAGGACAAAGCGATAGTTCGCGGGTTCAAATACGAGGCTAAGAAGCTAAGCGCATTATACGATAGGTTCCTCCTCGACTTCGAGGCCCTTGAGAAAACACTCAACGAGGCTGCTGCCTGTGCCCCATGTGGCCCCTGTGTCCCCGACATGGAGCGGCCCTGCCTATTGCCTAGTGAGACATCTATCCTTACGAAGCCAGATACCGATCCACTCCATATGGGGGTCACAAGAGACACAGGAGACACATCTACGCCCCCAATATCTGACTCTGAAGATGGCACCCGGAAGATCGCTCTGATAGAGAGAAAGAAAGAGTCACTGACGCAGTTCAAATGCAAGCTATGCGGCCCCGGTCTGGGCTACTTCTCAAGCCATGACTTGCTGAAAGACCATTTGGCTACGGTTCATGGCATCGAGAAAGAGGAGGAGACAAAGGAGGCTGGGTAGTTGGTTCAGTCTTTTGCCTACAATTACTACGGGGGACATGGCTGCTGCAAGACATGTGAAGAAAGCGAGGAGCACATCATCGATGAGGAAGCGGGGAGATGCCTCTGCTTCGATTGCAAGTGTCGGAGATGCTACTGGTACGAATTCGATTCAGATGAGCAGAGAGGACATTGCGAGCACGAAGAGGAGGACTGGTTATGAACCGTATCAGACGCTTCTGCAGCCACGAGCAGCATCTTTTGCTTGACGAGATTCACGAGCCGTCCACTAACGAACAGAGACGAGTAAGGATAGCTTGATGCACTGGTAGAGCGGCAAGGCGCGTTCTGGTAACTTGCTAGGGGGCTTCTCCGACAGGTAAGGTGAAGGAGGTGATAGTTGGTTCTAATTATCCGATTCACTCGTCTGTTGTCTTTTGGGCGGCTTGATCCATACTCCAAGACGGCTTCTTCTCGGAACAGGCCTCAAACGCATGATTGTCCTCTGTTTCTTCTTTTTCTCTGGAAGGGGCGGTATCGGGCATGTCTTCCACCTTTGAGGTAGCACTTCAAAGGGTTCGAAGCTCTTTTCCTCAATGTTGGATGATCTGACAACTTGATGAATACCATCGATGAGATAGCACGCGACCTTTTCCCAATCCCAAGGCACCCGATTCCAGACCTCCGTCATGAACAACTTGTGAGCCTTTTCCTCCTGCTTCCATGCCAAGACTTCACTTCGCATTGTCACTAGGTACGCTTCTTCCTTCAAACCCGTGTCGGCGTACTCGATGGGAAGCTCTTCACCATGCACCTCAACTCTAACATCATATTTCGTAGGAATGTGAACTAAAGAAGCCAGACCTGCCCCAAGAGACTCAACTTGAAAGACCCATTCGGCTTGTTCGAATAGCTCCTTGATACTATCCAAGAGTTCTTGTATCGAAATCTGCATAGGCTGCAGATCTGGGGCGCTATGATAGAAACGCCAAGTGAAAATCTTCCAACCGTTGTATGACAATGCCCCCGAACCTTCACTAGCAGTTGTCATCTGCTCATTAGAGAAACTGTGCAGCATCAGAGCATGTAAGGATATGCTCCACATGCCATTCTGACAGCTTCGTCCACCTTCTCCGCGCGACAAAGACTGCACAAGATCCTTGCACTGTCAAAGATCCACAAGACCCCACGCCGATGGAGGGTTTTCACTAAAACGACAACCCGGCCACCTACGCTCTCACAGGGCTGCTTTCAGAGATGACGAAGGTTCACACTTGATGCTTCAGGTCAAGACTACGAAACAATAAGTACGGTCGGCTTCCTAGTACTTGAATTAGAGGCAGTGAGATAGAATGCCCGGGGCTGCTCCAACCGAGTTAGCCCGCTTCCTTGCCGCTAGGGGATATCACCCCCGTTCCTCAAGTCACGGTGAGGCAATGTGTGACTTCTTGCTTCGGGACCTGCATTCGAGCTGCCCTGCTTTCAAGGCTATGGTGGATAGTGGGAGCATTGTATACCAAACCAACTACACAGTGAACAAGAATACCCCTTCCGAGTGGACGATTGACTTAGTTGTTGGCAAAAGCGGTGGGCCGCTGCTGGGTGGGTTCCCATGTGGGAGATTGGCATGGTACACTTTCAGGACAGCTGGAATTCCTCCAAGTTTTTCAAGAATCCGTCTAAGACGCATAGACCTGTGATGTCCATAACCTCAAAGTTTTTACTAGGCTATTCCCGCTTCAGGCACCCGTCATTGACCTGTGATTTGCCTTGAAGAACCTAGACACAGGTTTTGCTGCGTACACTCTCATTGGCCTGTCGTTGCTGAACTTTCTATTGTATAGCGCGTACTATCTAACTCGGCCGCTATGGGTTGAACCAGATCTGGTGTTTCTTACAGTCTTGAGGATTCAACAAGAAAACTTCTCTCTACACGGCTACGCAGTTGTGTTGCTGTCGATTTCAATAGCCTCCTTGGCGGTTCTTCTATCGGGAAGACTTCAATGGCCCTCGACTGTTCTCTGGGTGGTTGCCGGCTATGCGGCCTCCTTCCTTAGCAGCTTAGTGATCATGCCCTTCTCAACCATGCTTGCTGTACTATACATTGGTCTGACATCGGTGGTAGTAGGGGGCAAAGCGTTTAGACATTTTGTGACTCTTGAGGGCCTTCCTCCTGATGTCTCTGTACCGAAGTCACATCCCTTCTTTCCAGATCTAGTGAAGCTTGCCCACGACCGGTGGCTTCAGCTTCAAAGAGATTCCATATGGATTACGGCCACAGTCGTTTTTGCACAGCTATTGCAGTCGGTCATAACGTTTCAAGCCAACATCTTTCCGTACCTTGCGCCGATTCACCTAAATCCATATCCGATAATATTCGCTAGGTACCAGTTTGCAATTATTGGTTTACTCTTCTTGTGGTACGTTGCTGGGCTGGGCTATGGCACCACTTTTTTCTGCTACCGCAAGCTCTTGGCACTAGAGAAAATGATGAAAGAGTAGAGAGGAAGGTAAAGTTGATCGAGATTTCCAAGATCCTCTTCTCATGTGTACTCCTCCCTAAGTAGCTTGAATTGGAGATATGTTTGGAATATGATCTGTGCAGGATTGCTTCTATACTCGATCAATGTTTTGCAAACATCATACTGCTTCTTTCGGTCGAACGAGGGGGCGCTCTGTAGGGCTTTCCCTTGGAAGCGCTTTAATTCTAATTTGTCAGTTGTCTTGGCTAGTCAACCGACTTTGACAAAAAGCTCAACAGTCTTCAGTATGTTGATGGGAGAACATTCGATATCTATGGTCATACGCCACGGCCCTAAGTATTGGTGCTCTCTCTTCGAATGCCAAGGAGCCGCACAAACCAGTGTTTACCATACTTAGATTTCAAGTAGTCCAGAATCGCTGGAGAGAGATTTTCTGCGGCCCATGTAGCGGCTTTCCTTCCCTCTTCAGTCAGTGATACGTATCTTTTTCGCGTTATTTTTTCTGTGCCTACGAACCTTATTTCCTCAAGGTATTTCACAGTATCGGATGCTGTTGCGCGGTTGATGCCTACTGCTCTAGCAATCTTTGATAAGTGTGATCGCTTCGGATCTTCAATTGGGTAAGCCCTTGTCTCGTACCTATGAGTCTTCGTCGGACGGCGCCAATATTGCTCTTGCTCGGCCTCGAATAGGGCGATCAGCACTTCAGTGGCAAATTGGTGCTTCAGGAAATCTGACGGAAACATGCTGGGAAGTTCCGGCCTTAGGACCAAGTCTATCCTTTCTTGCGCAAGAAAGACGCGAAAGGCCGCCATCATGAGGATGACCGTAGTCAGTGCGACCAGAATGGCGAAAAAAGTTACGGTCGCTAGTTCAGGAGCCAAAGCCTTTTCACATGCGAAGAACTGGCAACTACATTCTTCCGATAAGCCCCAACAGGATCATGATGAAGCCAAGGATCAATAGGATTGTGAAGGGCGTCTCTGTAGCGGGCCCCCTCGCAGCACCTCTTCCGATAAAGGCTAGTATCACAATCAGCACGCCAAAGAAGAGGAGCTGGGCCGGAGTGTCAAGAATTTTCAAGATGTCGGAAAGTTGCAAGAGTAACTTGTTCATACTCGTCTGAACCTCCTGTCTGATCTATGTTGGAAGAAGTACTTTGGACTTACCGATGTAAGACCGGTTTACAGCGTCTGTCGGCCATTTTACACAAATGTCAGACCGGCATTAGAGAGTAGACCTCATATGCAACCTTCATCAAGGACCTCTCGAAGAAGAGGTGATAAAATGGGAAAAGTCGTTTTCATAAGTACCCTAACCATACTTGTGTCGCTTGGTCTGTTCTATGGGCACGTCTTCGTTGCGAGCCTATTCCCTTTTTCTTTCGAACAACTCATAGGCACCTACTGGCAGGTCATAGACTCGTTCATTCAGCTGGCAGAAAAAGTTGCTAGTAGATGCGTAGAATCAAGTATCGGACTGATTGCTATACTCTTTGGAGTTATCGGGCTACTTATGTCAAGAATTCGAAGGTGATGGAGGCACGCGAGTAGCATAATACGTAGGCCGGCTAAGACTGAGGTAAGAAGCTAATCTAGAGAAACCAAGGAAAATCGCTCACGGCTCACGCCGGCGCTGCTGTTAGGGCTCAGCTGCCAATTCCTCGTTGATCCTCATTGTCTTACTCCCTGCTTTCAGACAATAAGGTTTCTCAGAGGAGGGCAGAAGGCATGCCGAATGCAGGTCAAGAATGGTTAAATCGTCGCTTTCTCACTCACTCATGTGCTAGTCTGGCTTGCGATCATTGGCTAGAAGCGCTAGGTGTTGATCATAATCGTATTCGCAGGTACACTAGTTAGAGGAATCACAGGCGCACGCTTCAATGAAAGAGAGCGCACAAGGATGACATCCGACATACTATTCATTCGAAGGGGACATCTGCGGGATTTCTTGGAGAGAAAGAAAGATAATCTAAAGAAAGAAATTGGGAGTTATGATTCGGACTATATTCTTAACGCCAGTGAAGAAGATCTCTGCCAACACCTGTTGTCCAAGTATCTTATTGAGAAGCCTACACTCATTGAAGATAAGAAATATGTATACGATTCTAAAGATGTAGACATCGGTCCTGCCAAGGGAACATTGGTAATGATCGCCATTCCATTTGATGGAGACGGAGAACTGTTCCAGTACCAGCCTTCGACCTTTACCCTCAACCCTCCCAGAGGGGAGATATCGAATCAAGAGCTTCATCTGACTTTTGAGATGACCGAAGCAAATGCTCAGAAACTGCAGCAAATCCATCAAAGAGAGTTGGATGAGATCAAGAGATATTTGGGATGGGTGAAGACAGACGTTGACGTCTATAATGGCTCACTCGAACCGTTCGTCAGGCAAAGCGTGTCTGACAGGAAAGAGAAGCTACTGGCCGACCTCGGAATGGTAACAGCTCTAGGGATTCCAGTGAAGCGTCGCGATAGTCTACCTGTAACCTATTCGATCCCTTCAATCGGCAAGAAACCTAGGATTGAAACACCCAAGGTAGCAAACAAACCGTTCAAGCCAGAACCCATTTTGATTGAGGAAGAATACGAGGACATCCTTAAGTTGATCCATAATATGGCCTTGGTGATGGAGAGAAGCCCTCAAACGTTCCGAAAGCTTAGAGAAGAAGAGATCCGAAATCATTTTCTGATGGTTCTTAATGCAAGCTACGAGGGGCAGGCAACTGGAGAGACATTCAACTATGGGGGCAAGACGGACATTCTCATACGTCATGATAGTAGAAACGTGTTCATTGCAGAGTGCAAGTTTTGGAGAGGCGAAAGGGAATTGATCCGAGCAATAGATCAGTTGCTTGGGTATGCCAGTTGGCGAGATACAAAGACGGCAGTCCTGCTGTTTAGCAGGAACCAAGATTTCAGCTCTGTGCTTGGAAAGATCGATCCCATTCTGAAGTCACACAGTTGCTACAAGAGAAAACATGACTTGAAGAGCGCTGAGCTAAGAAATGAAACAACCTTCAGTTACATATTCCACAAACCAGAAGACAAAAACAGAGAAGTCTTTCTGACGGTGATGGCCTTCAATGTTCCTATGTGAAGTAGTTTGCCGCGTGTGCTTGTTCCTCCATGTTCCAAAGCGACTGTGGTCCTACGTCTCCTATCGTTCGGCTTTTGGTTGAACCAGCTCAGAAGCCCCGCTGCCCGCACGGCTAGCCTCATAGGGCACGCTAAGTGACAGTTGTGCCCACTCCCCGGGGCTTTAGCCTCATAGATTTCTGATGCTCTGAAGAAGAGAGTCCTCCTCGAATCTTCCTTCAAAGGGAGTCTTTGTTCCCCGAACATTAGTTAGTCTTTCTTGGATGAGCATTTGTGCTTCTGGATGAAGGACTCCCACCCGTTTCTCGTTGTTCGAACAATATTCGATGATACGAAGCAAGAAGGGATCATTGAAACGGTATCCGATGAACAGCCATTTGGGAGCTGTCTTAAGGTCCTGTCGAAAATGACTGATTAGAACGATATACGGTTCCTCATACATTGCCTTTTCTTCAATGGGATACAACATAACCCTTTCCCGAATCCTTTGCGCCTCAGTTCCACGCGTCGGTGCCCCTTCAGGATATTCGACCTCTACGTCATCTTGCCGCCTGTACCAACTCAGAGAGCCATGGAGTTTGACTATCTTGAAACCCTCTGCCTTGAGTACGTCTGGTCGGAGTATGCGTCTATCGAACCGTGAATCGTATACAGAGCCCCGATTGATCTCAATTCCAGCTTCCCTGCATACTGTTTCGATGCAGAGATCATAGTTTGTCGTGTAAATGGCCCATTCCGGTGAGAACCAGATGTTATGGCCTGCATACAGTTTCTTGTCTTTCGCTCCGGCGGGGAGTAGCTCCGAAAACCTCGAATAGAGTTTGAAGAGATTCTCTTCAGATATCGGCCTAATCTCACACTCTGAAGTAACGAAGTCCTCAAACTTCTTAAGCAGACGCTGACCGATGCGCTGGGTTTCGGGCGACGGAGGCGGAACCGAGAAGACTCCTAGCCGTTTCGCCTCGAACGTAGCGTGGAATCCAAGATCCTTGACTGTTCGGCCGTTCGCTATTCCATGGAGAGTTGAGAAAACGGCTTCCAAGTCTAGACGGTCTGGACAGACTTCCTTGAGTGAACCGACAATCTCAGAGTAAAGATAGAGCATCTCAGGTTCTCCTTTGAGTTCGTTTTCGAAAAGTGGGACCATATCCTTCATTGTTGGAATGTCAGCGAAGGCTTTCGAAGCTCCAGCCCCGAAGAAGATCAACAGTTTGGGCATAGGCTCTACCTAGATTACTTCGAAGTTCGCTGCGGCCCGGCTAGCAACATATCCTTCCTTCTCGGCATCGATTTGAATGGTGTAGGTGCCAAGAGGGCCGTTCTCAGGAATTGTCCAAACTTCGTTGGCTATTCCTGAACTGGATGTCTTGCGTGTGTATTCGTGGATCTTACTTCCCTTGGAATCGAATATGCTAACATGAATAGTTGCAACCAATGGATTCTCCTTCCAAGGCACTACCACACTAAATGTTACTGACGACCCCGTCGATATCGGCTTTCTCGGCATCTGTAACTCGACCGACAATCTTCTCGATTCCGCTGCCATAATCGGTCTCCCTTACTGGGGTATAGTTCAACATTCTCTGAGCAGTCAAACTTAAACCCTTCATGCACCACCTTCCAACCATAGAAGCCAATACGAACAGCAGGTTCCGTCTGTCTGTTCCTCGGTTTCTGTGCCAGAGGGGGGCACACAGCAAATCCACAGCGTTGGGTAAAGGATAGAACTGTGAGGCACGCGACGAGAGAGGCTCGAATCGACTGGTTTCCGCTCCTCTTCGTTGATAGTCTGATCTATCTACACTTGCAGCGCATTATGATAGTAGTGAAGAAACTGCTCTGTCTGACCGGGGTAAATTTCAGGATAGAAACTCATATCCGCCTTGAAAATGTTTATCATACTAAACATCCATTCTGTTTGCTCTCCCATAATTCTCCACGCTTCAGCGATGTCATCATTCTTGATCAATGAGGTATGAACGCCCGCGATTCTGTCTCCAGACATCGGTCTCGGCGATCGCTCAGATAGGACGGTCGGAAGTACTCGCCTGACCTCGTCTTGCTCAATTCTTTCGTGAATGCAACTCTCAGGTGCAGGTATGAATTGCTATCATCTGTAGGCACGCCACTGTCTTTGTAGTGTATGAGAAGGCAATACGAGTCTATGAGACACTCGCTTTTCAAACGTGACACCAACGGAAGGACTAGTGACCTCATCTTCTCAATATGATTGCCCATAGATATGTCATGAATTGACATTCTGAAGAAGGTCTCCCACATTCGATCCAGATTTGGCTTGTTCAAGCTACGCTCACCCGAGCGCAATCAATATCCTAGTAACGATCGGCAATAGCTCTGCATTTGCAGCGAAAGGCGTCTTTCTTCACCAGCGCTTTCAGGTCGTCGACTTGCATGGAGATTCAGCGACTCCAGACAATTTCCAACAGGTCCTTCTGGTGGTGGATCCGACACTGAGGGTCCACTATGGTCACGGAAGAGAGGACGCTACAGCAGGTTGGATCGTATGCAATCAAGAAAACAAGTGAATCCTCCTTCTTTCTAGAGCTTATCGACTGACGGAAAGATCTGAGAGTCTGCGAAAGATCTCGGGAATTACTGCTATGCAAGCTTCATTTTCAGGACCTTCCCGAAAATCTCTACGCATGTTGTGCTGTTCTCTTTCATTCTGCGGTTCATTTTACTTCAAGATTCTGGTCAGGCGCGTCATTACTCTATTCTCTTCCTCTGTGGTCATAATGCAACCGATCTCACGCAACGCGTGAAGATAGGCCACAATCACTTCGTGTTCATATTGTCGTTTCAAATTACAGAAGCCTCCTCAGAAGCCCCTCTTCGACCAGCGCCTTGCTGAAGGGAGTAACAATCTCATCCTTTGGCGGACAGCCTCCGCCTTTGTCAGAAAGCCGTCCCATGATTTCGGTCAGCCCAACGACTTCAATGGTCAGACGAGCTACCTCCTCGAGCTTGTTCAAAGGAAGAGGATAGTCATGCAGGTTTTCTCTGAGCTTCACCATTGCGTAGAGCACCTTCAAGCCACAAGAGTGAAAGTAATGTTCAAATGCCAATTCCTTCAATCTCAAGAAGTCATCACGCTTGAGTAGTCTGAACTGAGTGAGGTTGCTTTCCAACAGGACCTGCGTCTGTATGTTCTCTTGCTCCTGTTTAAAGATCGAAAAGGACCCAGCTCTGCCCAATGCGTCTACCCTCTCACCATGGTGAATATCGAAATGCCTGCCCCACAGACAGACGTTACGACAACTGCAATCACAAGAATACCCGACTCTGGAGAATGCCACCAACCTACTCCTCTGGCAAGCAGTATTGTTGCTGTGATTGTAAGAATCGTTGACACGGCAAGTCCAAACATTGCTGCTTTCATTACGGTCCTAGCGGCTTTAGACCAGTTGCGAGAAAAATAGAGAGCGCACAAGAATCCGATGAAGGCAGTCAGGGTTGCAGAAGCATTAAGTATGGCGGATAGCGCCGTGCTTAGGTCCGTACTCGCTCCCCACGGCCCACTTACGTAGTACCGATTTGACACAGTCATTTGCTAATATCTCTTTCTGAGACTCCTCAGTCTTGCGCCAATGGAATTCACAACACTTCTTCTGTGCCTGAACCGGCGTGAGAAGAGTGACTATCCAGAACCTATTTATTACGCCAGCGCCTCAAAAACGTGAAGGGAACTGACCCGAGTTGCAGGGCAAACTGGGCGGAGCAACCGAAGCCTATCTTCGTGCACTGCTCGAAGTGGGTTGCCCTCTTGACGACGAGAAAAGAGAACAACTTGCCGATTCCATACACGAAATCCTGTGTTTGCCCAAACCTAACCATCGTGAATCTCCTGTCGAATTAGACAGGCAAAGCTTTCCACCGACTTCTCTGACCGTGACTCGTCCATTGGAGAGGAAGAGCTCTCTGAGGGATCGTATTCAGTACGCAAGGCACAAGCTCAGTGTTCAATATCAGAAATTGCAGGACACAGTTCTTAGACTCCAGAAGAAAGATCACGACACGTTTCAGAAATGCATCGCAGCTCAGCTTTCTAAGGATTTGGCCCGGGCTCAGCTGTATGCCTCTGAATGTGCAGAGATTAGAAAGATGGCGAAGATAGTCCTCGAAAGCGAAATCGCATTGGAGAGAGCCATTATTCGGCTCCAGACTGTGGAGCAGCTGGGAGAGATCCTAGTTCAAATGCTACCGATAGTGAGCGTCGTCAATGAAACCCGAGGAAGGATAGAGGGAGTCATCCCAGAAGTTGCAAGCGAACTTGATGCGGTTCACTCGCTTCTTGACGACACCGTGAAGGAGACTGGGATGA
>Ga0315312_1001721_pt1 | contig 16314 bp, 15 predicted proteins | sample TDP7_MG_FD_203629 | JGI IMG/M metagenome (GOLD analysis project Ga0315312, IMG submission 203629) | Freshwater sediment microbial communities from Lake Towuti, South Sulawesi, Indonesia - TDP7 | ecosystem: Environmental > Aquatic > Freshwater > Lake > Sediment | place: Indonesia: South Sulawesi... | reverse complement strand
GGGGTGGGGAGAGAGAATTGCTGCTGTCAGAGATAGACGAGGAGGACTTCTACAAGTTTCTGGGAGAGTTTCAAGAGTTCTTGAAGAAGGCAGTAAGCACTCTAGGATACAGCAGATGAACTTATCGTTCGAAAAATCGTCTCGGCTTTTCACGTTCGATGCTACTGCCATTCTGAGTCTGCCCCATGCTGCTGTCTTTGTTGACAGAAGGGGCGGCGCTGTATCCGTCCTCACAATTCTCAGCCTAATGACATCACTGCTCTCTTTCTTAACAACCAAGAACATTCCGTGGTCTATTCTCATCTCTTCTCTGATTTGCTTCGGAAGCACTATTCTCCCTCTGCCGTACATCATCGTCGTCAATACTATTCTGCCACCTCATTATGCTATGTGGGGAGCATTCCTGCCATTCTGCCATTTTTCCATTTTAGATGACAAGTCAGCGTTTCTATGTCTCACAAGAAACGGCTCTGGATAGAAGTAGGGACTGAACAAGAAGCTGGTTGACCTAGGCAGTCTTGAAATCAAATTCGGACTTGGATGCAAGTTGCCTAAACGGAGGGCTCTGTCGTACGCTGAGCAAATCTCCATGGACTGCAACATGATAAAGAGCAAGATTTGGAGAGAGATAGCTGAAAGCGTGAAGTGACTAGTTTGCGAACACAGTTGCAAAGGATTTATTCACGCTCTGTGAACTATTAATTAGGGGTTCTCAGGGGGGAGCGAGAAAATGACTCAACGTGAACTAGTGCCTAAGAAAGTCACACGTAACGAGTTGAATTCTCTTGTTGACAAGGCCTCGGATTTGATTAGGACAGCTGTGGACTACAAGTTCATTCTTGTCTTGCTCTTCCTAAAGAGGATGAATGACCTTTCAAAGGTTGAGAGAGACCATCAGAGACAGCGTCTCAAGAAAATCGAAGGAATGTCAGAGAAGGAAATCGAACAAGAGCTGGAGAAGCCCGATTATTACACATTCAACATTCCCAAACAGTTCCTGTGGGATGAGACAACCAAAGACGTCAAAACCCTGCCTGAGAAGCTGGCCACTGCAATAAGTGAGACAGCAAAGCTGAACATAGAGCTCCAAGGCGTCATCAACAGAGTCGACTTCCTAGAGTTCGCAAGAAATCAGGAGAACAGGGATCTCTTACGACAATTAGTCGAGCTTTTCAACAAATACAACCTAGCTGGCGGGGAGGTTTCTCCGGATATTCTCGGCGACGCATACGAGCACATACTCATGAAATTCGCGCCCGAGAAAGCAAAGGAAGGAGAGATCTACACTCCAAGGGAAGTCATCAACCTGATGGTTCAGATTCTTGATCCGAAGCCAGGCGAGAGCGTGTACGATCCGTGTTGCGGCTCCGGTGGCATGCTCATAATATCGTACTTGCACGTGCGCGATAACCCGAAGCTTGGGGAAAAAGAAGCCCGGAAACTGTTCTTGTACGGGCAGGAGAGAAATCCGGAAATCTATGCTGTAGGTGAAATGAACCTACTGCTTCATGACATCAGGAACGCTAATCTCACAAACGGGGATACCCTCGAAAATCCTAGATTCAGGGACAATAGTAAACTGAAGCAGTTCGACGTGGTCATCGCGAATATCCCTTGGAACCAGGACGGCTACAATGAGGGAAGACTCAAGGCTGTCAATTTCAGGGAGAGGTTTACCTTTGGCTATCCGCCTCAAAGCAGCGCTGACTGGGCTTGGGTCCAACACATGCTTGCTTCTGCAAAAGAGCATGGCAGAGTTGCACTTGTTGTCGATAATGGATGCCTGTTCAGGGGCGGACAAGAGAAAGTCGTTAGAACCAAGATAGTTGGGAAGGATTGGATTGAATGCGTCATGCTTTTGCCAGAGAAGTTGTTCTACAACACTGGAGCGCCTGGAGCCATCATAGTCTTCAACAGGAATAAGCCGAAGGAAAGGACAGACAAGATACTTTTCATCAATGCCTCGAATGAGTTTGTGACTCACCCGTCTGTTAGAAGATTGAATACGTTATCGTCAGACAACATAGAAAAGATTGTTGGAACATACGAGAAGTTCTCTGGAGTCTCTGGCTTCTCTCGGGCGGTTGACGTCAAAGAGATTGCGAAGAACGACTACAACTTGAATGTTTCACTGTATGTGATTCCGATTGAAGAGACAGAGAAGATCAGCATCAGTCAAGTCTACTCTGAGCTGAAGAAGTTGGAGGAGGAAAGAGACAGGGTCAACAAACAGCTGGAAGAGGTGTTGGTTCAGATAAAAGAGATTGAGTGATATGGTACATACTACTTTCTTGGGGGCGACTTGAATGAACTTCGTTTTTCATAGAGGGAGAGAATTTGAACAGACTCAGCTCGGGAGTATTCCAAAAGACTGGGATATCGTGAGCATAAGGCAGATTGCCGATGTCAAAGGCGGTAAGAGGCTGCCAAAAGGAGACACTTTTGCCGAAGTACGAACTGAGTACCCATACATTAGAGTTGTAGACTTCAAGAACATGAGCATCGACACTTATGATCTGAAGTATCTAAAGTGTGAGACTCACGAACTGATCAAGAACTACACCATATCCTCTGAAGATGTGTACATTTCTATCGCTGGTACGATAGGTTTGGCCGGTCTGATACCCGATGAATTGGATGGGGCAAATCTTACTGAAAACGCCGCGAAGCTGTGCCACTTGAATAACGTAGATAAGAGGTATCTTGCCTACGTCTTGAATTCTGGAATTGTAAGACCACAGGTCAACTCACTGATAGGCAAGGCTACGCAGCCGAAATTGGCTTTGTTCAGAATAGAACAGATAGAAATCCCGTTTGCACCCCTTCCAGAACAACAGAAAATCGCCGAAACCCTCCACATCGTTGACAAGACGATTCAGAAGATTGACGAAATCATCGCGACAACTGAACGTCTCAAGCAAGGTCTGATGCAGCAGCTTCTGACCAAAGGAATAGGGCACAAGGAGTTCAAGTATAGCGATGAGCTTGGTTCTGAGATTCCGAAAGAATGGGCAGTTGTCAATTTAGAGGACGTGATTCGTGAAGCGAAGTCAGGCTTTGCGTGCGGCAAAAGGGACGAGAATGGAATACTGCAACTACGTATGAATAGCATAGATACTGAAGGCTGCATAGACATCGAAGGAGGCGTTAAGGTTCCAGTTCCTAAAGATGTCGACGAGTATCTTATTAGGCCTGGGGATCTCCTCTTCAACAACACAAACAGCGTCAACCTAATCGGCAAGACAGCCATTTTCAGAGGCGAATTTCCTAGATGCGTGTATAGTAATCATCTCACAAGGATAAGAGTCAACCTCGGTAAAGTCGTTCCCGAATGGGTTTTGTATGTATTAGTCAGAAAATGGCAGCTTGGCGTTCCCAAAGCGATATGCCACCGCCATGTCCATCAAGCGGGAATAAACAACCAGGAGATACTTGGTCTCAAAATCGCGCTCCCGCCTCATTCCGAACAGCAGAAGATTGCGAAAGTGCTTTCCACAGTTGATGTGAAACTCAAACTTGAGAGAACCGAAAAAGCGAAACTGGAGAAGACTAAGCAGGGATTGATGGATTTGCTACTTACGGGAAGAATTAGGATTAAGGTGAACTAGTCGTGATCGGGAAGGCCGAATTTGAAAGATGGATCGAAGCATCGCATGCTATGTTTGAGATTTTTGAAGGGCGTTATGATGCACATCCATTGGCTGTGAAGTGGATTGATGAATGGTTTGTTTCTGGAGGCTTTACGATTGAGGAAGAGCAAGTAAATAGGATCTCAACTTTAGCCAAGAACTTCCGCTATGAGGTCTACGGTGTAGGTGACGAACTGAAAGAAAGAATCAACGGAGGGTTCACAGGCGTCCTGAGGGACCAACTTCAGAAAGGAAGAAAAGAACATATCGGGTTTGCTGCCTCACCGTATCTGTTTACGTGGAACTTCCGAAGATTCAAGGAGTATTTCAAAAGGCCGGACTTCAACCTACAACAGTACTTTGGGACTCTAAGCGAGTTCCTGACGAGCAAGAAGGAAAAGCTTGGGAGTTATAGAAGCAAGAGTTTGGTCACTGACCGGATAGACGAAGACACTGTCAAAGCAATCTTTCAGGAAGTAAACAGCAAACTCAAAGCAATAGGTATCGGGAACAATGAGCCAGTAGGCACCATAAAACTACTTCACGTGATTGCTCCGTCCTATTTTCCCTTGATAGACAATGACATAGCTGAAGCAGTAGGGCTGGTCCCTCGCAAACCAAAGTGGAAAGAGTATCGAGTCTACTCGTCCTTGACGAACAAGTCCTACCTCCAATGGATGAACTCACTAAAAATCTGGCTTCAGAATTACGTTGAGGTGATTGAAGGAATTGTAAAGAGACACAAGTGTTCCATTCTGAAGTTAGTTGACGAGGGGCTTTACATGATGAGCACAGTGAAGCAGTCGGCGAGAGTAGCAACACTGGGTATTGAGGTGAAGTAATGACTTACACGGAAAAAGGGACAGTTGAAGATTTCATCGTTCAAGAACTGCAGAAGCTAGGATGGAAGTACTTAACTCAAAAGGAAATGGAAGCAAAGCGAAAGGGCAGCTTTGAGGAACCGCTGGTCTTAGAAGATCTTGGAAACTCTGTTAGAAAGCTTAATCCCGGCATAGACTTCACAGATGCCGATCTTGATTTCATTGCTGTCTCGCTGAGAACCATACCCTCGAACCTTGATGGAATCAAGAAGTCCCTTGACATTTTTAGACATGGTATCGTGGTTCCTATACAGAAGGAGAACAAGGAGAAAGTCATCAGACTATTCGACCTCGAAAACATCGAGAACAACGACTATGTCGTAACCAATCAATTCAGGCTCGAAGGCTCGAAAGGGAACATCAGAGCGGACATCATCCTACTTGTGAACGGCATCCCTCTGATCTGCGTCGAGTGCAAGAGCCCGACCGAAGAGAAAGCCGATTGGACAACAGCTTATGGGCAGATAAAGAGATACGAGCGAGAGGCTCCAGAACTCTTCAAGTATGTTCAGTATTCAATCGCAACCGACGGAATGAAGACGCGCTATTTCCCCAACGGCTTCAACGAGGAGAACAAGGATTTTCTCAGCGAATGGAAAGATCCGTACCCATTCAAAGCCAAGGAGTTCAAAGACGACATTCTGAAAACCACTGTGTACGGTCTCTTGTCAAAGCCGAATCTGTTAGACTTGATAGAGAATTTCACTTTCATCAGGAAAGAGACGGACAAGTCCACGAAGATAATGACAAGGTACATGCAGTTCAGGACGTCGGAGAAGATCTATCAAAGAGTAATCAGGACTCTAAGGAAGAAGGAAAACAGCAAGTTCGGTCTGATATGGCACTGGCAGGGATCTGGCAAGACATACACAATGGCTTTCTCTGCATGGAAGCTCTACCACTCTCCTGAAACCGAAAGACCGAGCATCTTTGTGCTTGTTGACAGGAAGAACCTTGAAGAGCAGATTAAGAATGATTTCGGCTTCATTGAAGTGCCGATAGAGAAGATCGAGCATGTAGATGACCTGATTGAGATCTTGAAGTGGGGAAAGGAAGGGAAAAGGGGAATCTTCCTCGTAACCATTGAGAAGTTCAGACCAAAGGAGTTCCTTCAGCTCGCGAAAGAAGGCGCAAAGATTGAGATTGAGCGGGAGAATGTGATAGTTCTTGCCGATGAGGTGCATAGGACTCAGTACGGAAAGTTCGCCACGCTTATGCGGAGCGTTTTCAGGAATGCGTTCATTTTCGGCTTCACCGGGACACCGCTGTCAAAGATAGAAAGGAACACGTTCCAAAGATTCTGCCCTAGAGGAGAACTCTACCTCGACAGATACTCGATGCTCGACGCATTGAAGGATGAATTCACTGTTGAGCTTTCTTATGAGCCGAAACTGCCCGAGTACCATCTGAATGAGAAACAGTATCGGCAGTTCGTGAAATTCGAGGAAGAGGAGATAAAGACTCTCTCCAAAGCAGAGCAGAAGGAACTCAGAAAGAAGATCAGGGTAATCACCGCGTTTGTCAAGAAGCCCGAGCGAGTTAAGAAAATCACTGAAGACATAGCTCGTCATTTCAAGGACATAGTCGAACCCACGGACCTCAAGGCCATGATTGTGACCATCGACAGAGATGCATGTGTCCAGTACAAGAATGCGCTAGACCAACTCCTGCCTTCGAACTATTCTGAAATCGTGATGACATTCACTCCCAATGATAAAGAACCTATCAGAGCCTACTTTGACAAACTGTCGAAGAAGTACGGAACCAAAGACGAAAAGGATATCCATGACGAAATTACGGAGAGCTTCAAGACAGGCAAAGAGCCCAGAGTTCTAATAGTAACTGACATGCTCATCACAGGATTTGACGCCCCTGTTCTTTGGACGATGTATCTTGACAAACCATTGAAGGAGCACAGAATTCTCCAAGCCATTGCTAGAACGAACAGGCCTTTCTTGAACAAGAAGTTCGGTTTGATTGTCGATTATATCGGCGTACTTTCAGAATTGGAGAAAGCGTTCCAAAAGTTCGAGGCAAGCGACGCAAAGGACCTGAGAGTCGTCATAAGGCAGCTCGACAAGGAGAAAGGCGAATTCAAGAATCTGCTTCAAAAGGCTTTGAAGATTTTCGAATCTGTGAAAAAAGAAGACACACGCGAAAGTCTGGAAAGTGCGATGGATGTTCTTGTGAACCCGGAGGTAGCGAAGCAATTTGAGACTACTACGAGAGCGCTTATGAAATCCTACGAAATGCTTAGAGGAGATCCGTTTCTTGCTCCGTATCTATCCGACTACACTTGGCTCGTCAAAATACTCGTTGCGTACAACAAGAGATTTAAGAAGAAAGACGTGGACGAGCTAAAGATAGGAGAGCTGTCGAAGAAGACATTCCAGCTCATACAACAAACAATCGACGTCAAGGAAATCGATGACACATATCCAACCTTGAGCATTGACGCAGAGTATGTTGAGGCCCTTAAGAAATCAAAGCCTAGAACCGTGGGCGCGGCAATCGACGTCATTACAAACATACAGCATGAAGTACGAACTCATTCGAGCTCGCCGTTCTTCATCAACCTGAGCAGGGAAGTAGAGAGAACCTACGACGAACTGAGAACGAGAAAGATTGACACAGAGGAAGCAGTGAGAAAGGCACTAGATCTCTCCGAAAGAATCGCGCTGTGGAAGAGAGAAGAAAAGGAGATTGGAAAAGACAAGTATCCACTGTACGAGGCGCTGAAGACTATACTGCCAGATTTAGAAAAGCAGAGGGCCGTAACGTTCATCAACAATCTTTCTGACCATCTTGAAAAGTCTGGTCTGCTCTTCGAAGGATGGCAACTGCAGAGGGACGTGCGCCGGAAAGTGAAGTCTGAGACAAGGCTGCTCCTTTTGTCAGAGTACAAGGAGCACCGCGACAAGATCGATGAACTCACAGAGCAGGTGTTCGGGGCGATGGAGGGAATGCAATGAGCACGGTAATTGCTGAAGTCCGCAACGAGCGCCAGGTTGAAGAACTCTATTCGAGACTCTCAGACATTTACGAGCAGATAAGAAAGGAAAGAAGAATCGACGTTTTCGGAATGCTTGATTTCGAGGTTGTCAGAAAGATAGATGGCAAGAAGCACAGGATTGCGAAACTCAAGGGAAACAAGATACTTGTGCAATTGAACGCTGCTCGATTGCCAAAAAGCGCACTCAGGTATATCATCGCGCACGAAATCGCTCACATGCTAACAAGAAGGCATACGAAGAGATTTTGGAAAGTCGTCGAGGCGATTTATCCGACATTCGAAACCGGACAGAGCCTTCTCATGAAATACGGCAGTGAACTCGATTTTCGAGACTAGAATTCGAAAACTGCTTTCTTTTCGCGAATGAGAGCTACGCTCGCACTATCCCACTGAACCCCAGCTTCTTCAGCTTCTCTAGCTTTCTTCTTCTCTTTTCAGCATCCATGGCACTGCCTCCTTCCCAGGCTCTCTTTATTTCGCTGGAAGACTTTCCGCAGTTGGAACACTTCTCGCTCATCAGCTCGAACCCTTCTGATTTCCTGACAGCTGTCGTGCTCTTTGCTACTACGCTCCTGCTACTCCTGAGTTCGGTGTGTGCCGGCCAAGTGAGAACTTCCAACGTTTCCTTGTGGCAGAACGGACATTCCACTTTGATCTTGGTGTGAGGTTCCATATTGCGCCTCTTAATCTAGGATTTGGTCGTGACAAGGGATTAAGTTTCAGAGCCTAAACTTGGGATTGTCGAATACGATGATCTTCAAGTCCGAATAGAAAGACGCAAGATTCTCTTCAGTGATAGGAGCCTCGCCGGGATGGGCTGAATTATTGCGCATCGTGAAGCAGAGAGATAACCGTTCGTGCTGATTCGCATCTATCAATCCCCAGTATTCAAGAACCCAGAGCATGTCTTTGTCGAATACAGTAGCTTCTAGTTCGCTCAAGGAATTCACGCTGAATGACTTGTTAAAACGTTTGAATCGTCCCTCTGTAACGTTCTTCATCTCTTCGCTCTTTTTCTTGAACTCATCAAAGCCAAGCTTTTCGATTGTCTTGTGCATCCTGTGTACAGCGGCACTCCATCCCAGCACCACGGAAGCTCTGAAGAATCCACTGCCCGCACAGCCCAGTGCTTCATTCAAGTAGTCCTTCTCTTCTTCTGTAGCATTTTCCAAGATTTTTGCAAGGTGAGCGGTCGAGACGGTTTGACCCGCAGACTTGCTCACGATAAGAAACAGGTCATCTCTCAACGTGCTGAGTATCTGACCTATGATCTTGACATACGTTGCCTTTCTTGATGTCTTGATGGCAAGTTCCAGAAGCGAGCTAAAGAAATCGTGATACTTCTTCTTGGTCTCGTCCGACACACCGAACCTAGCAAGAACTGGGTCTATCTCCTCAAACCATTTATTGCATAGCTGGCGAACTGCAATCTTGGTTGACTGTCTGTATAGGTTTTCTCCCTCTATCTGTTGTATCTCATTCTTGAGTTTCCTTGCAGAGTCTTCCACGGCCTCTAGATTCGCGAGGAGATCTTCCTTTCTCATCCTGCGACCGCCAGAATAGCCTCTGCCAATTCGCTTTTTCCATCAGGAGATAGAATGACGTGTTCCTTATCATCCAAGTTCTCGAAAAGTCTTGAGTTGTTCTTGAAATGAGCAGCAAAATTCCCTGAGTCATACACTTTCTGGTTAATACACCGTTGTCTTACATCTTCTATTGAAAATTCGAACCGACCGCCTGGTTTCAGCGCGTTCTCTAGTGCTGTGAGAAGCGATACTTGCATCTGGGCGTCTGATTTCTTCGTAGTTTTGATAGTGTAAATCGGTCTTATTTCAGCCCCTGCGGTCAGGAACAGTTTCTGAATTCTGTCTTCAGGCACTCCATATTGGGACAATACTGCTCTAACGTCGATTGGAATGATGAACTTCTCAGGTGTCATTGGTAATGGTTCTTCAGCTTTTTCGGGAACCTCTTTCGATGGTTGTACACTCCGCAGATGATTGGTTAACAAAACTTCGAAAATCTTCTGTCGATATGGCTCAGAGAACTTCTCGGCAATCTCGATGAATTCTTTGATCTTGCTTTCCAACCCTTCTGTAGTCAGTATTCCCACCATCGATAATTAGTGAAACAAAATTCTTAAACTTTCATGATTTGGGGATACTCCCAAGAAAGCTCCTCAGCTCTTGACGATCTTCTTTCGTTGGTTGGTTTTGAATTCATTATATGACGCCTCAATTGCTATCTGAAAAAGATTGTAAGGATTTCTGACCGTCGGCTCTAATCAGACTGTGCGGACACATATCGTCGAATTCACAGCTTCTGCATTTTGCTGTGTTTTGAGTTGGTATAGGCTCTCTCTGTGACAGCCAGTAGGCCTCAGCCCACCTGAGGTCGGCAATCACATCCTGCTTGTTGTAGTCGATTATGTGCGTAGTCAACCCCGCTTTACTCGTTGTGGTTTTCTGTCCACCTTTCCGAAGGTCTGTGATAGATGTCCGCAGGAGGTTCTGTTTGTACCGTGCGGAAAGCCCCTCCTGTCTTCGAATCCTTATAACAACGAGCTTCAGTTTTGAGCAATCAAATCCCATTTCTTCGAGAATCAAGCCATATGTACAGACCTGAACGAGCTGGTCCTTCCAAAGCCGAGAGGTGTCGCCTTTAGTTGTCTTGAGTTCAATTAGATACATTGGGGTTCCTTTGAAAAACACTATGGCATCAGGCACGCCCACAATGACGAGTCCCGAGAATCTGGCAAAGATGGGAAATGAAGCAACCAGAATCTTTCTTTTCTTGATGCTCTTGATCAGGTTACCAAGCGTTGTCTTCGTCATTCGAATCATTTGTTCATGAAGCATTTCGCCTTCTGTCTTTGCCTCGGTCTCAATCTCTCCATGCAGATATTCCATCTCGACTTTTTGTTCGCAGTAGTATTGTTCCGCGATGCCGGATGTTGGAACCATTGAAATGCCATGCCGGAATGATTGGCCTTGCTGAAATAACTCTTTGAAGTTTCTCATCGATTCTTCCCATTGCATGCAACTTACACCTAGAGCTCCTTGCAGAGATCTGAGAGCGTCTGATCGGTTTGCACCAATCTTCGGAGTTGTTCAATCGTCTTGCTTGCGAGTTCTTTTGGCAACTCAGATTTCTTAACGAAGGCCTGTTCACCTTGACTGAAGACAAGTGAGTAAATATCAAGCAAATTCTTGAACCCAAGATTGTAGAGAAGCCGAGATCTTCTCCTTCCGATACATTCCAGCCATGATAGGTCCGTTGCTGGTTCCTTGCTCACAAGATCGTCCTTCACACCTCGCTTCAATCTGCCTATGAGTGCATTTGCGACTTGTGCCACTTTTTTGTATCCCAGATCCTCCGACACAAGCGCAATCTTTCTCATTTCCACGCTGGCATAGTTCCCGAGTTTTCGTATGTCTTCGTCATGAACAATATTGCCTGTTGTGGATTGTCTGAGTATGCCTTCGATTGGCACTTCGTTTATCCACTGAAGCAATATGGATGATAGCGCGAGACCACGAACCAAGTTCTTTGGTGGTAATTCTCTTCCCTCTTTCCTGATGTTATCGACATACACAAGGACTATGTTGGTAACTCTGCTTGAATCGAATCTTTTCAAAAGCCCGATGCCAGTGACAGCAAAGAGCAGTCCTGCCGCTATTTTTCCCGGGTCCTCGGATGATAGTTTTTCCACGTCCCTTAGAACTTGATAGGAATCGTGCGGGACCCAGTCTACCTTGGAAACGATCTTTCCCACGTTCGTACTCACAATCTTGTTTCTCTTGACTGACAGCAGACCCATTTCTTTGAGTCTCTTCAGAGCCATGTTCAGGACTTGGTTGAGTTCACGGTCTGTGGTTCTAAATGCAGGGCTTCTGAAAACTAACAGATTCTTCAGCAAGTCCTTTGCATGTGTTTTGATAGCCTTCGCGGTCTGTGCAGCTGCCTGGCGGCACGACAGTAGCACTATCCATTCCAGGTGGTCAATATCCAAATGTGGTGGAAATACGTCTTCCACAGGCTTTGAAAGGAATTGTCTGATTCGGTTTTCCACTTCTTGTTGACCCTGAGAGAAGACGTAGACGTTGCCGCCTCTGCTTTTTCCGATTCTTGCAGCTCGTCCCTTGTACTGCATGTATTCAATCTTCTTTAGTCGATCTCCGCCGAAAGAATCCCAATCTATAACCACATGATCCAGCGGAAAATCGACACCATGACTAAGCGTGGGAGTCGACACAACGATGTTTATGTTCCTTTTGTCGAGCAGGTCTTCAACGTTCTCTCGTATGTCAAAAGGAAGCCCCGCATGATGAAAGGCAACACCGTGTTTCAAAGCCTTATTGAGCCGATGTAAGATGGATGTTTCTTCATCAGGAATTATGAGCCTATCGAATCTCTCTTTTCTCGACGGAAATGATTTGGAGATCTGGGACGCCAGCCGTTCTGCTATCCTTCTTTCACCTACCAAGACAATCATAGTTCTGTCTTTTTCGAGCTTGCTGTGTTTGACTACCGCCTTGATTGCAGATGTGCGCGGATAGTTATCTTTCCAAGAGCCGGTTCTGTTCTCTATCTTGACACTCGGTCCGATTTTGCGGACAATATACTCTTCCATAATCTCATCAGGAGGTGCCTCGTATGAATCTGCCTTGAGCCACTTCTTGATGACTTTGATATTGCCTATGTGCGATGATAATGTCAGAATCCTGCATCTGTTTTTGAGAATGGAGAGCAGCAGATCGAGACTATGACCTCGGTCCGGGTCGTTCAAGAGAGTTATTTCGTCAGCCACGATGGGAGACAGATTCTGCAACCATTGTTCGTCACGCAGTACTGACATAAGCGCTTTCTCGTAGGTGGCGACGATGAGCCTTGCTTTCAAGATTCTTCTAATTGTCGGGAATGTGTCGCCATCAGTTCTGACAACATCATATTCTCGAAAGTACTTTGTGAACAACTCATACTTCTGACGATTCAGTGCTTTGTACGGTGTGATGTAAAGAACCTTGCCTCCTTTTTGCAATTCGTCGAGTACGCAACATTCGGCCAAGAAGGTCTTGCCTGCACTGGGAGGCGCTATCACTATCATGTTTCTTGGAAGTGGAAAATGCAGTTTCAGAAACTCTCTCTGAGCCGGAAGCAGGAATGTGTAACCGTGTCTCCTCATAAGTTCTCTAACAGGTTCTGGCAGACTCCCAAGCTCTTGGTTCTGTGACAGTCTTCCGAATTCCTCTAATGCCCTAAGTCCTTCAATCGTGATGCACAGGAGATCATAGCCATCAGATTTCTTTCTTTCAACCAAGCCAGCCTTCTCAAGCGCATCTAGTGTTTCAGAGGCGTGTCGCCATTCCTCTCTTGGTTTCTTCAATCTGTTGCAGACTTCGACAAACCTGATTCCGTCAACGGATTCCCTCTGGCTATCTCTAAGGCATCCTAGTATGGTTGGAGCAATACTGTGGTTCAGGAGAACGTGCAAATGCATCAGTAGATTTGGTTCTTTGTTCGCCATTGTGACTCAACCTCCGTCTTTGGAATGCCGCACGATTAGTAAACACGTTTCGAGCAGCAGATCCGATTCATTATGATCCATTATCAGCCTCAGATAACGCAAGTCACCAGTTGACCTGTATTTGTTCCATGTGCCTATTGCGTCGAATCCGTTTCCATTGAAAGGGTCGTGTAGCTTGGAGACTGCAATTGCTCTTGATTTCTTCTCGTAAGGCTCAGCTTGCAGCTCACCATCTATTGGAATACGGAGCATTGCCTCTTCGAAGGGCTTGTTAAAGGCATAGAAGGGTCGGGGCATCTTCAAGAGCGTCCGTTTAGCCGTTCTGAGGAAATCGCTCTCACTGGTTCGCTGAATTACCTGAAGTCGGTTTCCCGAGACGGTGCCTAGAGTTATTACTTCTGCACCTTCGCGAGGGAGCCCTGTGGTTTCGACATCAATGATTGTTCCCTCTATTCTTGCCGGGATTGTTTTCTTCCGCATTATCATACCCTGTATTTGTTCTTCCGTTCGGTCGTGCTTTTTGTTCGCCGCCGCCGAACTATCTTCTAGATGGAAAGACCAAGTTCTTTGATTAGACGAACTATGCGCGAAAATGCCCTCTTTGAATCCCTTTCACTTCGTGCACCGAGACATCTTATTGTGCCATTTTCAAACAACTGCAAAGTCACCTTTGGCTTGCTCAAGCGATAGCTTAGCAGTCGTGGTCCCTTTGCGCTGAATTCCGAACCCCTCAGTAAGTAGCGCGCCTTCCACAATCTTATCTTTCTTCCCAACCTCATGACTGAGGCCACACTACAGAAGTTTATTGTAGGCTTCTTTGGAACACTGACTCCAGTGTCTCTTAGTGATCTCAATAGCTCTAAGGCAGATCTAGTGACTGTCTCTTGGCTGTTGCCAAAGCACGAAATTCTGCCAGTGTGATAAATGCGAAACAAGCATCTGCCAATACGTACGTCGAGTGTATAAGGGCCAGGAGGCTCGTAGATGCAACCCTTCAGATGATTGGCGATTTTGCCAATGTCGGGCTTACGAATCCTGAGAGTGCCCATGACATTGTAAATTTCTGCCGGATTGCTGTCGATACGAAGTGTCTTAGAATTCAGCACCTTGACCAACCGACAAAAGTCTGGCTTATTAAGCCTAAATAGGCAGGCAGTTGGACATAAGCGATTGCTTTCTCAGGGAACAATCCTTCAAGTCGTTCTTTTTCGAACTCTCTGCTGCGCTCCTGACATTGACGAATCTATTCAGTGCTCTTCTCAAGGAACGCTCTTAGCTCGCTTGACGGCGGCTTCTGGTGAAGCTTTCAACTTACATCGAGAATCATCTTACTGTACTCCTTGCAGCAAAAAAGAGTAGTAGGCTCATTCGTCCTATCCTCTTCTTTGAACCATGTCTTCGGTCATTCTGGGTGTAACATGCTCTTTCCGCTTTCGAAAGTTGCTCTGCCTTTTCCGGCCAGGAGTTCCAGCCACTCAGGTCGCTTGATGACAAATTCGCCTCTGGCATCTGTTTCGATATATTCTGTTACGTCACCCAGAGTTATACCAGTAGAGCGTCTTGGAAGTTCGTCCTCACCGAGCCATTCTAAGATCGCGAATTCCCATCCACCCATATCCACTACCCTGACGCGTAATGTTGGATCTGAGGGATCTACAGCCAAGTACACGCTTGCAGGCCCTCCTTTCTTGAGAAGCATGACTTGCCGTATAGCCAATCCCTGTTCCTCTAAGCGCCTAAGCGAGTTAGAAAGCTGAGCATCATGTAGATGGGAGAAGGCCTTCCTAATATCGCGGTATCTCACAAAGCCTTGATGGTCAAGAAGCCATCCCCAAACTTCTTCATCTCTGTTCATAGCTTAGACTATACATGGCAGAACCCTATCATTATTAGCTCGCAGTCGGCCCCGAATCTTCAGCGAGACTTGTGCGTATGCCTTGATGAAGGCGATTTCTATCAGCTGTTTGCAGAATGGCTTTTGGGCGACCGTAACGTAGAGAGCGGAGCCAAATCGCAGCAAGAACGTAAGGGGTCGCATCGTCGATCGTGGCACGCGTAGAAAGCCAAGTTGATTTAGATAAGGGTAAGATACCATAAACAGTAAACAGGTAGGGTTTGACATTGGATGTAGGAATAGAGGCAGGGGTGTTGGCGAAGATATTCATTGACAAGAGGTTATGTAAGGGATGCGGGATATGCGTTGAGTTCTGCCCACGGAAAGTCCTTGAGATGGGAAGCGACATGGATGAGAGAGGGTTCCACATGCCCGAAGCCAAAAGAGCTGAGGACTGCAGCCTCTGTGGTCTATGTGAACTATATTGCCCAGATTTTGCCATATGCGCCCGGGAGGAGCTGAAAGATGAGTGAGGAAGAGTCGGTCAGAAGGCTCGCCGAGGTTAAGGCCTACCTGGAGAAGCGTATGCTTGAGATACAGGACGAAGCGTCAAAGCTCAAGTCACTCCTAGAAGTTGTGGACGCCAGCCTAGCGGAAAAGAGCTTCAAGAAGATGGAGGTCCCCAAGCCTATGCCCCCGTCGCCAGGCCCCGCCCCGCCTAAGTTTCAACAAGAAGAGCCCCCAAGGCAGGTTGTACCATTGAAGACACCTGACGGAGTGCATTTGGCAGATGCCTCCGAGACTGAGGCTGAGCTGATCGTCACTCCGGCGTCCGGCATGAAGTTCGATGTCTCCGCTCCGCCGTTCAGAGCGTTCTTGGTGGGCCGTGTCCTAGAGCCTATGCGCAGCAGAGACGACGCTGCAGCCAGAGCGGGCCAGATGACCCCCGACAAGGTCTTGTCATATTCTCTTGAACAGGATGGAAGCCTGATGAAGAGGCTGATAGTCAAGAACTATGGAGACGATAGGCGTCTTCAGGAGCTTCGGAACGCGATTCGCTGGACCCTGAGGCGAATCTATGAGAGAACCCAGGCCAGAACATGAGGGCTAGACTGGCGTTGCTGACGTAAGGAAAGGTAAAATCGGGCACCATCCTACTTGGATCAATGGGTCTAAGACAGTGTCCTCGGAACTAGGTGAATATGTGAAATCGCCTCTCTGGCCTCTTCTAGTCGACACAGCTCACGCCCTGGTCATGTACAGAAGCCACAAGCGCTACGTCTCAACCATGATACTCGGCGAAAAGCCGAATATTACGCCGAAGGACCTGAGCATACAGATTGGGATACCACTCGGAGAGGCTCTTGTAATTCTGCATGAGTTGAGAAGCGAAAGCCCAAGCGCCACATCTCAAGCTTCGCCTGCTTCTT
>Ga0315312_1001720_pt1 | contig 16316 bp, 13 predicted proteins | sample TDP7_MG_FD_203629 | JGI IMG/M metagenome (GOLD analysis project Ga0315312, IMG submission 203629) | Freshwater sediment microbial communities from Lake Towuti, South Sulawesi, Indonesia - TDP7 | ecosystem: Environmental > Aquatic > Freshwater > Lake > Sediment | place: Indonesia: South Sulawesi... | reverse complement strand
AGAGCAAGACTCTTCGGTAGAGCGGTCTTGTAGTCTTCATTTCCCTCAAATTCGAGTGAAACATAACCACGGAAGTTGTGTTTGCGCATAATCTCTGCAATGCGGCGATAATCCAAATCGAGCGTGTACCAGATGCCGCCACCATAGTAAGTCTTGGCGTGCATAAATACGGCGTGCGAGGCGCACCAGTCGAGCTTATCATAAGGGTCCTCAAGAAAATTACCCGTGTCAAGCAGCGCTCTTAGCCAGGGCGAATCGATGGCCTTTATGATTCTCATAAGCCCATCAGGTGTTCGAGCCAGGCCCCAGTGATTCTCCAGTCCGAGAATCACACCGCACTGTTCGGCAGCAGGCAGGCACTTCCCGATGCTGTCAACGACCCATTTGAAGCCGTCATCGTCGGTGTACCCAGGCAGGGACGGCTCAATACCACGGTTTGCCATCAGCTCGTCAAAGCTCTTGGTTGTCCCCCATCTGCCGGTGTTAATACGTATGATGGGTATGCCGAGTTTGTAGGCCAGCTCGATACATTTTATAGTATGGTCAATGTTTTTCTGCCTTTCCGCTTTGTCGGGCGAGACGAAGCCCTGGTGGATAGACATGCAGCACAGGTCAAGGCCGTTGATAAGTGCTCGCCACTTGAGGCCTTGCAGATAATCATTAGTTTCTTTTTCCATTTGAATGTGGAGGATTTCTACTCCGTCGAAGCCCATCTGAGCAGCTTCATCAATACAGGTTTCGATGGGAAGTTTCAGCCCATTTTTGAAACGCCAGAAAGAATACGTGGAGACAGCGATGCGATTAGCTCGGCCCGTTGTTTTTTCATTGGCCGCTTCACCGGATATGCGAGAAATAAGACCAACGCCAGCAATAGCCGCAACAGAACGAGAGAGAAAGGTCCTTCGCTTGAATGGCTTCATAACTATTCCTTTCTAAATGAAGCGTTGGGTTTTGACTGGCAAGCCAGCGTTAATCTGGGCAGCTATCTGCATAAACCTCGGCATAGTGTAATCAAAGAACCGCTTGTAAGCCTCGCAGAAATAACTTTCTCGACCAAAACCTTCTTTGTCAAAGGGTGCTCTATCTTTCATACAGCCGCCGCGACATAAAGCAAGGTGCCGGCAGATAAGACATTTGTTACAAAGATTTTGCTTGACCCGTGCAAAGGCCCGCTTTTTGATGCTGGTTGCCAGCTTTTCTATCGGCGTTTCAAAAATATTTCCTAATCGCCATTTAGGCTCCACAAAGAAATCGCAACAAAAAGCATCTCCGGTGTACTCAACGACAATATATTGACTACATTGCTTATCGAATGTGCAAATCGTATGCTTTCCCATAAGGCAATACGAAAGTATCGAATCGAAGTCACGGATGCTTAAATTCTTTGGGCCATATTCGTACCAGCGGTCAAATATTCTGCACCAGAACTCGCCAAGCTGCTGAGGCGTAGCTGAAAAATCTTTGATCTGGAAAGTTTCTGGGTCTGTTTCAACGCAGGGGATAAACTGCAGATATTTGATGCCGTTTTCGATGAAGAAATCGAAAATCTCGTCTGGATGTTCCACATTCTTATCATTTAGTAAAGTAAGGGTATTAAATTCAACTTTGTGTTCTTTACACTTTTCGATAGCCCTCATTACTTTATCAAAAGTACCGTGGCCGGAATGGTCCAAGCGGTAGTAGTCGTGGAGTTCTTTAGGCCCATCGATGCTGATGCCGACTAAAAACTTGCTATCGTGTAAAAATCGGCACCATTCATCATTAAGCAAGATGGCGTTGGTTTGCAGACAATTTCCCACCTCTTGGCCGGAGGCACCGTACTTTTTTTGCAGCTCCACTACTTTTTTATAGAAATCAAGACCCATTAACGTCGGTTCACCGCCCTGCCAGGCGAATCCAGCGGGTGAAAAACGCAACTGCATATAATCTTTAACCAGTTTCTCCAGCACCTGCTCGCTCATTCGCTGCCTGCTGTTTAGCCCCCGGACCTGTGCCGGGGGCAAGCCCTGCCCACAGGTGGCAGGGCTAATGGCCGGGCGGCGCTTGTAGAAACAGTATTTGCAATCAAGATTGCAATCTGAGCCGGAAGGTTTGATTAGAAGCGTAAATGGCTGCATTTGCTTCTTTTTCCCTATTTTTTCTATTTTTATTAAGACCCATTAAGTATGCATTTTTTGTGACAGAATTTATTATGTCAAGGACGTTCTCTGTCATCTGTCCTCCGTTTTCTGTTTTCTGATTTCTGTTTCAAAACATGTCCTGAGCGAAGTCGAAGGATTGGCTTTGATTGGCTTTGTTTTTTTGGAACCATAAGGCGGTCGAATTTTCATAATCTTTTATTTTAACGGAGCTTACGTTCATTTGAGTATCCAGCAAATTGGCTTTGTTTTGCATAAAACAAGGCCGATTTGTAGAGGATTCTCGACAATTGTAGAAACTGTATCCTGATTTCCTGGTCTCCTGGTATCCTTCATCCTGATTACCTGTTATCCTGATCACCTGCACACTGTTATCCTGTTTACCTGGTTTGCCTATAATGACTCTCAATTTGACTGGAACTGCTCTTGCCTTTCGTGCGGTTCTCCGCTGCCTACCCGCCGTAGTTTTAACGAAGGCGGGTGCTTCCCGCTCCCGGCGGTGAAAAAAAAGGATTTGGGCTTCGCACGCTATTGGAAGGCCCTCCTTGTTTACGATTTGCTATCTATCATCCAACATCGAGTATCCAGAATCAAGCATCTAAAATCTAATAATATTATACCAAGTTCTGCCTATTTCTCAATAAAAATCTAACAATATAGTGAAAAGAAATAAGCCACAGACGCCACCAATGAATTCAAAAATATTTAGCCTGCCGTTTGCCGTCAGGCATGGCCAAGTCCATCACGGCAGGTTTTATCTGGCCACGAAGGCAGGAAGGATTAAACCAAGAATCCATTCGGCTGCGTTTACCGCAGGCTTTGCTCAGGACGGACCTTGCGTTGCAACAAGCTCCCCTTTTCGTCATAAACGAAGGGACTACTATATAAGTATATGCGTATATACTTATATAGAGTATTCAAAGAAGCCCAGATTTAGGGAAAGTGGTTACTTAATCGTTTAAGATGGGTCTTTAGCCCTAGAGGGAGGCCATGTTGTCGGAGATTTTGGTTTGGAAGATTTCGATGAGTCGTTTGTTTTCGTTGGCGGTTTTCTGCTCGGCTTCGATTTCGGCGACGATTAGATTTTGAGCACGAATTATAGAAATTAAGAGAATGGATTCGACAAGTCCTTCGACGGTGAGCCGCTCAGGACGGTCGAACCGCTCACCACAAGTTTGGCTACAAGTGTATATAAGTATATGCGTATATACTTATATAGTGCTTTAAGAAATATAATTTTTTAGTGGAGGATTTGAGGTGGGGGTTCTTTAGCTCCAGCGGAAGAGAGACAATCGGAGATTTTGTTTTGGAAGATTTTAGTCTTTTAGTCTCGGCGAATCGTCTCGGCGACTCGTCTCGGCGACTCGTCTTGGCGTAGCACCAAGCCGTAGCCAGAAGGCTGAGGCCGTAGCGGGAACGGTATATCTTTTATTGTTTTTTTAACGCAAAGGTAGGATGGGCAACTTTTATCAGCCGTAGGCTGATGTTGCCCATGCTGTTCTTTTTTATCCTCCAGCAAATCCCTCACCAGAAATAGATAAACGTCCCCAATAAAACTAACGTAGCACAGGCTTCCAGCTTGTGAAAAATACAATTTTATACGTCTCTGGCGTACTTAAGCAAGGATGCTTGAGCTACTTTGAATCAATTTCCCCAGTTAGAATGTCCCTGGGAAGTAAATGCTCCTAAATTCTTTTGACACTTTTTTTCTACAAGAGTATATAAGTATATGCGTATATACTTATAGAGTGTTTCAAGGCACGTAGGATGCGAAACTCGTGCTTCGTAGCGAAGCTAACTTCGCAGAGTAGCACTTCACACAATTTCCATATTCCCACATAACTTGCCGACAGCATAACTTTTAGTGTAGCTGAGTCGGTGCGATTTAATCGCACTCGACCTGACATTTACGTTCAGGCCGTTGCCTAACGATATCTCTTTCATTATTCTTTTAACACAACGGTAGGATGGGCAACTTTTATTCGCCGCAGGCGGATGTTGCCCCGCCGTAAGGTGTCCCCAAGGGAATGCTGTTATTTTTATTCTCCGGCAAATCCCTCAGCAGAAATCGCTAAACGGCCCCAATAAACCTAAAACAGAAGTGGAAAAACCTCATATTCTATAAGATTTTTATGGCTTCAGTAAATAGCTGTTTGCGGTAAGTATAGTTAACCCTGAATCTTTAAAATCGCTATCATCAGTAACCAGAACCAATCCTTTATTTGTGCAAATTTCGGAAAATATCTGGTCGTTAAAATCTGATTTTCCCTTCTCAAATTCTGTAAGCAGTTCTTCAATGTCTATACTTACAAAATCAGAATGGCAACGTTGGCATTGTTTAATAATGCGCTTAGCATTAACTGCAATATCTTCAGCGATTGTTACAAAGGCCAAGCTTTTTCTAAAATCCTTGAATTTAATCATTCTTGAAGCTGACTGCTTGTGCTCCCATCGGGCATAGGTGTTAATGAATTCAGATATGATAAGCACGTCTACAAAAATAAAACAGCCTGCTTTTCGAATGTCACGTAAAGCATTTGCATAAATTAATGCCCTTGAACGTTGGTAAGCAATGGGACCATAAACTGACAGCCAGATATTTGCATCCAAAAAAAGACGGTCATCTTTTGAGAAAGAATATGAACTTATATCCTTGACATCATTCATTATCGTCTCCCAATATCTCATCAGTAGCGGAATGGAATCGTTCAGGGTCTTTGAAATACTCTTTGGCACGTTCAACCGACCTTTTAAGAGTTTCTAAATCCTGAGGGTTTGCATCGATAACAGATAGTCTTTTTTTAAGCTCGTCGTCTTTGAATTCATTATATAGTTGTCCGATAGCAGCATTCAGAAAAAGCGATGTTAGATCTTCTATGCCCTTAAAAGATATCTGGACGTTCTTGCCTTGATGCAAAGCCTCCAAAATCAACATATACACCTTTTTCCCATCTTCAGCGGACACACAAATACCATTTTCAACAATTGAGACGATATCGATTTTTTCTATTTTACTCACCGTTCTTTCCTTTCTTCTGCTTTAGAACACATCTGACGAGTCAATCTCTGATCTAAGACAATATGAAGTTTTATCTGCCGTGTCAATATCAATTGTCACAACTGTTCCTGGAAAGGGCCTAAGAAATGTACGGGTTGATACTTTCCCTTTCGATAATTCCCAATATCCTGCATCTGAAACAATTATTAATCTTCCTTTGTTAAGTTTAATAAATTCTCGAATAAGCTGAAGGCCGAGACCTCCTGGCCTGTCACGTCTAGTTGTCTTTCCACTAATAGCCCATTTTATAGCATTTTCTGGTGAAAGTCCAATTCTAAGATGTCGATGGATATTTTCTCTTATACCAATACCCAAGTCTGCAATGGTAAAACGCAAACGTTCTTTATTGGGGAAAAACTGGCCACAAGTAAAAATTCCATCTTCAGTATATGAATGTTCAACCGCATTCGAAAAAACTTCAAATAAGCTCTCGCGAAATCTTTTAAGCAATGCAGGAGTCATTTGCGGAAGCCCCAAACTCCCCAGCCTGAAGTATCTAACAACATATTCTTGAAACTGTTCATATACTTTGTTAACCGTTTCAAATCGCCGGTATTCAATCGTTGTTCCATAACTATCCGGTTTTTTAGATTCCCCAAACTGTGAAAGGAAATGATTCTTCTGCAAGATATTTTTTACGTATGAAGAAATGTCAGAAAATTTGACAGGTATTTTCTCCTTTATCTTTCTGTAAAGAATAGCTCCAAGCGGAGCACACATATTGGCATCAATCCAATTTGATATGTTTATTTCATAGTGTTCAGGACCAATTTGATTCTCGAAGTCAAGGATCTTCTGAAAACCATTAAAACTCGTTTTAATTTGTCCAAGAATCAGCGTCATCTTATTAATCCTATATCTACTCAGTTGCAACTAACTTATTTATAAATCCATCCTTTACTTTCACAATCCGTAGAGTAATTCGAAACGGCTACCTTCGGCCCCTCCGCAATGACGTACTATATAAAACCTTCTATCCCTGCCTACTCGAGGACAAATCTTTTCTCTGAAAAGCAGTCACCAAACATCCGCTTATCGTAATCGAACATAATAATATCTAAGGCAGAGTTATACACCACATACTAATAGTCACGCTTAGGTCTTGTAAATCGGACTATGGCGGTTATATCCGCCACACGACCCGCGGATAAACGTTAGATTTTTAGTGGGCTACAAGCCCACTTTACATTATAAATATACATCATTCTGGTGGTACATCTCCGCTTTTTTGGTTTATAATTATAATTTTTTTGGCAAAAACTGCAAGGGAAAAAGACAGCGTTTAGCGGGTAGGAAAAAAAGTAAAAAGTCAAAAGGAAGAAGGAAAAATACGGCGTTTATCGTGAATCGGATATAGATTGCCACGGCCTTCGGCCTCGCAATGACGCTGCGTGTCACTTTAGCTCACTTTAGCTCACTTTTATTAATTGGATTACGCCAAGGTCGCATAGCGACCATCAACGCGGCGATCAGCGTCAGGATGAGCCAGTCCCGGCCGATTAAAATAAGCGCAATCCAGGAATACCCGCCATAGGGCTGGCGAATGTCCCGAACCAGATCGCTGACAAAAAGGAAAAACAAGACCGCTGGGACTAAATAGCAGATAAAAAAATTGAACAATCGGCCAACTCGAAAAAGGGATATAGAATTCACATGCTCCCGAAGGCGATTAGCACCATAAAGCCAGCCGACCAGGATGCATTGGAGGATACAGGAGGCAAAAAGTCCATAATGGCTTAGGAAATGGTCCACGATATCCAGCCAGGCAAACCCTCCCCCAGTTGCAAATATGATACCTCCAAGAAAACCTAATATGGATAGGACTGTCACCACAGCCTTGCGCGGATAATGGAATTTATCCATTACTGCTGCAGAAAATGTCTCAAGGATCGAGATGGCAGAGGCAATGCCAGCTACCATAAGGGTAAGGAAGAACAGCACTCCAAACAGGCGGGGAAAGCCGGGCAATAAACTTATCGCCTGCGGATAGGCTACAAAAGCAAGGCCGATTCCGTGCTGCACAACCTGCTCAAACGGTTTATTAACTTGGGCAGCCATATATCCTAAGGTCCCAAAGACGGCAAGACCAGCTACCAGCGAAACAAAGGTATCAATCAAGGTCGTCATAGAGGCATTAAAATTGATGTCGGCCTTTCTGGGCAGATATGAGGCATAAGTCACCATTATCCCGAAGCCGAGACTTAAAGTAAAAAATATCTGCGAATAGGCGTCAATCCATACCTTTGGGTCGGAAAGCCTTGAGAAGTCGGGCTTCAGATAACGGATAATTCCCTCTTTTGCACCGGGTAGAAACCAAACCCACCCTACAAGAACAAGAATGAGCACAAAAAGAAGCGGCATAAATACCTTATTGGCTCTTTCCACCCCTTTCTCTACGCCAAAAAAAACTATCACCCAATTCACGACCCACACGATGAATAAGCCCAGCAGGATTGGACTGCGCACATCCCCTATCTTCAGCGGTCCAGTTGTGACCCCTAAAAACTGATGAAAGAAGAAATGGTTCGGGTCGGCTCCCCACGACAGGTTAAGAGAAAAACCGAGGTAACAGGCACACCAGGCGATAACCACAGCGTAGTACATCACAATCCCGAACATAACAAAGATGACCATCCACCAACCAAGCCACTCCCAGTGTGGCCGAATCTTGGCAAAGGACATCGGAGCAGAGCCCCGCATGTGATGACCAATGCCGTATTCCAGGATCATCAAGGGTATCCCTGCCGTTATCAGCGCAATAAAATAGGGAATAAGATAAGCCCCGCCGCCGTTTTCGTAGCAAACATAGGCAAACCGCCAGATTGACCCTAAGCCAATAGCAGAACCGATGGCAGCCAGTAGAAATCCCCATTGCGTCTTCCACTGCGCTCGATGCGCCTCCATTTTCGGTAGCTTGTTTTCGTCTATAGGCCCACCTTAGTTCAAGTGATTTGAAAACTTCCTAAACCGATCCACGTTTCAATTGCCGGGCTTGCTACCCCACATTTCTGGCGCCATATTCTCTATTACCAACAGTCTTGGATTTTCCTATCAATTCTCTTATCCCAAGAAGTTCCAGAGTGTTGCGCTCGATTATGTTGCGAATATTGCTTCGCGGAACTGTCGGCAAATTCGTGTCAGCCAAAAGCATGTTAAATCCGAGCAGAGTCTCTATACACGCCCCTGCATTGCCGTATGGAAATCCGCTGCCGAACAATAGTTTGTCCATCACACCATGCTCGTGCGCCGCAACTACAATATTATAAGTTTGCCAAACATTGCTCGGCTGGATCGTCAAATCCGCATACACATTTTCGTGTTTAGCCACCATAGACAATGTTTGCTCAACAAAAGGCACGCCCATGGCTGCGATGATAATCTTCAGAGCAGAAAAAGTTCTGGCAACCTCATCCAAAAGGTATGGCTGTGCGTAGTCGAGAACAGCATCAGCCTTTAACAAGGGGTCGCTATTATGGAAGAAGACCGGCAATTGCAATTCTTGTGCCGACTCATAAAATCGCATCGCCCTGCTGTGAGCCGGGTGAAAACCACAGGCGCAGCAGTACAGAACCGTCCCTTTAAGTCCCAACTTCTCGGTGATATGCGTCAGATTTTTTTCGCTGACTTTATCTTTTGTGGGCTCTACAAAGGCAAAGCCAACCATTTTTTCATTATGTTTGTTCACATATTCGGCCAGCTTCTTATTGACCTCTTCGCTCGGCCCATCTGGACCAGCCAGTACTATACAGGCGTCTACCATCTGTGCTGCCTCCAGATGCTCGGATGTCTGGACATCGCCCGCCGAAAAATTTATATGTGTATGGCAGTCAACTATCATAATATCGCCCTTAAATATTAGTAGCCGCTATCAAAATCGCGATTTATATTAGTCCAGCTAAATTCTACGGTCAAGAATAAATATTTTTCACTATATTTTACGTTATCGGCTTGCCAGGCCAAGAACCTTGCACATAACCTTTTATGGCTGTGGATAGTTCTTCTGGTGGATCACCTTGTAACTGTCATGCTGAGCGCAGCGAAGCATCTGGCTAATGAATGGAATATTACTGCCGGTTTATTCTTTCCTTCAGTATTTCCAAATTTCTTCGCACGGTCCGCGTGCTTGGATGGTCTGGCCCTAAGCTCTTTTCAAAAATCTTAAGGGCCCGACGCATCAAAGACTCAGCATCAGACAGACGATTCGTATTCTGAAGCAATCCCGCTAGGTTGTTAAGGCGGATAGCAACATTAGGGTGCTCAGAGCCAAAGGATTTCTCATCGATCTTGAGTGCTCGACGCATCAAAGGCTCAGCCTCAGCCAGACGTTTAGTCGCCTGAAGCAATAGCGCCAGATTGTCAAGGTCACGAGAAACATTTGGGTGCTCAGAGCCGAAGGATTTCTCATCGATCTTCAATGACTGGCGATACATTGGCTCTGCTTCAGCGAGACGGTTCGTGGCCTGAAGCAATAGACCCAGATTGTTAAGACAGGTAGCAATTTTTGGATGGTCTTTGCCAAAGGATTTCTCATTAATCTTCAGTGCCCGACGACACATTGGCTCAGCTTCTGAAAACCGACCGGTCTCGCGAAGAAGCTCCGCCAGGTTGTTAAGACAAATAGCAACATGTGGATGGTCTTTGCCGAAGGATTTCTCATCAATCTCAAGCGCACGATGAATCAAAGGCTCAGCCTGAGCCAGACGATTCGTGTTCTTAAGCAATAGCGCTAGATTGTTCAAGCAAACAGCAACATGTGGATGATCTTTGCCTAAAAACTTCTCACTTATCTCAAGCGCACGACGATACATTGTCTCAGCCTCAGCTAAACAGCTCCTATCCTCTAATAAGGTCGCCAGGTTGTTAAGGTCACGAGCGACATTTGGATGGTCTTTGCCGAAAGATTTCTCATCAATCTCAAGCGCGCGACAAATCAAAGGTTCAGCCTCATCCAAATGGTTCATGACTTTCAACAACGCTCCAAGATTGTGCAGGTGAAGGGCAACTCTCGGATGGTCTTTCCCAAAAGACTTCTGGTCTATCTCAAGCGCCCGACGCATCAAAGCCTGTGCCTCTGATAAACGATTCGTGTCCCGAAGCAACTGCGCCAGGTTGTTCAGTCCACCTGCAACATTAGGATGGCTCTTGCCAAAGAATTTCTCATCAATCTCAAGCGCGCGACGATACATCGTCTCAGCTTCGACCAAACGGTTCGTGGCCTGTAACAATGCCGCCATGTTGTTCAGGCAAATAGCAACATCTGGATGGTCTTTCCCCAAAGAATTCTCCTCTATCTGAAGCGCACAACGATACATCGGTTCAGCCTCTTCAAACCGGCCGGTCTCACGTAGCAACTCCGCCAGATTGTTAAGGTCGCGAGCGACATTTGGATCGTCTTTGCCAAGGGCCTTCTCATCAATCACAAGCGCGCGACGATACATCTGCTCGGCCTCTTCAAAACGAGCGGTGCTTGTAAGCAACAGCGCAAGATTATTCAAGTCGCCGGCAATAACCGGATTGTCTTTGCCGAAAGACTTCTCATCAATCTCAAGTATACGACGCATCAAAGGCTCAGCCTCCGCATACCTTGCGCAATAGAGAAAAACAACACCTGTATCGTTCAAGATACTCGGATCATTTGGTGCCAACTCAAGGGCCTTTTCGTACCAAATCGCTGCTCTTATATAATTTCCTGCATAAATCTCTGTTTCTCCTCGAACCCTGTAAATTTCCGACAATTCAGTTTCTTTCTGTTTCTGGGCTTCATCTAATAATCGTCGGGCATCGTCAAATCGTCGTTCGGCGATTGCCTTCAAGGCTAAAGCGTAAGAACCTGCATCCTCAGGAATTTGCTGTGCTAACCATAGGGATCGCTTAGAGGGGATTATATCTCTAAACTTCGTAAGTTCTCCTTGGAGAAAATCGATTTGCTTGTTCTTAATTCTAAGTTCTTCCCTTAGCATCTCCACTACCTGTGCTACTCCTTTTTTGATTTCCTCTTGATTTGCTTTCGTGGGACCTAAATGCTGCGAGACAAAGAACAAAATAATTGCAGTAATGGAAGCAACCGCACCCCAAAAACCAATCCTGTTCCAAAATGATAGCTTTTTGTATCTCTTAATAATGTTCATAAAAAACTGCCTATATAGATCATCCAATTACTAAAGTCCCATAATCAATATTATAAAATTACTGACAAATTAGAAAAGGACTTTCTTGACCTGACAGCTAAGCCACTGTAATATAACGCCGCTATTGTTACAAAAATAACTTAAATATCGAAAATCGAATTTGGCACATCCGTGCCATCCTGAGGCAAAGCCGAAGGATCTGGCCAACAAAGAGTAGATTCTTCGCTTCGCTCAGAATGACAGCAAAGCTGTCATTTTTGCATTTTAATTTTTGGATTTTCTATGGATTGTCCGGTTTGCAAAAATGCAATGATTACTCTCGAGCTTGCCGACGTCGAAATCGACTACTGCAGCGAATGTGGCGGCATCTGGCTTGACGCCGGCGAAATGGAACTTCTGCTCGGCGAGCCAGAAAACGCTAAACAACTGCTCGATTCCTTCAAAGTCGACTCCACCTCACCTGAAAAGCTCAGAAAATGTCCTATCTGCGATAGAAAAATGCAGAAAGTTATCATCGGCTTCGGTCAGCCGAAGCTTCTGATAGATAAATGCCGTATAGGTGACGGCCTATGGCTCGACAAAGGTGAATTACAGAATATCTTAGACAAAGCTCAGTTGGATAAAGACAATAAAATTCAAAAACTATTAGAAGACATGTTCGGCCAAAATCACCCAAGCCAGGAATAGGCAGTGCACTATGAAAGGATTCGCTCGAATAACATGGACTTTCTTGTTTGTTATCGCCCTAATACTGCCCGAGCAACCAGCTTCATCTGGGCAGCTCCAGCAGACCGATGTATTTATCAGCGGCACGAATGGCTATCACACTTACCGCATTCCCTCGCTGCTGGTAACCGAAAACGGCATCCTGCTGGCGTTCTGCGAGGGACGTAAGAAAAGCAGAGCAGATAGCGGCGATATTGATTTGCTTGTCAAACGCTCGCAGGATGGCGGCAAGACCTGGAGTCAGCAGCAGGTCATCTGGGACGATGGTGAAAATACCTGCGGCAATCCTTGCCCTGTAGTGGACCAGCAGACCGGCACTATCTGCCTACCGATGACATGGAACCGTGGCGATGACACTGAGGCTGAAATCAAGAAAAATACAAGCAAAGACACACGCCGGGTCTGGGTGAGCCGAAGCGAAGACGATGGCCTAACATGGTCAAAGCCCGTCGAGATAACCGGTACGACTAAGCGGCCCGAATGGCGCTGGTACGCTACCGGACCAGGTGCAGGTATCCAGCTACAAAAAGGCCTATGGAAAGGTCGCCTGGTGATCCCATGCGACCATAGCGTTGCGCCCGATCCAGATAATCCGACCGGCCACAGTTCACACGTAATTATTAGAGACGACCACGGACAAACCTGGACAATCGGCGGCGTCATCTGCCCGCAGGTCAACGAGTGCCAGGTGGTCGAACTTACTGACGGCACGCTTATGCTCAACATGCGCAACTACGACCGTTCCAAAACCACTCGCGCCATCGCCAACAGCAAAGATGGCGGAATTACATGGTCGAATGTCACGCATGACCCTGTCCTAATTGAGCCCCTCTGTCAGGCCAGCTTTATCAGATATAGCTGGCCTGGCAGAAACAACAAAAGCTGTCTACTATTTTCAAACCCTGCCAGCACAAGTAAACGCGAAAAGATGACTGTCCGCCTCAGTTACGACGAGGGCAAGACCTGGCCAGTTTCGAGGGTGCTTTATCCGGACCTATCAGCCTACTCCTGCTTGGCAGTTCTGCCTGATGGTGACATCGCCTGTCTTTACGAGGCGGGCCAAAACAATCCCTATGAGAAAATCGTCTTCGCCCGCTTCAGCCTCCACTGGCTGAGTAGAGAAAAAGAAAATTCTTGCAACTTGAAAATAAAGTGAGTGTAATACGAAAACAAAAAGCCCCAATTTAATGAAAGGAGAAAGTCATGGGCAAGCTAAGCATAATATTGATTGTCGTCGCCGTAATCGCTATTGTTTTGGCACTGATAATTAAAAAACGCTCGGTGTAAGAAAGTTAAGCACCTTCGACAAAGGTAAAAAACCATGATAATAACCTTCATTATCATTGCTGTTGTTGGTCTGCTCATCATCTTTGTGATTGGCATGTACAATGCTTTAGTGCGACGTCGCAATCAGGTCGATAACGCCTGGTCGCAGATCGATGTCCAGCTAAAACGCCGGCACGACCTGATCCCCAATCTCGTTGAGACCGCAAAGGGCTATATGAAGCATGAGCGCGAGACCTTTGAAGCTATAACCAAGGCCCGAAGCCAGGCGATGGGGGCAAAGACGGTCTCTGAGGCCTCAAAAGCGGAAGGGGCTCTCGGCGAAGCGCTAAGCAAATTTATGTTAGTCGTGGAAAACTACCCTGACTTGAAGGCCAATCAGAACTTTCTCTCGCTGCAGGAAGAGCTCAGCAGCACCGAGAACAGAATCGCTTTTGCCAGGCAGAACTATAACGACCAGGTCTTGTTCTTTAATAACAAGATTCAGATGTTCCCTTCCAACATCATTGCGGGCATGTTTGGCTTCGGTAAACGCGATTTCTTCGAGATAGAAATCGCCGGCGAACGCGAAGTACCTAAGGTAAGCTTTACTTAAGCATATTAACACACAGAAGCTGACATCGCCAGTTGAGCAAAAAGGTCGGAGTGTAGAAAAGCTATCTCGGAACTGTTACGCTGGACGCGACGGGTCCTTAGCTCTGAGTGAACAGCCAGGGCTCAAATGATATTTCGCGCAGCCAGATTGTTTCTAAAGAATAACAGTTAAATACTAAGAATCAAAGATGTGGGAACTGATACGGGCCAACAAGAGAAACTCCATACTGCTGATGGTGTTAATGGCGGTAGTGCTACTGCTCTTGGGTTTTATCATCGGCTTAGGATTCTCCGGTGACCCCGCAGGTGGCTTTATCGGCTTGATTATTGCAACAGCTATTTGGTTTATTCTGGCGATGGTAAGTTTTTCCAGCGGCGATCAAATCCTTTTAGCTGCAAGCAAGGCCCAGCCAGTCACCCATGACGTACATCCGCAGTTGTTCAATGTAGTAGAGGAGATGAAAATCGCTGCCGGCCTGCCAGCAATGCCTAAAGTCTACATCATCAACGATCCCGCACCTAACGCCTTTGCGACTGGCCGAAGCCCAGAGTCTGCATCAGTTGCCGTAACAGCAGGCCTTTTAGCCCGGATGAACCGCGATGAGCTGCAAGGTGTCGTTGCCCACGAAATAAGCCACATCTTTCATCGTGACATCCTTTACGTCACACTTGCCGGCATAATGTTAGGCGCAATTGTTTTACTATCGCAGACCTTCCTGCGAAGCATGTACTACGGCTCAATGATGGGCTCTCGCCGAAGGTACTCAGCTGGCGGAAGAGGCGGTGGCCAGGCCCAGTTGGTCATATTTATAATCGCAATAGTCGCTGCGATTCTGGCACCGATAATGGCATACCTATTATACTTTGCGCTGTCAAGAAGGCGCGAATATCTTGCCGATGCCGGTGCCGCCAGGTTGACCCGCTATCCTGAGGGCCTGGCCAGCGCCTTAGAGAAAATCGCCAACGACCCTTCGCCGCAATTAGCTACCGTCAACAAAGTTACCGCACCAATGTATATTGCCAATCCTTTTAAGAGAAAGGGACAAAGAAGATTATCCGACCTGACCAGCACACATCCACCAATCTCTGAAAGGATAAGAATCCTACGTAATATGACCCATGGAGCATCTTTCAAGGAGTATTCAGATGCTTATACTGCGGTAACACATCACAAACCGATTGTCCCCCCTACCGCTCTGGCCAAAGAAGATATACCGTTGCGCGGCCCAACCGCAGAAGCTAAAAAAGAAGAGAGTCTCGAAAAGCAACTCCGCCAGGTTGGTGACATTATGCGAAGGGTCAACAAATTTGTGTTCCTAACTTGCCTTTGCGGCTTAAAATTGAAAGTGCCCCCAAACTATAAGGCCGATAAGGTTATCTGTCCAAGATGTGGAAGGACGTTGGACTTGTCCCAAAGATAAATAATCAATTGATTTCAGCCCGCCTTTGGCGAGTCACGGTCAAGCCGATTCCGACAATCAGGAAACTTATTACCAGTATTATGCCTAACACCCTCCCCTTAATAATAGTACCAGCTCCAGCAGTTTCTATAACGCCACAAAAGGCCACAAAACCACGGAACTTCTTTCTCTATAGGCATAACTTCCTCCCTATGGCGCTGCGTCTTTATTAGCTTCGAATAGTCCCTTGACCGAAGGTCGCATCAAGACGATGATTGTAAATACGCCTAAGACCGTTCCAAAGGGCAGGAATATACAAGCGCTTGCAGCCATAACCAGACAGAACATGTAGTGCCGCCGCTTCGCCAGATTGCAGCCGGCAATAATCAAACAAACCGCCAGCGTCCAGCCTGCGATAATAAAAAACATAGCCATTATCACAAAAAGCAAACCGATCACAGCCGGTGGCCCCCCACCGCGACCTTCAAAAGCGCCGGAAAGCATTAGTACCCCCATAACCAAATGAAAGATGGGCAAACATGCGAAAAGAGCTGCCAGGCCCCCAACTACATAATGAAAAACCGAAAGCAATTTCAAGTATTGTTCATCCTGATTCATCATAACACTCCTTTCTGTCCTGCCGGAAATTATTTTACATTCCTAAACCGAAAACAGTAAGACAGCCAAACAGAGGTAAATTGTCAATAATCAATAAAAAAGTCCCGCCTTTGGGCGAGACTCCAGGTTTAACCATCCTGACACGCGATAACTTAATTTAGCAAGGCCGAACATTGGTCGCCTGGGGACCTTTTCGGCCTTGTCCAATTTCATACTCTACTTGCTGTCCTTCAGAAAGAGACCTGAACCCCTGGCCTGCAATGCTTGTGTGATGGACGAACAAATCCTCACCACCATCGTCAGGAATGATAAAACCAAACCCCTTCCTCTCATCGAACCATTTTACTTTACCTTTTGCCACGATACTCTC
>Ga0315312_1001719_pt1 | contig 16317 bp, 13 predicted proteins | sample TDP7_MG_FD_203629 | JGI IMG/M metagenome (GOLD analysis project Ga0315312, IMG submission 203629) | Freshwater sediment microbial communities from Lake Towuti, South Sulawesi, Indonesia - TDP7 | ecosystem: Environmental > Aquatic > Freshwater > Lake > Sediment | place: Indonesia: South Sulawesi... | reverse complement strand
TTTCACTGCTTCTATTATCCTGTCAAATGAGTTCGGTGGCCTAAGGAAATTATTCATTTTCTTACTAGGTCCATCTATGCTAAATTGAACTTGATCCCAACCAATTTCAACCAAAAATTCTGCATCCTTCTTTGTAAGTAAAGTTCCATTAGTTGTTAATAACCCCCACATGTTATACTTTTTGATTTCTTTCAGAATCCTTAGACTGACTTCCTTCCTGACTAAGGGCTCACCACCACCAGACACAACCCATTCCTTTACACCAAGCTCTGCTGCCTCTCTAACTATTTGCAACAGCTTGCTTTCCGAAAGTTCCTCCGATGTTAGTTTGTTGGATTTTTTTCTCCAACAAAAAATGCAATCCAAATTACACGAATCTGTTGGGTGAAGCTCCATTCTCACAGGTCCTGCTTTTTTTCCCTCAGCCCAAAGTTCTAACCTTCTCTCTATTTCTTCAAGTTCCATTTCTCTTCTCACCATACATCTGATTAAACAGTTGGGTAAATTCAGGCAAACATTTTTTACATTCCTTAAAGAAAATTCTGCTCTTCATCCTTTTTCTGATTGCCTCCATTTTCTTGCCATACCAAATATCTTCTAAATTTTTCACTTTTCCTAATCTATTCTGATATAAGGAGGCGAGAGTGCAGCATACCATTGCCTCCTTACTTGCGTTGATGAAAAGCATATACCAAGGTGCAAAACAAAATTTTGGTGGTTCATGCTCCCAAAGACCAAAAGTTGCAATTGATTCTAAATTGGTTTTTACATTTAGTCTTTTTGCTAAGCTCAAACTTTTTTTAAGTGTTGGGTCAATTTCTTTTTTGTCAGAACCCTTTAACCAGAACTCTTTATTGGAGCTCCATTCAAAAAGTGTAGAAAAGTTTATATTTCGGACATTGAGCTTTTTAGCCAATTTGATGTAATTTGGCATATCTTTCAAATTAGTTCTAGTTATTGTGAAAGAGAGTCTCGATACAGGCTTTGGGTTATTGCTATTTTCTTGAAACGCTTTGATAGTCGTTAAAACCTTTTCAAAGACTTTCTTGCCTCTGATGTAATCGTTAATTTCTGCAGTCGAACCATCCAGAGAAAAGTTTATTTCATCCCACCCCATTTCAATTATCCCATCAATATCATCCTTTTTTATCAATGTAGAGTTTGTTGTTATCGTTCCTTTCATTTTAAATTTCTTTATAAGTTCCATTAATCTAAGGATATCCTTTCTTATAAAAGGTTCACCACCACCTGTAAGGTCTATTGTTTCTACATTCATTTCTTTTGCTTCTTTTATAATTTTTTTAAGAAAATTGAAGGAAGGCTGATTCGATGTTGCATTTTTTTTCTGTCTCCAACATGTTTTGCAACTGAGGTTACAATAGTCAGTAGGAGAAAGCATCAAGAGTTTTGGTCCAGCTTTTTCGTAGTTTATTGTATTAAATATGTCACCCATTCTAATCACTATAGAAAAAAGCTTTTACCAATTCTGGAATACTAAATCTTTGATAACAAAGCATCATACAAGGCATCTCACACCCTTTTATCAAAATCCTTGTTTGTTTGAACTTTAGACTTTTCCAAGCTTCGGAGGCATTTTTCCCTATAAGGTTGATGTCCGGTCCATAATTGCAAATGCTCACATTACCATAAGGGTCTATGTTTAGCGAATAGTAACCAGCCATGCATTTTCCAAGTTTGAATTTCTCCTTTAGTTCGAAATATTTTGGAATGGCTTTAAGATAATGTATTGAATTGTAAATGAAGTCTTTATCTTTTAGTTTAAGTGCAACCAGTCTGTTTATTACTTTTTTCAATTCTTCTAAACTTCTTCCATTTACCCAAACAGACGAGTCGTAATCGTAGTTACGGAAAGTGTTATCTAAAACAACAGACTGAAGGAACCATTGATCCACACCAATTTTTTTTGCCAACTGGTAGAGATCGACTAATTCTCTGAAATTATAAGCCATGACAACGGTAGTAAAATCGACCTTTATATCGTAATTTTTTTTTAATGTTAGAAAAAATTTAGCAGCTTTTATAACCTTATTAAAATTTCCCTTTCCTCTTATGAAATCATGTGTTTTTCTTTTTGCCCCATCTAGAGATAAGGCAATTCTATCTAGTCCAACTTCAGCTAATTTTTTACAAACATCATTCTTCAAAAGTGTGGCGTTTGAAACAAGGTTTGTATGAAATCCAAGAGAATTTGCATATTCAATAAGTTCAAGCGTATCATTCGTTCTTATTAATGATTCACCCCCTACAAAGGAAACGTATTTTGTGTTTTCCCAATTTTTTATTTCTCTTAAGACTCTTTTCATTTCATCCAAGTCGATTTCTTTGCCTTTTCTAGGTAATTTCCATATGTTGCACATTTTACATTGCAAGGTGCATCTGTTGGTCATCTGGAAATTTACTTCCTTAGGATAGATGAATGGATGATTAAGAAGGTAGGACAAATAATATCTCATGTAAATTTTCGCTTTTTTAATTCTTTCCTTCAAGTCCATCCTCTTAGCTCCAACCATGCTTCAAAAAGATCTTTAAAATTTAACTTATCGTAACAAAGCATCATGCAAGGCATTTCACACCCTTTTATCAATTCTCTGGTTTTTTTATATTCTTCGCTGTTCCAAAGTTCTTGAAGTTTCCCATCCTTGATATTCAAGTTTGGGCTAAGTCCACAAATGTTTAAATTGCCGTACGGGTCTATGTTCAAATAGCTGAAACCCACTATGCATTTGCCTGGCTTGAACTTATCTTTAAGCTCAAAATATTTAGGAATTTTTTTCAGATAGCCTCTTGTGTTCCTTATACAACCTGTTTTCTTTAATTCTACCAATTTTTCAACTATTCTTTCCAGTTCTTTAAGTTTTTTTCCTTTTATCCAAAGTCTACTTTCATAAAAGTTCTTCGAATATTTAGGTCCAAGTGTAAAACTATTATCTGGAGTAACAACCTGATAGGTTATAAAATCAAAATCAAATTTCTTCATAAGGTAAAAAATATCGACAAGTTCTCTAAAATTGTAAGAAAATATTACGGTTGTGAATTCTAATTCAGTCTTAGCTTTCATTTTTTTCTTCAACTCATTCAAAAATTTAGCAGCTCTGATAACCCTACTATAAGTTCCTTTTCCTCTTATTCTATCATGGGTTTCTCTTTTGGTACCATCCACAGAAAGAGAAATTTTGCTTACCCCAGATTTTAACAATCTCCTACAGGTTTTTTTATCTAAGAAATAGCCGTTTGTTATTAAATCAGTTCTCATCCTCTTTGAGGAAGCGTGTCTTATGAGTTCAATAACATCGTCTTTTCTGACCAGAGTTTCCCCACCAGCGAATGACACATGTTTAACTCCCCATTCTTCGATTTCATCTATAGCCTCTTTGAGCTCATCAAGGGTTAATTCTCTTTCCTCTTTATTCATTTTCCAGATGTTACACATTACACATCTTAAAGGACACCTATGTGTCATATCAAAGTTAACTCTCCATGGCTTTACAAATGGCTTGTTTAATTCATAAGATAAAGTATTTGCTAGATAGTCCTTGATAAAACCTAAAAAATCTTGGTATAGAATTTTCATGCTATCATCTCGAAATGTCTTGAAACGAAATTCTTGGGAAGCAGAGCATCAAGCAAGGCCTTTTACATCTTGCTATCTTTAACCTTGTTTTTACAAAATTTGGGCTGTACCATATATCTTTGATAGAATGCTCCCTAATGTTTAGCGATGGCCCCTTCCCACACACATCAATTTCACCATTTGGTTTAATATACATGTAACTGAATCCTGCTAGGCAAATTCCTTCTCTGAATTCTTTCTTCATTTTAAAATAGTTGGGCATCATCCTTAACATAAAATACGGAGTACCTATCATCCCCTTCTCTCTTTTTATTTTGATTAATTTACCACAAACATTTCTTAATTTTTGTATGTTTTTTTCTTTCACCCAAAATTCGTCATTTTCATAGCTTTTATCCCTCATATAGGACGTATCTAAATTGTAGGGATTGAACGAAACTTCATGAAGATCAAAATCTCTAACAATCTTCATCACTATATCTAATAGCTCATCTATATTTTTGTCTGTAACAGTAGTAGTAAGAGAAAGTTTTAAATTAGAATTTAATTTTTTCTTAGCTTTTTTTACTTCTCTAATTGCTTTTATTATTTTTTTATAAGTACCCTTTCCTCTTATGTAATTATTTGTCTCTTCTTTTGCCCCATCTAATGATAACTGGAGATAGTCCAAGCCAGAGGAAACCAGTTCTTTAGCAATTTTTTTATTTATAAGCTGACCGTTTGATGTAACATGTGTAGTAAGGTTCCATTTTTTAGCCAATTTAATACATTCCAAAAGATCATTTTTTCTAATCAGGGGTTCACCACCAGCAAAACTAACATTTATATCGCCCCATCTACCAATTTCATTTATAGTTTTTTGAAGTTCTACCAATTTCAATTCTTCTTCGGGTCTCGACCAAACTTTCCAGGTTTCACATATTTTACATCTTAAGTTGCATCTATGCGTTAGACTAAAATTTATAAAAAAAGGTTTTGTGAACGGAAAAAATGTTAAATAGGATAAAAGATATTTTCCAATTTGTTTTTTGCTTAATTCTTCCACTTACTCAGCCTTTGCTAAGTCAAGAAAACCAACAACTCTACCTATTTTCTGATACTTCAAAATTTTTTCATTTAAATCTTCTGTAACCAATGTTTCAAAAATATTTTCGAAGATCTTTTCTTTCATCAAAAAATTCCAAAATCCGTTTTTAGTGCTTTCAATAAATTTCTTAATATCTTTATATCTTCTTGCAGCTACGACTTCACTATAACCCTGCCAAAAAGCTCTTTGTAAGAAATAGTTTACTGTAAGTCTTTCTGGAAAAACTTTGTGCCAAACTAAAGCATCCGGTTCATAAACGATTTTAAATCCTTTTTTAAAAATTCTTTCTTGAATTTCTATTTCTTCGTTATATAATGGTAATGCTGAACTTTGTCCTATTCTTTCATCAAAATATCCGACTTCATCAAAAATTTTTTTCCTAAAACAGATATTAGACCCCCAAATTAATGGCTTCTTTATCTTTCCATTTTCTACATCTAAAATAGTTCCTCCGAGAAACCCCTCAAATATTTCTTTTGGCAATTTTTCTAATTCTTTTGGAATTTCACTTTCAAACATCAATTTTATTTTTCCACCAATACAAGCAATCTGTTCATCAGTAAAACTTCTAATAAGATTTTTTATCCAAGAACTTTCAGCAACTGCATCATCATCAATAAAGCAAACAAAATCTCCTTCACTTTCTTTGATTCCTAAATTTCTCTGAAAAGAAACATTTGCTTTTGACGAAAATACAAATTTTGCTCCGAGCTTTGTAACTTCATCTTCTATCGATTTTTCAAAAGAAACAACAAGAATTTCAAAATCTTCGTAATCTTGCATTTTTAAAGATTTAATGCAATCAAATAGCGTTTCTCTTCCTTTGGAACAAACAACAATAGAAACTTCCATGTTAAATCTTCCTCTCCATACTTTTCAACTTTTTCAACTCTTCTTCCTTCTCTTCCAGTTTTAACCCAATTTCCGAAATAATCGTTTTCAATTCATTCTTGTATTTCTCTTCCATTTCCCTTATTATAGCATTGAATTTAAGTTTTTCCATTTCTAACTCTGCTTTCAATTTTTCTTTATCCCTCCTTTCTATTTCCATTTCCCTTATTATAGCATTGAATTTAAGTTTTTCCATTTCTAACTCTGCTTTCATTTTTTCCTCCTCTCTTTTAACTTCTTCCAATTTTGATTTCAGGTATTCAACCATACTCAAATTAAGGAAAAACGAAGAAAATGGTTCAGTCTTTATATCCAATAAAAATTTTTCTTCCTTCTTTGGTATGACTATAGCCGTATCTGGTAGATGAAAATCCGTAATTAAGGCCTTGCCCTCTGATAAGTTTTTCAAAATTTCTATTTTTTCATCCATACTAACGTCTTTAAACTCAGGTTTTGTTATCATATCTTCAACTGTAGAATCAACTTTTTTTATGAGTTTATCGATTGAAAATAAAATCCACAAACAATCAGCCATATCGACTAATTTTCTCACATTTTTTTCATCCAATTGATCTAAATCATCGATAATTATATTTTTATATCTCTTTGGATAAAGTTCTATTTCTTCAGGATGGATAGTTTTTATTTCAGCCTGTTTTTCTTTCCCGACAAGTATCACATCTTCGTTTCCCATAACTTCCAAAATCTTTTTAATTATTTCCCTCATAAAATCCCCATTAAATTTTTTCCCAGCCGGGTAGCCATTAAGGTATCATTAAAATGTTTTATAGCCAAATCATACCAAACTCTTTTATTAAATTCATCTAAAACTTTTTCCCCATTATCAATCAATAATATTTTATTTTTTTTAAAAAGACAGGCATTTTTTTCTCCCTTGTCTCTTACGTCAGAATTTTTAAATGCTGCACCTAAATTTTTAAATACAAATATGGTCTTACCTTTTTCAAATAACTCTGCTTCCAGTTCAGCTTTTTCACCAAAAACAAGCGTTAAATCATGAAATGGCAAATTAGAGCTCGGTAACATATAAATTCTATTTTCTTGACTACCTTTCGAATTTTTCACGAGGACTTTAAATGGTCTTTCTGATAAAAATTTACCATCAAGTTTAATTTGAACTTCATATTCATCTGGATGTACTGGCAAAGAATTTGTTTGAAAAATTATTTTGTCATTATCAAGATTTTTGCTAAAAACCCTTACACTTTTTTCTCCTTGGAAAAACAGTTCAACCAACTTTGGAGGTTGATCAATTTTTACTTCCAACACACTTTTTTCTCCTGTTTTCAGAACAAACGCTTTTTCACAGAAAGCTTTAAACTCAATACCAGTTTCTCTCATCACAATTCCATTAAATCTATTTAGTCTTTCACTTTCTATAATTTCCTCGTACTCCTCACATACCTTTGATGCTTCTCCCGAAAAGATAATCTCACCACTTTCAAGTATTAAAGCTCTATCACAAAATCTTCTTATGTCAGATGTTGAATGCAAAACTATAACTATTGTTTTACCCTCCTCTTTCAGTTGTTTAATTCTCTCTAGACATTTTATTTGGAAAGCAGCATCACCCACGGCCAATATTTCATCTATAACTATGATCTCACTCTCTACATGAAAAGCGATTGAGAAGGATAGCCTCATTATCATGCCATCTGAGAAATCTTTCAGTTTGACATCCATAACTTTTTCCAATTCCGAAAATTTTACAATTCTTTCATATTTTTCATCTATCTCTTTTTTATTTAATCCCAATATCGAGCCATACAGATACACATTTTCCTTTGCTGTTAATTCTTTTTGAAAACCGAGACCAAGTGTAAGTATAGGAAGCATCTTTCCATCAACCTTTACCAACCCCCTATTTGGTTTAAGCATGCCTGCAATTATTTTAAGAAGAGTTGTCTTCCCAGAACCATTTTTTCCTAAAATTCCAAAACATTCTCCCTTTTCGATAATCAAATTAACATCTCTTAATGCTATAATTTTTTCCTCTTTCTTTTTTCTACCTAGATTTACAAATCTTTCTTTAAGTGTAAGTTCTTTCTCTCTTTCGAGCATGAATTCCTTCCAAATATTTTCTAATTCTATCGCAGCCACTAAACCAACTCCAGACTAATTTGTTTCTCTTTTTCAAACTTTTTATATCCAATGATAAATATAACTAAAGAAAATAAAAATAAAATTAACAATTCTCGTAGTACTGGCAAGTATTCGACGAATTTTGGGGAACTGTAAAGAAAAATACCCTGATACGTATAAATCAACCTTGCTATGGGATTCAACATGTAAATTCCTCTGTATAGACTTGGTATATGCTCAATTCTGTAGATAATCGGGGTTAAAAACATGAATACCTCAAAAAAAACTGTAAGAATGTGGCCTATATCTCTCATTCTCGGGTAAAGAACTGAAAAGTATAGTCCCAGTCCCAAGTTCAATAAAAGGTTTATCAAAAAAAGAATAGGCAATAAAAAAATGAGTAGAGAGAGCGGAACGAAAAAGCTAACAAGTATAAATAATATGAAAAGTTCTATAAAGAAAGAGATTGAATTTGAGACTGCTTTTGCAAAAACTACGTTTTCAGCATGTATTCTAGATTTTTCAAGTATACTTGAATAATCTATTAAGCAGGTCGTCATTTCCATTATAGATTTTTTAAAAAATCTGTATGGAATTAAGCCACAAATAAAAAATAGAAACCATTCTAAGAAATTTACTTTTAATACCAATGGAAAAATAATCGAAAAGACTATGATTATTAGAAGTGGTTCAAGTAGAGACCATAGTATGCCCAAACGAGAACCAACATACTTTATTTTCAAATCAGTAAAAGCTAACCTGAGTATGACATCCCTTGAGGAATAAATCCTTTTCAGAAATTTCAGCATAAGAAATTCTTATTGTGTAACAAATAAATTCTTAACATTCTAAAACAAGATTGTGGTAGTAAAAAAAATTGTGCTTATAACAGTGATTTTGGTTGCAATCTTTTTCTTTCTTTTTCTATATCCACATCTCTACCATTTTCTATTTCACTTGCCCCAAAAAGAGGTTGTAGTTATAGGGCTGGACGGTGGGGATTATGGGATTGTTCAGTCATTGGTGGAAAAAGATAAACTCCCAAATCTTGAGAGGTTCATTGCAGAAGGAATATTTGAACCCTTCTATACTACTTCAAAATTGGACTCCTACTCAGCTTGGAATTCCCTCGTAACTTGTAACGGAAATTCGCTATGGAATATGATTAAGGAGAAGAATGTAAGTTTTGGGACTGTTCACTGGTCAAATGTTCCTGAGATTGGGTTGTTCATGATCCCAGATGAATTTGAGGGTAAAGATGAGTGGCCTAAAGATGTCTATGACTCAAAGGCTTTGTTGATTTTCAAGAATCCTGTGACAGAATTTTTCAGAAAAGTTTATTGGGTCTTTAAGATAACATTTCCGCAGAACAAAGCTGAAAAAGACCTAGTCTACGAGTTTTACCTTCTTGATAGAAATGCGAGGGAGTTTTTCTATTTACGGGAAAAGTTTAAGCCGACTTTGTCCTTTCTCGTTCTTTCCTCTCCCTTGAGAATCGAACAGTATTTTTGGATGTATGCTTATCCAGAAAAATTTGGTAATTACATAACCGAAAAGGGAAGAGAGAAATATGGTAAGGTAATTGAGGATTATTTCATCAAGCTAGACAACTTCTTGGGAAAACTTCATAAGTCAGATAAAACTATACTTGTTGTTTCAAATAGGGGCGTTAAAGAAAAATATCCACCAAAAGTTGTAGACAAAATTGATATAAATAAAGTTTTGAAAGAGATAGGAATGCTTAAATTTGATTATAGAGGTGAAATCGATTTTTCAAAAACAAAAGCATACACACTTGAAGAGGGGTTAGATCAAGAGTTAAAGATTTTCATTATCAGAGAAAATTTCACAGAAATTAAGATAGAGCTGGAAAAAGTTTTTACAGAATCCATATCATTACCCTCAGGTCAGAAGATTTTTACTGTTGAAGATTTTGAGGATGGTATTATCTTAAAGAGAAATATTTCACTGGTTATTGAAGACGACAGATTTTCCATTTCAAACAAAATACTCACTTTTAACGATTTTATTTTGAGAAGGATAATTTCTGCAGTACCCGAAGAGATAGGATTTCTGATAGTTAACAAAAAAGTAGAATTGTTAGAAAAAATAAAATCATCAGAAGATTTCTGTGAAGTTGTACTGAATTTAATTTCTTAAGTTCAATTTACAATAGAAGATTATATGAAAAATGAGGTAAAGATTTTTTTATCACTTTTTCTTCTTTATCTTCTTTTCGTTCAGTGGTACGGCTGGAATGAGGAATCGAACTTTGCCTTGACAAGAGCTATAGCTGAGGAAAAAAGATTTGAGATAGATTCTTTTGCCAATCAAACTGGTGACAGAGCTATTTTTAGTGGGCATTATTATAGCGATAAGGATCCTGGTTTATCTTTTCTCGCATCACCTGTATACACTATATGGAAGTTTGCTTACAATTTTTCCCCCGAAAACTTTAAATCAGAACATACAGCAAGCGAGGAATATGTAACTGAGTTAGTTAGCAATGCAACAATTGTTACTTCTACTGATAGAGGATTTTTCACATTCAGTTCAATGATTCTTGTGACAGTTTTCACTTCAGGCTTGTTTTCTTCTTTGACTGCCGTGCTTGTCTATAAGATTTCAGGATATTTCCTTAAAAAACAAAGTTATAGAATTCTAATCGCTCTGACTTATGGCATTGGTACTTTAGCCTTTCCATATGCACTGCATTTTATGACACATGCAACTGCTGTGTTCTTTGTTTTTCTATCCTTTTACTTACTTTTTAAAATTAAAAGTGAGAGGTTGAAAGAGAGTAAGTATTTTATATTAGCTGGACTTGCTGCTGGTTTCGGTATAGTCGTAGATCGTCTTGTAATCTTAATTGCAGCACTGATAGCTATATACAGCTTTAGTTTAAGCAGACGTTATTCACTTGGCTTTCTGATTGGTTTAATTCTAGCTGTTCTTCCATTCTTCTTATTCAACTACAGCATCTTTGGCAATCCATTTGACTTGGCAAGCTCGTACATAGATAGGCAGATTTGGAGAACAGCATATCCGTCATCTGTCCTTTCACTAGGTTTTTCAAATGAAGAATCGAACGTTGTGACGATGAGTCTCCTGAACACAGATGTAGTTAAAAAAATAACTGAACATTTCCACTTTATCTCAACCCCAAATCCTTACGTAATGATGCGTCTGCTACTCTACCCATATAGAGGGTTGCTGTTCTATTCTCCCATTCTCTTGGCCTCGCTTATCGGACTTTTTTTCATGTTTAAAAAATATAGGACAGAAACAATTCTCATAATTCTTGGGTTAATTTTACTTTTACTTATGATATCGATGAGAAAAACTTGGTGGGGGGGTTATGGTTTTGGAAATAGATATCTATTACCAATTGTACCTTTCCTCATGCTGCCTTTAGCTTTTGCATTAAATAAAATTAATAAAAAACTCGTCATAGTTTTTCTATCAGTTTCAATTCTTATCAATTTCTTAGGCTTACAGCCAGCCGAAGAGTTTGCATACGATTGGGTAGCTATGGATATAAACCCAAATTGGCTAGCAAACCAGAATTCTTTTCAAATCTTATCAAATCCGCTGCGCGAGCATTATCTTCCATTAACTCTTCAGTATGGTCCAAGAAGCGGGATTTTTGAGCATTTGGTAAACGGATATGCTTCTATTGATATACGCTTCCCACCGCTATCAAAAGGGATTGATTTTCCATTCTCAAAATTCCATATACCATTTTTGGTATTGCTCCCGATTTTCTTGATTGAAATTATAATTTGGAATAAAGAAATTATAGGTTGGGTAAAAAATGCAGTCAGGTAGAAAATTTTTAACATTACTTTTGCTCATAATCTTTTTATCTATAGTTATAAGACTTTTTTCCTTCCATCCTTCTTTTTCTGATGAAAATTTTTATTTCAATGTTGCGAAAAACATTGCAGAGGGTAAGGTCCCTTATAAAGATTTTTTCTTTGCTCATCCACCCCTACAGGTTTATACTTTAGCAGTTCTTTATAAAATTTTTGGCAGTTCTTTCTTCATTGGCAAATTTTTAACTTTAGTTTCAAGCTCGCTCTCAGTCATACTTCTATATTTCATCATCAAACAATTTTGTAAGGAAAAATCGGCATTTCTAGCATCAATTTTATTCCTCATCTCACCCCCATTCTTAGCGTTCTCTTCTATGTCCTATGGAATGTGGGAAACTATGCTATTTATCCTCCTATCTTTTCTGTTTCTTCTCAAGAAAAGAACTTTTCTCTCTGCTACTTTTTTTGTAATAGCCGTATTGTTTAGATATATTGCAATTTTTTACCTATCAATTTTTCTCATCACTCTATACCTGAGAAAAGAAAAATTTTCTAAATTCTTTCTTATTTTATTGTTTTTGGTTTCACTATCCACATTTTTCATATTCAAAATTTTTGGTACAGAATATGTCACCCAAACAATCTTATACCACTTTTACAAATTCTCTAACCCATTTCAAGTTCAGTACTTCAGCATGGGTATGTTTTTTGTATTCTTGGCATTAATTTCAGCACTAATAGGTCTTTACAGAAAGGATAAATTTATATTAACTTTTTCACTATTACCTCTTGCAGTAGATCTTTTCCTTTTAATGATTTTAAAAACTGTATTTTATCACTATTTCCTCCTTTCCATCCCATTCTACCTGATAGGTTTTTCAAAAATCCTAGAACTGAAATATAATTTTGTTAAGATTGCTGTATTGACACTTCTAATAATTTCACTAATCATTAATTTCAAGACATTTGATTTTTATTTCAATCCAGTCCATTCGAAAAAGTTTTACCATGTGACTGATATAATCAGAGAAAATACAGAAAAAAATGATACGATATTTGGTGAGCCTGTAATGACAAATTATGTTTCATTTGTTACCGGAAGGGAGATAGCAGGTAACTATCTTGACTCCTATGTACCGCATTTGGTTTTTGATGGAACTGAAAAAGTTGTTGAAAATTTGAATAAAGAGAAGCCAAAAATAATTATAGAAATGAAAAATTACTATACTACACTGCCAGAATTTGGGTTGGTATTTAAAGATTACATACTTATCGAAGAGGTAGAAGGTTTACCAAAATATTTAATTTACATGGTTAAATCTTAAGTATGAAGCATAAAAGATTTAGTGTAGTATCTTTAATTTTGTTTATTTTTTTATTAATCCTGCTCATTTTTTTCTTCTATAAACCTAAATCTGTTGGAGAAAGTGGAGCTATACGCTATCCTTCTGAGATATGTAAAGAAGTAGAATTTAATATTACTGAAATAGAGTGTGGAAAGGAGGAAATGAAAATTTATCTTTCTAACATAGGTTCAATCGATTTAAACGATAGTTTTTTAGTTATTGTTTCCACAGAAAAAATGCAGGCCTTTATAGGAAGTTCTTTGGGAATCTTAGAGTCCAATCAAACCTCTGCTCTGACAATAGATATGAAAAAGATTGAAGGCATTATTAATAGGATAGAAATAGTATTCCAGCCATGTCCATTCTCTACAAAAATAATGAAAAACCTGAACATTAGATGCTAAGGCTTGTTTATCCCTGCTGGTGGATAGGTGTATATTTTTCCTCCTGAGCTGATGTAGATGTACTGAGGCAAATTAGATTCTTCTGACCCCACTGAGGCAGTGGGCTCTAAAGCCTCTCTGGAGACACTCTCCCTTATGAATATCCAATCAAATTCCACTTTTGTGGCTTGATACTGCCAGGTTACCCAAGTCCAAGTTACTCCTGACCAGACAGAATTACAACTTTCATGGGAGCCAAGCAAGCCCCATGTGCTGCTAAAAATTCTTCCACGAAAGCAACCTGTTGAATTTCTTCTTATTTCGTCTATATACCATGTATTTGCAGTAAGAGTTGTTATTACACCACTATAAGTATAGCCAGTACCATCTTTCATTTGAGCTCTCCAGCCCAAGGCACCATTGTCCTGCAAACCATATCTGTTTTGATTGCATAAATCCAGCTGGACAAAAGAACTCTGATTCCAACCACTAGCTGCAGAAGCATTGAACTTAGTAACTACAGTAACATTTCTGCCCGAAGGACCTGTATTTGTTTTTGCCCCTAGTATTCTCCAAGTACTGTCAGACCAAATTGTAAGTTTGCTTCCACTCACTGAATAGCTTACTGGGTTGTATCCACAGTAGGCAGTACTATAATTAAATTTAGATGTGTCTGCTGAATCAAAATCATCAAAGAATAAGAATACTTCAGTACCGTTGCTGACAGAGGTAGCTGCAGGATTTCCATAGAACATATAAATAGTTTTTGATCCAGCTGGCAGAGTGGTTACATTTACCCATATCCTTGTATTGGCAGAATTGCAGGTTCCTGGTTCAATCCAGTATGGATAGCCGTTGTAATCAGAATCACCAAATCTCATGTCTCCACAATCAGAACGCATTTTGCCTGATGATTTTTCAGTCTCTGTGCCTATACTTGTTGTTGGTTCTGATAAGGCGTATTTGCGGACACGGAAGTTGTCAAATTGATCTCTAAGATTGTTTTCTCTCCCTATACCCAATTTCAAGTTATCGTAGGTATCATTAGTCCAAGAACCTTTTTCTGTTCCATCTCTAAAGACTTTTAAGGTTGATGCATTAACTACGATTTTTATGTTGTACTCTGTGCCTAATGACATGTCGGCCGTTCCATCCTGCCAACCCCCTATTAGTGTGCCGTCTTTATACAAACCATAACCATAAGTGCCGTAGTAAATCATTCTGTATTGATTAGAATTGCTGGTTCCTGTATATAGCAATCCAACAACCCAATTCGTTCCTCCGGTAGCCTGTGATGCTGGCTTTAATTTGTATTCCAGAATGAACGGTCTTGCTTGGGTAAAAGTATTCGTTTGAACACATAAATCAACCTGGTCTGTATCATAAGTTATATTTAAAACCTGATTCTGCTCTTTAACATTCGCTGCTGTTCCCCATTTTACCACCCATTTTGTTGTATTAAATGAGTTATCATCAAAATTGTCGAAAAGCTCAAATGTTGCAACCCCATCACTTTCAGCACTAGCAGAAGAGTTCCCATAATACATATAGATAGTTTTTCCCCCTGACGCTGGTATGCTGTCAACCTTAACCCATACAGAAAGCATGGAAGAGGAAATGCTCTCTATCCAGTAATTCAGCTTACCATAAGTAGCAGTATAAGGACTAGATGTAGACTGATTAAAGAACCTTATATCCTTGCCATCGCTTTGCATATGGCCCAGTATTGTAGTGTTAGTTATGGTAACATTTACTTGATAGTCTGTTAAAGCAGTGCCGGTAGAAGAAATAGATATAGGCAGCTCATAAATCGCTGTAATCAAACTGCCCGTATCTACGGTAATATTAATAGCATAATTACTCAATGCAGTTCCAGAATTGCTTATAGTTATCGGTTTCCTATAGTTAAATCCAAAAATCAAGTTTGTAGTTCCATTAAGTTCCAATGTGCTTCCAGACTGGAGGACTAAATGTTTGCTTATGGCTATCTGTTCGTTAAGAACTCCGCAGGAGGCGCCAGCTAGAATCGTCCAATTACCTCCCCAGTATTCTCCGCATCCTGTAGTTGTAGAAGCTAATGTTATTGATGGAGAAAAGTTAAGGAAAACGGAAATTGCTAATAAAAAAAATACTAGAGAGAAAGTGCTGATGAAAAATTCGGAGTTCATTTGTATTTAATATTTAGTTGTCAATATAAAAAGAATTTCGAATAAAAGAAAATGAGTTAGGCAACTTGTATTACTAATCTATTGTTTGTTGCATCCCACCACATGTTTCCTCTTGCCACTGTGTCGTTGCTGACTGTGATGTTGCCGCCGACTACATGGAGTTTGCTGTTTGTTGCTGGGCTAGTAGTCCCGATGCCGACGTTGCCTGTAGCAAACAAATTGGTAGTGTTAACATTCTTAATTCCATAGATATCATAGTTAGCAGCATTCATATTTCCTCCCAAAGTCAAACTGTTTATAGTTTGAGCAGCAGTGAATGTTTGAGTTTTGTTAACCCAAGCTATGTTGCTATCTAGTCTGGCATTACTTAATGTCCCAGAATTTATATCGCTGGCAGAATGTGCATGAGTTGTCCCAGCATACTTACTACTTAGAGCTGTTCCGCCCTCATAGATTGTTTGACCGTATACAGCAGCAGAAGCATTCAAATTACTCGCATTAACCCATGTTCCAGCAATTATATTTCTACTAGAATCTATAACAGTTGTTCCAGCTATTTGCAATACTCCTACTGATAACGTATCAGTTCCAGTAGCATAGGTTATCCCTGCATCAGCACATTGTACTGCTGAACCGTCTCCATAACAAACATAAGTATTAGTCGTTGTTCCCACCTGCGGATCTGTTTCAGCTACAGTAGCAGTTGCCAATCCTGTTAAATGACCATAAGTATCTAGAGTAACATCTTGAATAAATGTATTACCAGAATTATCTGAGCTTGCTTGACTAGAAGTATCAGTGTGATTAACAGTATCAGTCGTGGCATCTACAGTTATACCACTTCCTGCGGCCACAGCCAAAGCACTTCCACCACCTCCTGTCAATCCATTCCCAGCAGCAGCTGCAGCTATCCTTATCGTATCAGTGCTTAT
>Ga0315312_1001718_pt1 | contig 16318 bp, 13 predicted proteins | sample TDP7_MG_FD_203629 | JGI IMG/M metagenome (GOLD analysis project Ga0315312, IMG submission 203629) | Freshwater sediment microbial communities from Lake Towuti, South Sulawesi, Indonesia - TDP7 | ecosystem: Environmental > Aquatic > Freshwater > Lake > Sediment | place: Indonesia: South Sulawesi... | reverse complement strand
CTGATTTCATAGGCAAACGCCAAAAATCCGACAGTATGCTAATACTCGAATATTATTCTATTATCCAATAATCGTTTACCTATGACTGTCGAACTCGGGATATCATCAGGCATCCAATTTTAGGGGAAGGTATTATGGAAGATAATCTGAGGTTGTTAGAACCCATCAAAATTGGGCCGCTGGAACTCAGGAATAGAATCGTGATGCCAGCAATGGGGACGAACTATGCTGACCAAGACGGTGCGGTGACAGATCGGCTGCTAAATTATTATGCTGAGCGGGCCAAGGGTGGAGCTGGCCTGATCATCATCGAAGTGACTTGCGTTGACTCGCCGATTGGCAAAACCATTGCCCATCAACTTGGCATCCATGAAGACCGTCTGGTGCCGGGGCTGAAGGCATTGGCCAGGTCAATTCAAGCCCATGGAGCCAAGGCAGCCCTGCAATTGCACCATGCAGGCAGAAGGGCCTCTTCCAAGGTTACTGGGCTTCAACCGGTAGCCCCTTCGGCCATTGCCTGTTACGGAGGGAACGTTCCCAGAGAATTGGCCGAGGAAGAAATTGAAAGAATAGTGGAAAAATTCGCGCAGGCGGGCAGAAGGGCCCAAGAAGCCGGGTTTGATGCAGTGGAGATCCATTGCGCCCATGGATATTTGATCCATCAGTTTCTTTCTCCCCTGACAAACAAGAGGTCAGATGCATATGGGGGAGAACTATTCAATCGCACGAGATTCGCCGGCGAAGTGCTGCATCGGATCAGAAAGGAACTGGGTGAAAGCTATCCCATATTTGTCAGGATTAGCGCGGACGAATTCATCCCGGGTGGCCTTACCTTGGTAGATGGAAAGAAGATCGCCCAAGTCCTGGAAAGAGCAGGAGCAAATCTCATCCATGTTTCCGCAGGTGGCACTCCCTCAACAGCCCAGGAATATGCCACCCAGAAGGCCACTTCCATCCCGGATAGGAGTTTTGCCCGGGGTTGCTTCGTCCATCTAGCCCAGGGAATCAAGGAATGCGTGCGCATCCCGGTGATTGCCGTGGGACGAATCAACGGTCCGGAATTAGCCGAGGAAATATTGCGCCAGGGAAAAGCCGATTTGGTAGCCATGGGCAGGGCTCTCATTGCGGACCCGGAGATGCCCAGGAAGATAAAAGATGGGAACTGGGGAAGCATCCGCCGATGCATTGCCTGCCTGAACTGCGTGGACAAAATTTTGATTGACCAGTCGCCCTTGGGTTGCGCGATAAATCCTGCGGCCGGTTGTGAGAAAGAATCAAAAATCGTCAAGACAGAAACCCCTAAATCAGTTCTCGTGATCGGGGGCGGCCCGGGAGGGATGGAAGCGGCAAGAGTTTTGGCCCTCAGGGGTCATCATGTGACGCTGCTGGAAAAGAGTGACCAATTGGGTGGTCAGCTAAAATTTGCTTCCCTTCCACCACATAAAGAGGAGTTAAAAGAGCTGCTGAATTACCTGTCGGGGCAATTGATGGAACTGGGGGTAAAGGTCAATTTTAGAAATTTGGCGGATGCGCAAGCGATTGCTGAGAAAAATGCCGAAACCGTCATCATCGCTACTGGTGCCCGACCTATGATCCCCAAATTTGCAGGTCGAGAGAAGGCGAATCTTTTTGATTTTGCCGAAGCCCTGTCAGACCCATCAAAAATCGGGGAAAGAGTCATCGTCCTGGGAGGAGGAATGGTGGGCTGTGAGACGGCTGAGTTTTTGGCCCAAAGGGCAAGATCCGTTACGATAATCGAGATGCTGGATGATCTGGCTTTGGACGTAAGTCCCTTTGTGAGAAAGTTTCTTTTGAATAGGCTAAACAAGCTCAAAATTTCCGCGATGGTCAATACAGAAGTCCAGGAAATTCACGGGGATTATTTAATTGGGCTTACAAAAGGGGAGAAACGAACTTTCCGGGCTGATTCCATTGTCGTGGCCATGGGGTTGGAAGAAGATCGGTCGTTGGTCAATTCATGCCAGGGGATGCTTCCACGCTCTTGTGAAATATATGAGATAGGGGATTGCAAAAAGCCCCGCAAGATCATGGATGCCATTCACGAAGGATTTGCCATTGGTCGCGCAATTTAAACCCCGATTTTAGACAAACTCAACATTATCAAAGCCCATTTCCGGCGTTCTAACCCGCTCTTTCCAAACGTAGGGGTGCATTCCCCTTTGGGCAAGTGATTGGGGGGTAAAATTGAATTGACGGGGGTTTAAAATTATGCTACTTTTCCGCCCAATTATGAAAGAAGATATCTATTCCAGGCCAATTGAAGAAATGGAAAGAGGAGGTTGAGCTAAAGGATAATCTGGCTACAGCCAAGCTATTTTAGACCATGGATGGCGGGATTTTTCATACAGCTTCTTAATGAAATATTTGATCTTAGAGTGATAATGAAAATTGTATGGAATTACTCGAAATAAAAGAACTGAGCAAAGATTTTGGTGGCTTGAGAGCAATCGATCATCTAAACCTTGAGGTTAGAGAGGGAGAGATACTCAGTTTAATCGGACCCAATGGGGCTGGGAAGACCACCTTATTCAACGTGATCACAGGGTATTATAAGCCCACCAGTGGGCGGGTTATTTTCAAGGGAGAGGATATCACGGGGCGGAAACCGAATGAAATCGCCAGAAGGGGATTGGTGCGTACCTTTCAAGCAACAACCCTGTTTAAAGAGAACACTGTTCTGGAGAATATGATTATCGGATTCCATTTGGGACGGAATGCTGGCTTTTTAGGAGAACTTTTTAAGTCCACGGGGCAGCGTTACGAGGAAAGAGAGATTAAAAAGCAAGCTTTGGAGATCTTAGATTTTATGATGTTAAAAATCTTTTCGAATGAGCTGGCCAAAAACCTTCCTTATGGGTATCAGCGAGCTTTAGGGGTATCCATTGCCTTGGCTACAAACCCCGGACTCCTGCTCTTGGATGAGCCAGTTACCGGAATGAATGCCGAGGAAACCGTATCTATGATGAATCATCTTCGAAGGATTCATGATGAGAAGAAAATTACCATGATTGTTGTGGAACACGACATGATGGCCGTGATGGGGCTCTCTGATCGGATTACGGTCTTGAACTACGGGAAGAAGATTGCTGAGGGCCCACCTGCGGAGATAAGGGAAACCAAAGCTGTGATCGAAGCTTATCTTGGTGTTGAGGAAGAATGAAGAATGCTTCTGGATATTAAAGATTTATGGGTGCGGTATGATCTGGTGGAAGCCCTGAAGGGTGTCTCCATGTCAGTCGCCGACGAGCAGATTGTCACCCTCCTCGGGGCCAACGGTGCTGGAAAGACCACCACTCTGAAGGCCATATCAGGGCTAAAGGCCCCCATCAGCGGAGAAATATGGTTTCACGGGGAAAGAATAGATGGATGGCTACCGCATGAAATTGTTAAGCGGGGTATTGCCCATATACCCGAAGGGAGAAGGATTTTCCCTGATATGACGGTGATAGACAACTTGCTTATGGGGACTCATTTGCGCAGAGACCTCGCTGGGATCAAGGAAGACCTAGAAGATGTTTATGCTCATTTTCCGATATTGAGGGAGCGAAGATATCAGCTTGGAGGAAGCCTGAGCGGTGGGGAACAGCAGATGCTGGCTACAGGTCGGGCGTTGATGAGCAGCCCAAAGCTAATTTTGATGGATGAGCCTACCCTGGGACTTTCCCCCCTGATGGTTCGAGAAATTCGGCGTATTGTGGGGACGATCAATAAAAATGGGGTAAGCATCATTCTGGTGGAACAGAATGCCAAGATGGCCCTGCGCACCGCCCATCGAGGATATGTGCTAATGACAGGAAAAGTTATGCTGGAAGGTGATAGCCGACAGCTCATGAATAATGACCAAGTGAAAAAATTTTATTTAGGAGGATAGATAAGCATGTTGCTTTTGGGAATAATCTCGGGGAAAAATCATAGAAGGGAGGATAGAACATGAAAAAATCAGGAGCAGGGATACTGGGTGTTTTATTGGCATTCGGGATGCTTTTTCCAGCCTTGGCCATTTCAGCGGAGACTCTATTTATAGGGCAGGCAATTCCCCTGAGTGGGCCGGCAGCGTCCTGGGGGGTAGGTCAGATGCGCTTTCTGGAAATGCTGGAAGAAGAGATAAATGCCAAGGGTGGTCTCAACGCTGGGGGGAAGCGATATTTGATTAAGCGCATTTCCTATGATCACAAAGTTGACCTGGATACGACGATTAAAGTTGTAAATAAGCTGGTCTTAGAGCACAAGGTAAAATACATTTTTGGAGGAGCTGTGGGAGCCACCTGTCGGGCAGCTCAGACAATCACCGCCCCGAATGGCGTATTATACTCATTCGTTTGCTGGGGGAAGGAGCTCCTGACTAAAGATGTTCCCCTGAATTTCCGCGCCGAGTTCTCCCCATGGGAAGTTTCCGACTCTTACTTCAGGGCTGTAAAGAAGATATACCCTAACGCCAAGACATTTGCTACGATTTCCCCCAATGATACCAGCGGCTGGGATGGAGCTAAAGGAGATATTGCTGCCGCCAAGAAGGCAGGCATTACCTGTGTGGCCGAAGAGTATTACGAAAGAGTTCAGGAGGATTTCCACGGCGTGCTGGGGCGCATCCTGGCTAAGAAGCCGGATATAATTGACCTAGCCACTTCGCCAATGGGCACTGGAGGACTCATCTTGAAGCAGGCCTATGAGCTGGGCTATCGGGGACCGAAGGTTTGGATAGCCGGAACCCTGCCACCAGCGGCAATTAAGGTATGCGGACCTGATGCTGCTGAAGACCTTTACAATGCCCTCTACTGGGATTACCACGGTAAATACACTCTTCCTGAGCTCAGGGCTCTGGTGAAGAAATATGAGGAACGGTACAAAGAACCTGTTGATTATACCTCTCTTGCCCAGTACTGCTTCATGAGGGCTGCCTTCAGCGCCATGGAGAGGGCAGGTACTATTGACCCCGTCAAGGTTGCTGATGCCATTGTAGCTGGCCAGCCTTATAATACCATCCTGGGTCCATATATGTTTGGCATGGCCAAGTTCTATGGCGGGAAACCCCGACAAGGGTTGCATCCCATGGTTTTGTCCGTTATCAAGAAAGGCAAGACGATAAACCTTGCTTATGAGCTGCATGAGGAGTTGAGAGCTGTGGCTGGTGACTGGAAGTTTCCAGAATAATCAAAGCCAACAGGCCATGATAGAAATTTGATACCACCGCAGGACCCAGGGAAGATAAAATTCACTTGGGCCCTGCAGCGGGCAAATGAGTGGTACACAGATGGAGGCAGCGACCTTTAGCCAGGCTTTCATCGATGGAGTCATGCTGGGCATGATGTATATCCTTATAGCCTTAGGCCTTACCCTGGTTTACAGCATCCTGGGCATTGTCAACTTCGCCCATGCTCAATTTTACATGCTGGGAGGCTTTCTCACCTGGCTGCTCTACGGGGAATTGCGTCTCAGCTATTTCATGACCTTAATTATCGCGATGATTTCGATAGGCTTTTTCGCCGTTTTGGTGGAGATGATCTTTTTCCGACCATTTAGGGGCAAAGTGCTGGAGGCCTTTATTATCTCCCTGGGGTTGATATGGGTTTTCGAGCAATCGATTCTGAGAATCATGGGGGTCTGGGAGAAGGGTGTGCCTCAAGCCTTTCCCGGGAAGATAGAAATCCTGGGAATGAAATTCTTTACGGAAAGGCTAATAGTCACCATCATCGGGGCTGCTCTTATTGTGGGCCTTCATTTTTTTATCCAGCGGACGAGGTACGGGAGGGCCATGCGGGCTGTCGCCCAGGATCGGGATTGCGCAGCCCTGCAGGGTGTCAACATTAACCGGACTTGCTCGATTGCTTTCGGTGTGGGTTGTGCCCTGGCAGCAGGAGCCGGCGTGCTCCTGGGCCCAGTCCTATATATAAGTCCCTATATGGGAGGGCCTCCCATACTCAAGGCTTTCATCATCATCATCTTAGGTGGGTTGGGCAGCATCCCGGGCTGCTTAGTCGGGGGGCTTTTCCTGGGTCTGGTGGATGCCATCGGGAGCAGTTTCATCAGCTTACAAGCTGTGGAGGTGATCACCTTCGCCTTCATCTTTCTGCTGCTGCTCATTAGACCCCGGGGACTCATGGGAGGATTGAAAGCTCATGAATAAGGAAAAGGTATCTATCGCCCAAGCTTTACAGCTAGTGGCCGGGATATTTCCTTTTCTATTCCCCCTTTTTTTCAGCCAGCAGCTTTTCTGGTTGCACACCCTGTCCCTCATCTACATCAGCATTATCTTAAGCGTTAGCCTCCGTATAATGGCCCTCACAGGGCTGCTGAATCTGGCATGCGTAGCCTTCATGGGAATTGGCGCCTATGCCTCGGCAGTGGTATCAACCAGATTCGAAGTTTCCTTTTGGCTTACCATGCCCATGGCGGGGGTTATCTGTGCGATCTTAAGCCTGGCCTTGGGGGTCCCTTTGTTGCGTCTCATCGGGGCCTACTTTTTTATAGGAACCGTGACCATCGCCATGATTGTGAGGGTGTTCTTCGGCAATTTCTTCGTGGATATATTTCAAGGAATTCCTGGCTTCTCGCCCATTGCCAAACCCCGCATTGAGCTTCTGGGCGTAGAGGTGGTCTTTCTCTCTAAGGTATCTCTTTATTATTTGGCTTTGGTCATGATGGTGGCGAGTCTCCTTATCATGTATGCTTTGGAAAAGTCCAAATATGGACGGGCCTGGAAAGCCATTGCCCTGGCGGATAATCTTGCGGAATCGGTGGGCGTCGATCTGTTCCAGTACAAACTTTTAGCTTTTGTCACTTGCAACTTCTTTTGCGGCATCGCTGGAGCCACCTACGGTGCCATCATGAACATCATCGCTCCTCATGAGTTTGATTTGCCCAGGATGTTCATCATTGTCATGTATTGCGTGGTGGGGGGCATGGCGCATTTCTGGGGCCCGATCGTCGGGACTTTCATCATGGCGGTGATCGCTGAGTTTCTGCGCACCCTCGGGCAATGGGAGCTTTTAGGCTATGGGGTTATCTTAGTTTTGGCCATGAGGTTCATGCCTCAGGGAGTTTTCGGCTTGATTAAACCATTTTTGTCCCTAACGATTGGCAGTAAAAAAATATAAGGTGTGGTAGAGGGAAGGACTCCGATTCAAGAAAAGCCAGGCTGATTACATTATCATCTTTATACCAAAAAATAATAAAGAACGGAGTGAATACCATGAATAGAGAAATTGCAAATCAATTGGCTAAGTTTGTGGTGGAAGCTCGATATCCGGACATTCCAGAAGAGGTAGTAAAATTTACTAAAGGGCTCACGCTGAAAACTACCGCCGGAATGGTGGCTGGATCAGCCATGCCTTCACCCAAGAAGATAACAAAAATTATTAAAGATCGTAGGTTACCAGAGGAAGTTGGAGTTATTGGATGTGGTTTCAAGACCTCCCTCTGGGAAGCAATTTTCTTGAACGCCTTTTTTGCCCATGCGAGCGAATTGGAAGATGATAGTTTTAATGGAGGGGTTAGCTGGGACATTACGGTCATTCCTCTGCTTTTCCCCCTTGCTCAAGACTTGAGACTTTCCGGGAAAGCCTTAATGGAGGCTCTCGTTGTAGGGCTGGAAGTTCACGCCAGAACCTGTATATTCCCAACGGAGTCTTTGGGAATGGTGCTTATCCCAGGAGCGGTGGGACCCGCGGCTGCAGCTGCCAGAGCTTTGGGTCTGGGGATTGAAGAAACAGCTTCAGCCCTCGGCCTAGCCATGTCAGGAGTTGGGGTGGCTATTCCCAATTTTGGAACGGATTCTCATTATTTTGAATCTGCGCTCCAATCTTTTCAAGGGATCATGGCAGCCGAGATGGCCAAAGAAGGCATGAGTAGTAATCCCGATATAGCACTATATCTATCGAATCTGCTTGGTAAAGAGAAAGTGCACTCCCCTAAAATCATAGAAGATTTGGGTAAAAAATGGAAACTCCTTAACATTTGGATTAAGAAATATCCCTGCTGTTTTCTCACTCACCGGCACATTGATATTCTGCTGGAATTGAAAAAAAAGCATAATCTTTCCTACGAGGAGGTTAAAAAGATTGAAGCCCATATCAGCCCGCCAGAGCAAATATGCCATCGGCCGGAAGTTAAAACTCTGGGCGACCTTCAGTTTAGCTATCAACATATTTTGGGCTCGGCCATCCTTGATGGCGATGTAAACTATGACCATATTAACAGCGACATTTTGGTTAATCCCAAGTACAGGGAAGCTCGTTCCAAAGTAGAAGTAATTCCTCACTCTGATTGGTCGAATCTATACATGGGCTCCCCCGCTGTCGTGACTATTGAAACCAAAGATGGGAAAGAATTTTCCGGGGAGAGAAAGTATCCCATTGGATCTCCAAGAGAACCATTGGGGCAAGAGCAATTTAAAGTACTTTATTCCAAATTTACCAAAGGGGTACTATCTAAGGAGCAAATTGAGAATACTGCCGAGGCAGTATTAAGCCTGGAGAAGCTTACTGATATAGAAGAGCTCATGGACGTGCTTACTTATAGATACAAAACCGGAAGGATGGGAAGGTCCTGAAGGTAGTGGCAAGATTCTAAGATTCTTCCCGGATGATCCGGGGATCTTTCATCGGGAGATCTGGGGTTTTTGGTAATCTTCCGAAGATTAAATCTTCCTCATTTCCCGTCAATGTCTACCTTGTTGGGGAATGGAAAGATTCCCGGATTATAGACCACCTTGTTTAACCCACCTCTGGATCCGAGATGAAAAGCCGTTAATAAAAGCACACCTCTTCACCCGTGGCGCCTCTTTAGGATTCTTTTTCAAACTTGCCCCCGGGCGCTTTTGAAATTGGCAAGGTTAGGGCGGTCTAAGATTTGGGTTTGGCAGGATTCAAAAACTTGTTTTCTACATTTAGATTGGGATATTATTTTGGGGGATCGAAAGAAATTGAATAAGAGCTTTGGATCTTAACGGGAAGGCCAAAATTATTTTAGAGGAGAAGGTACATGCTGGAGAAATCAATCATACAAGAGCTGCGGGATATTGTGAGTAAAGATCGCTGTCTCACTGCTCCCGAGGACCTGCTGGTCTATTCCCACGATGTTTTCGCGGAGAGAAAGCCGGATGTGGTAATCCTCCCTGCGACTACCGAAGAAGTTTCCCGAGTGTTGCAGGTAGCCAGTCGGGGAAAAATTCCTGTGACCCCTCGAGGATCAGCCACGGGTTTAAGCGGGATGTGCACTCCCGAGCGCGGCGGAATCGTCATGGCCATGAGCAAAATGAATAAAATTTTGGAGATCAGCCCAGAAGATCGCCTGGCTATTGTCGAACCGGGGGTGATTACCCAGGATTTACAGGAGGCTGTAGAAAGGGCTGGCGTTTTTTATCCACCAGACCCAGCGAGTCAATCAATCTGCCAGATCGGTGGCAATGTGGCTACAAACGCTGGCGGGCCGAGGTGCGTTAAGTACGGGGTGACCCGGGATTATCTCCTGGGGCTGGAGGCAGTGCTGGCGTCGGGAGAAGTGATCAAAACCGGGGGCCGGCCGATCAAGAATGTCACCGGCTATGATATGACCCGCCTGATCTGCGGTTCTGAGGGAACCTTAGCCGTGATCACCAAGATCATCATTAAATTGATCCCTAAACCAGAAGCCCGGCGCACGCTGTTAGTTGCTTTCCACTCCATTGATGATGCGAGCGTGACCGTTTCCAAGATCATGGCGGCGGGGATTCTTCCGAGGGCTTTGGAGCTTATGGATCAGCAATATATTCGAATTACGGAAAAGAACTTTAAGCTTGGCCTTCCGGTTGAGGCCGCGGCCATGCTGATCATCGAAGTCGACGGGTTTGCTGAGACGGTGGACCGCCAGGCCAGGATCGCGAAAGAATTCTGCGAGCGGCAGGGAGCCTTTGACATTAAGCTTGCCGAAAACGAGGCCGAAGCGGACCGGCTGTGGGTGGCCAGAAAAACTGGACCAGTGGCCCTCTTCCGGGTTAGCAAGATGATGCTCACCGAGGATGCCACCGTACCCATCAGCAGGATTCCGGCCATGGTGCGGAAGATCAACGAGATCCGCGAGAAGTACCAAGTTCCCATCTACCTCTTGGCCCATGCCGGAGATGGCAACATGCATCCGCTAATCACCTACGATCCCGGGAATAAGGAAGAATCAGAAAGAGTAGATAAGAGCGTGAAAGAAATTTTCGAAGCTTCCATAGCTCTGGGCGGGACTCTTTCCGGGGAACACGGGATTGGATTGGCCAAGAAGAATTTCTTGCACCTGGAAGTCACTCGGGCAGAACTCCAGGTCTGGAAGAACATCAAGAAATCATTCGACCCGGAGGGAATCCTAAATCCAGGGAAGTTTGTTTAAAAAATTTCACCACAGAGTGCGCAGAGAAGACAGAGGTTAGATAAATATTCAAAATTCCGAGCATCCAATGAAATTCCTTGATAATTTCGGGGATCTATTTTGCGTTTATTGGCATTGCAATATTTCGCATTTACGTTTTAAAGAAAAAGAATTTCCTCCGCGGTCTCGGCGATCTCTGCGGTGAATGAATTTGGGGAGTTGGAAATGTATTCTGCGCAAATCATGATCCAGGAGGCGCTGAAATGCTCGCGCTGCGGAATATGCGTCGCTGCCTGCCCCGTTTTTAGGGAACTGCAGCAAGAGACGTACAGTTCCCGCGGCAAGACCGAAGTCGCCCGAGCTTTGCTCGAAGGAGAGGTCCCTTATTCCGCCTACACCGAAGATCTTTTTTCCAAATGCCTGCTCTGCTTAGCCTGCAAAGCGAATTGCCCTGCCGGCGTTGAGCAGATCAAACTCATCCTGGGAGTCCGTGCCGAGCTGGCCAAACGGAGGGGCCTGCCGCTCTCCAAGCAAATCGCTTTCCAATACCTCCTCAAGAATCGCTCCCTCTTCGGGAAAGCTTTGAAGGCCTTCTCTTTTTTGCAAATGTTCACCCGGCCGAAGGGCGATGGAAAGCTGCGGCATCTTCCCTTCTTCCTTTCCGCCTTCGGGAAAGGAAGGTTGATCCCGGATATTAGCGATGCTCCGCTGCGCAGGCAATTTCCTGAGGTGATCGCCCCTGCCAAAGGCCCAGCGACCCTGCGAGTCGGGCTCTTTTCCGGATGTTTCATCGACTTTGTGGACCCGGCAATTGGTGGCTCGCTCATCCGCGTTCTGACCCGCCATGGAGTGGAGGCAGTATTTCCCAAGAAACAAACTTGTTGCGGCATTCCGGTCTTCATGTCTGGCGATATCAAAAATGGGCTGGAATTGTTAAAAATAAACGTGGAAGCTTTTGCCCCTTACCAGCTCGATGCCGTGGTTGTCGCCTGTGCTACTTGTGGGACCGCCCTGAAGGAGAGTTATAAGGTTCTGGTCGAAGGAGAGAGCCGAGAATGGAAGGATCGGATTGAGGCTTTCAGCACCAAAGTCCAAGACATCTCGGAATTTTTGACTGGCAAAATTGACTTAACCAAAGCGGAAAAAGGAACCTTTTTAAAAGTTACCTACCATGATCCCTGCCATCTCAACCGCGGGCAGGGAATCTTTAATCAACCCCGGACAGTGCTCAGGGGCCTTCCGGGTATAAAGCTGCTGGAGATGCGCGACTCTCAGCGGTGCTGCGGGGGCGGGGGATCTTTCAGTTTTTATCACTACGATCTTTCCAAGCAAATCAGCGGCCGCAAGGTGGAGGACATCGAGGCCACTGGAGCTTCGGTCGTGGTCACAGGCTGCCCCGGATGTATGTTGCAGCTGAAGGATCAGCTGGGCCAGAAAGGTTTACCAGTAGAGGTTAAGCACCTTATCCAGCTGGTGGATGAAGTCGGGGTTTAAGCAGCGCAATTCTGAGGGGGTTCTTTTCCAGCTTGCTCCGAATAGGGCTTTTTGATAAAGTAAATTCATCCTCTATCCTGGAGACCGAAGAATCGAGGGAAAAGGAGAAAGGAAATTTGGCCATGATTCATGAGCTAATTCACTTGGACGAACTTCCGTGGGAGCCCTTCGGGGGTAAGACGAGAGAAATTTTTAGGAAAAGTCTCACTACTAAAGTTTTCCCTTCCGGATTCAAAGCCACTCTCACCTTGGCCAGGCCCGGTGGAGAATTTCCAGAACATATTGATCCTTACGCCCATATTTTTTTCATCCTCGAGGGTGAAGGAGAAGCATCCGTCGAAGGCCAAACCCTTTCCCTGAAGAAAGGAGCTGCCCTGACAGTGGCCGCTGGAAAGAAACATGGGTATAGGAATGCGGGCAAAGCTGACCTAATACTTATTACTCTGAATATTTTCGAGCAATGGGAAGAAAAATAGGCAAGGGAAGTGGTAAACCGCAACCTTATAGAAAAAATAATATCTATCGTCGCGATTTCTCTTTGCGCTTACCTTTTCTACGCCACCATTTTTGGACCATATAAAACGACCCTTGTCCACCGAGCCATCTTTTTAGCCGTTATGCTAATTATATTCTTTTGTTCATCGAAGCCATTGGGGCAGCGGCGTTTGACCTTTGGAATCGATTTTCTGCTGGTGTCATTTTCAACAATATCTCTTGGTCATATGGTTTATTACTGGGAAGAGATCCTATCTGCTATCGGAGCTACTTACTTATCCAACCTTCAAATCATGCTGGGCTTTGTGATCATTTTGATGGTTCTTGAAGCCGTTAGAAGAATAAGTTTGTCTTTATTCATAATCGCCTTATTGGCTATAGGCTACACTCTTTATGGCAATTACTTGCCCGGTATTTTGGGCCATGCAGGGATGGATTTTAATCGGTTCGTCTATTTAACCGCATATTCCCACGAAGGGATATTTGGCTTGGGCATTGCGGTGGTTGCTACTTATCTTTTTATGTTCCTGCTATTCAGCACCACATTATACGAAACGGGAGCTGGCGATTTCTTCATAAAATTTGCCAATGCCTTTGTGGGAAGGACACGGGGTGGACCGGCCAAATGTGCTGTTGTGGCCGATGCCATAACAGGGACTATGATGGGGAGTTCCATCGCCAGCGTTGTTACCACTGGAACTTTTACCATTCCCATGATGAAAAAGTTGGGGTTTAGACCTCATACGGCTGGAGCCATCGAGGTCTTGTCTTCCGAAGGTGCGCAACTGATGCCCCCGGTCATGGGAGTTGGTGCTTTCTTAATGGCCGAATTGACTGGGATTCCCTATGCTAAAATCGCATGGGCTGCCGTTATCCCTGCATTGCTTTATTACCTCTCGGCCTATGTCGTTGTCGATTTGGAATCTTTAAAGTTGGGCCTCAAGGGGATGCCCAATGTTGAAAGATTGAAAACAGTGATAGGCCAGGGTTATCAGTTCTTTATTCCCATTGCAGCGCTTTTTTATCTCCTCCTGATTGCCGGCTTTACAGCGACCTATGCAGGACTTTTGTCGGTACTTTTAACAGTTGCGGTGAATCAAATTAGGAAAAGAACGAGGGTTAGTGGGAAGAAGATTGTTAGTATATTCGATAAAGGAACCAGGGTTTCTGCAGAAATGACTGCCATGATCGCCACCCTGGGAATCATCCAACAGGCATTTGTCATTACCGGATTGGGGCCCAGAGTGTCGGAAATCCTGGTGACCATTGCTGGGAGTGACCCCCTTATTGTATTGATCATGTCTATGGGAATTTCCATCCTTTTAGGAATGGGGATGCCAACTCCCATGGCCTACCTTTTAACGGCCTTATTTGTGGCGCCCGCCCTTGTGGAAGTGGGCTTTCCCTTACTGGCGTCCCACCTGTTTTTATTTTACTTCGCCATCAAATCGGGCTCCACGCCGCCGGTGGCGGTAGTGGCAGTGGTTGCGGCGGCGATCGCCGAGGCAGACTGGTGGAAAACAGCATGGACGTCCTTTTGGTACAGCGTGCCGGGTTTTTTCATTGCCTACGCCTTTGTATACCGACCTGCCTATCTACTTCAAGGGGACCCGTTGGTGATTATTTTCACGTTTATCTGCGGCTCCATCGGAACAGCGGGAATTGCAGCCGCCATCCAGAGGCATTTATTTTTTAAAATGAATTTTTGGGAAATAGTTTGTTTATTCACAGGTTCCTTATGCCTGACCTTCATATATTATCCTATCCTGGGTTTCATAATAATAGCGATCCCCACCTTTTCGCAGTGGGTGAAATTTAGGGCCTCAAAAAGAGGGATCCCCCGGAGGATCGTTCCTTGAAGAAAGGCGAATTGGGGTAAATGGGAGGGAGAAAAAGTAGTAGTGGATTGAATTACTCATTGAAAGGAGGAGGGACGATGAAAAGAATCATTTTTGCCCATTTTGTTCTTTTGGCGTTTTTATTTTTCTCTGCCCGGGACAGTTTGCCGGCGGAAAGATGGGCCCTGGGAAGTTCTGGTGCGGGTTCTGGCCCTTACGCCTGGGGAGCATGGATTTCCAAAATTGTAAACAGATACCAAAAGGAAGTTATCGTCTCATCTCAAGCGACAGCGGGATACAACGAAAATGTTGAGCTGGTCCATAATGGAAAGATTCAACTTGGGCTCACCATTGAAGATGACCTCCTGGAGGCTTATAAAGGAGGTGCAAAATTCAAGGGCCGCAAGCATGAGAGACTGAGAAAGCTATTCACTGTCAACCTGGCAGTCTATCATGTGGTTACCCGGGAGGCTGCGGGGATTCGGACCCTCGCAGATCTTAAGGGGAAAAAAGTCAATATCAGTTTACCCGCCATGGCGACCCGCAAAGTTGCCGAGAACCTTCTCAAGGCGATCCCTATAGATATCGCTGAAATCAAGAAATTTGAGATGGCCACAGGGGAAACCTTCATTAATCTCCAAGATAGGGTGATTGATGCCACCATCAATGGATATTCGATCGGTCACGGGCCACTCCTGGAATTGGCGAACAACGTTGCGATCAAGCTCATTGAAGTCCCCGATGATGTTTTCGATAGAACAAATAAAATGAGAGGGAATACCGCACTGCGGGTGACGATTCCGGCAAATACGTATAAAGGGCAAACTGGAGAGGTAAAGACTTTCGGGGAGGCCAATGTAATTTTTACCCGGGACGATGTTCCAGAAGAACCGATTTATCGGTTTACCAAAGCTTTCTGGGATAATCTGGCCGAAGTACAAAAAGACCCAAATTTTAAGATTTTGAAAAGGGAATATGCCCTGGTCATGTCCGGAATGCCATTGCACCCAGGTGCCCAAAGGTACTTCAAAGAGGTTGGCATGTTGAAATAAACGGGATATTTTAAAAAATTGATGAGAACGGTTTGATCGGAAAGGTGGGCAGGAAGAAGAGGTCTTGGGGGAGGAGAATTTTTTTATTATTTTGATTCCTGCCATACGACTTCGAAAGAATCCAGGATGGCCTTGATATCCTGACGATCGTTCGTTCCGTCTTTCTCCAGGATCACGTAGAGAATAAAAATCTGGTAAGGCTCGGCAAAGGCGAAAATCCATCCTTGTTCGCGCTTTACTCCTTTGAGGGTATACGTGGCGTATTTCTTAGCGGCAAATTGAACCCCTTTCAAGGGATACGGCTCAGTGGGGCCGATCTCCACCCGAATATCTTTCCCGTAGTCTTTTTGCAACTCTTCTTTTAAGCTTCCCGTGGCTGCTGTGGTGAGATCCTCGATCGTTTTCTGGTCGAAGGTGGAATAACGCCCAGCCGGGGTGAAATCGACCTGAAGGTTCGATTGGGTGTCTGGATTATAGGCGAAAACTTCTGACTCCTCCAACCCCTCCTTTTCATAGCCCAATTCCATCATAAACATCGGGTACTTGGTCGCTATCCTCCAATTTGGTGGAGCCGAGATCTTAAAAGAATACCGAATGCCCGTGAATTGATTTCCTTCGATCTTCCCAACCGGAAGGCTGAGGTTCACCTTGACCACCTCTCGCACAGGAATTGCTGCGCATCCCGCCCAAAAAACGAAAAGCAACAGGGTGATACAAATCCATGAACATTTTTTCATTCCCATCATCCACCTCCAAAATCGCCAATGACAAAGAGCATAACGCAGAGCGCATAGAGCCAGTAGCTTTTGACTCTTTGCCCTTTGGTCTATGAGCTATGCTCTTTCTATCCAAACTTATGGCTTATGCCATATCCTCCTCGAGGAAAACGCCATTCGATGTTGAGATGGGGACATCCAATACGGCAGGAACCACATTCCAAGCAGCCCTCGTAATGGACGCTGATACGGTCTTTTTCCAATCTATAAACATTTGCCGGGCAGATGTAGAGACATGCCTGATCAGGACATTTTTTCAAACATAAAGCACCATCGATGATGCGTAAATGAGATTCATCATCCACCCGAAACC
>Ga0315312_1001717_pt1 | contig 16329 bp, 21 predicted proteins | sample TDP7_MG_FD_203629 | JGI IMG/M metagenome (GOLD analysis project Ga0315312, IMG submission 203629) | Freshwater sediment microbial communities from Lake Towuti, South Sulawesi, Indonesia - TDP7 | ecosystem: Environmental > Aquatic > Freshwater > Lake > Sediment | place: Indonesia: South Sulawesi... | reverse complement strand
AATATGCCCATACCAAACAATCCTTTGAGACAAAAGGAGATTTCGGAGAAGGTTTTTGCCTCTTTGGACTCAACGCCGTAAAACCTCGTTAAAATATAGTGGGCACCAAAGACCACTGTGTATGGAATGAAGGCTCGGATTCTACCCCTCACCGCGTCCTCTATTACTTCTAGGCAGTAGTCCGTGGCGGGGTTTCTGGACAATCCAACGGCTAGAATCCCAACATCGATCACGGCGTCAGCCCTAACTTCCTTCTCGCCCATTCGTCCATCATCCGCTTCTTCGGGTCGGTGGGAACCGCTTTTGAGGGAGTACCCTTAATCTCCACTAAATGATCTTTAAGGTACTTCATAATCTCGTCGGGAGTTTTTCCCCGGGCTTAGTCCGGTCCATTTTATTTCCTCACAAAATTGAATTAAGAAATGATTGGAGAATTTAGGCTTACCGATTTTTGTGGATTTCTAGGGTCTCCAAAAGGGCGGCAGACAGGTGTAACCCAAAGATGAAAATAACGGTTGTTGAGGGAATTAAGCCCAGATTACCTAGGACTAGGTTCAGCTTCAGTCCTCCCCAAATTCCCAGCGAGGCGGAAACGATGAAAGCAGATGCCTCAAACCAGCAGTGGGGGTAATCCTTAAAAACTTTGGGCTGGGGGCCAAGCAGTCCCAGGTTGAAGAACATCCAGATGATTGGGACAACGCCGAGGGTCAGGAAACCAGCAAGAATGACAATTCCAGAAATGAGGAGGTTCCAGAAGCATAGGCCCAAAAGGGTTTGGAGGGGTCTTCTTCTAATCAGTAAATCGCCTGTGAACCTGTCGAGCTCCGCGGCCCGTTCCGTGGGCTCCCCCACACCCAACCTTGAAGCGGAGAGTCTAACCGCCAATCCCATCAGCCCAGTGGAAACCGAAACGGCAATCTCAGGGAACAGATTCTTTAAAAAAGATAGATTTTCCGGGGTGCACGCTAGGAGGGTCAATATGCCCAATGCCTCAAGGAGGAAAAGGAGCCTTAGGCGGTCGCCTAGAATGTGGGGGATACGCTTTATAGTCGCGGTTGGAGGCGCCTTCCTTTTCACTTCCATTTTACGGTGCATCCCACGGGCTCCGTCTCTTCCAGGGGGACCTTCCTTCCCCCTAATAGGGCGTCTAGGGCGTCCCGCAGGTAGGGTTGACAAACCTGCATAGGCTCGTAAACGTTGTCGTCGATTCGGCCGTGATAGCGGAGAACCCGTTTCTCATCGAGCACGAAGACTTCTGGGGTGCGTTCAGCCCCGTAGGCCCTCGCCACCCCTTGGCCCTCATCCCTGAGGTAGGGGAAGTTGAAGCCCTTCACCTTAGCGCGGATTTTCATGTTTTCAAAGCTGTCCTCCGGATAATTTTTGTCGTCGTTGGGGTTGATGGCGACGAGGACAACTCCCTTGTCCTTATAGTCCCTCTGAAGCTCAACGAACCTTTCCTCATAAGCCTTCACGGTGGGACAGTGATTACAACTGAACATAACGATCACAACCTTTTTGCCCTTAAAGTCTTCCAGGCCGTAGTCCTTACCGTCCACGCCCGGCAGGCAGAAGCCAGGCGCGGAATCTCCAATCCTAAGGGTTTTCATAACCAATCCTCCTTTGGATAAACAGAAAAAGTGTTTATTAAGGTTTATGACAAATATCCGTTACCTACATTAACCGTAAACGCAGCGGCTTTTCATGGGAGCAAAAGGCGTAGATGAGGAGAGGGTTCGAGCCTCCATTATGAAAATGGTTACTGGGTACACTGAACGGGGTCCCTTCTTCCTCAACCCCGACAGGGTGGTGGTGGAAAACCTTGTCGCCGGCCTCGTGAGGAACAAAATGAAATATGGATACGCCTACTGCCCATGCCGAGATGTGGAGGGAATCCCTGAAAGGGATAGGGACAAAATCTGCCCCTGCCGAACCCACAGGGAGAAGATTGCCCGCCAAGGAACCTGCGAATGCGGCCTCTTCGTCAGCAGGGCCTTCTTGGAAGCAAGGAAGTTAAAGTAGAAGGATTAGGACGGCTTCATGTTTGCCTCCTTTTCCTTGGAAGATTTGGTAATCCCCCTGAGCACAACATATACATTCCATAGGTCCTAGAATCTCCAGGCTCCATGAAAACTTTGGTGGCTCATTGATGCAGGGTCGGCAGGCATCCCGCAGCTTGCTGGTTCAGGTAGGGTTTTTTAGAGGTTTAATCTTCAAAATAAATATGAAAATTGAAGCGAAATAGGCAGCGAGGATCAGGACGCCGTATAAAAAGAGATAAAGCATACCCCTGATGAGCGATAGGAAGAGAAGTCCCCAGGCAATGCCTAGCATGTGACCTGTGAGTATCCTTATCCAGTTTTTGCTTTCCCTCATTCCGATGCTTTGCGTCATCCAGTCAATAGTTGAAGGTAAAGGGAAAAGGGCCATGATCAACAAATGCAGCCACACTGGAATATGTAGGCCGAGGAGGAAGGAAACAAACACTGCTAAGACCCCAAAATATTTTCCAGTACATCTGGAGCAGAGGTAATAGTCTTTTCCTAGGAAACCTATATGAATTGTCCTATGCAGTTTCTTAGTTTCGTGGTGGGCTAGCAAAAGGAATAAAAGAGAAGGCTCTTCTTCATCTTTCAAGGAGTGGCACCTCATAAGGATATTTCGAAAAGCTTTTAAATAATTTTCCTTAATAATTGAGATGTAGGGACAATTGATGACTGAAATGGTAGTTGTGCCTTTTGCGCCGAAAACCATAATAGGAGCGGCTAGAAACCTCGATGAATTGATTAGGATTCTCCAATCGGAGTTGACTACAGCGGGCTTTAGTCCAAAGCCGGAGACCGATGCTGCGGGGAACTCTTTTAGACTCAAGGCCGGGTTCGGAGCATTAGCCAAAGTTTACTATAGGGCTGTGGGAGATGACGTTATCCTTACCCCGGAGGCACGCGCCTCTATGGGTTGGCTTTTGTTTCTCCTGTGTTGTTTTTTGGGATGCATCCCAGGTCTAATAGGTATATATATTCGAGATAGGAATGTGAAGAAGGTAACCAGAAGATTGCCGACAGTTTTAGAGGCTACAAATTCAAGTTACATAGCTCGGTTTCCTCCATCCGCTCCAGCTTATCCGCCACTCGCTCCTCGCCCCCCGGCTCCACCTCCACCTGAAGCCCTGCGTGCAAAGAAGTATTGTGCATATTGTGGAGCTGAGATGCGCGTCGAAGCAGTATATTGCCCAAGATGCGGTAAACAACAGTAAACTTCTTCTCCCCTCCATCCTATCAAAAGTTATGCTGGTTATTAGTAAAGTCTCCATTCTGGGCGCCTGTCTCTAGGTAAGGAGTGATGAAGGCAGCGGTTTTTCGGGCTATCTTAGGGGGACGTACATGGAGCTGCGGCTGGCCCCGATGCCTGGCGATCCGTGCTTGACGGGCTTGTTGGTGACGGCGAACTCGCCCAGGCAGTGGCCGATCATTTCTGGAACTATTTCCACTGGGGTGAACTCCTTGCCGTTGTGGACCTGGATGGTGAGGCCCACCATTTCTGGAAGGATAACGGCGTCGCGGGCATGGGTTTTGACCACGTTTTTCTGTTCTCCCTGGGTTCTCTTAGTGTTTCTGATCTCTTCAAGGAGTTTCCTCTGCTCATCCGTTAAGCCCCTCATGAGGCTCCTCCTCTGCCGGGATGGAAGTAGGCGGATGAACTCGTCCATGGACATGGATTGAAGTTCTCCCAGCGTATGGCCGCGGTAAGCGTACTCTTTGGGCATTTTTCATCCACCAAAATGAATCCCTAAAGGGTTTATTAAACCTTTCCAACAAATTAAGCTTAGAGTACAAACTTTTGAGAACCAAATTCTCAATGGGGACGGAGCCTTGTCCGAGAATCTTCGCCGACAACTCTCCAAAAACCCGGCTTCAAAAAACTTCTGTTGCTTCCAGAAATAAATCATCAAAACTTCGTAGAACTGGGGAGAAAACTATCCTTCCAGAACATTGACCTTGAAAATAGATCTGTCACTGGTCATCGTCACTTATGGTTACACTAACCTTAGATAATAGCCACAGCTTAATAAAATGTGGCGGTTGAACAAAACATGAACTTAGTCTATGACACGGAAACCCGATACCGACGGCTAGGAAATGAAGCTTAGAGGAGCAGTTGGGATGTCCGGAAAAAATAGTGTTATATTGGATGCTGATAAGGGTGAGGCAAAGGCGCGTTTGGGGGAGGAATATAGGCGTATTGTATTCATGGCTTCTGAGGCTTTTGTTAAGATGATGGAATCGTTGAATGCTTTAGGTTCTGCTGGGCTCACCATATTTTATATGATGGGACAGGCAAGGGGGCACTATGATGTCATGAAGGAGATAGAGGTGTTGCGGCAGCAGAAAATTTCTTTCACTAACCGTCAGTTGCTGGAAAACATTGTCCATCAGCTTAGGGTTACTGGGTGGGGAGCACCTAGGATTCAGAAGTGTGATGAGGAACGGGGAGCCTTGACGATTCTGGTGGAGAATAATCCGCTTGTCGTTGCGTTGGGAACGCAAGGAAAGTCGAAGGAGCCTGTTTGTCATTATTTTAGGGGTTATTGGGTTGGTGTTGTTTCAGAGGTTTTGGAGAGAAAGGTGAGTTGTGCTGAGACTAAGTGTATGGGCATAGGGGATGCGTACTGCGAGTTCAAGATTGGCTGTAGAGAGATGTCGTGAAGAAAATTCTGGTGACAGGGATTCTTAACATTAAAGATTTTGTTTTTGAGTTTCTTTTCTGAAAAGGAGAAAAAACTTCTTGCTAACAGGGATTTGAGGCGGTCAAAATAAAGGACAGAGGAGATTTTAGCCTCCTATTTCCGGATTACGGTTCTTTTCTCTTCCCATTCCCTAGCGCGTGTTTCGATAAACTCCGCGGCTTTTTCTTCGCTGTATTTTATCGCTTCTTGTTGCTTTTTTAAATGTTCTTTGATTGTGTTCAGAACGTTGTCTATGTTTACTGGCTTAAGCACGTAGGCGTCTGCGCCTTCGTTTACGGCTTCTATGGCGTTTTGCATTGAGGGATAGCCAGTGATGATTATTTTGACCATTTTTGGGGTGGTTTCTTTCATCGCAGTTAACAGTTTTGTTCCTTCCATGTCTGGAAGTCGAATGTCTAATAAGGCTAGGTTGTAGAAATTGGCGTTGGATTTTTCGATTGCCTCTTTTCCGTTTTCTGCTGTGTCAACAACGTATCCTTTTTCTACCAATATGGTTGCTAAGCCTTTCCTTATGCTTTCGTCGTCGTCGACAACAAGGATCCTGGTATGTTCGCCCACGTTTTTTCACCTCCTTCAATTTTTGGTTTAATTGGAAGCGTTACCGTGAAGGTTGTGCCCTTTCCAACCGTGCTATTTACGAAGATTGAGCCTCCATGCGCTTCCACTATGCGTTTGCAGATGGACAAGCCTAATCCCATTCCCTTCGCTTTAGTTGTGAAAAGAGGCATCCAAAGTTTTTCCATAATTTCCCCTGTCATGCCTGCTCCAGTGTCAGCGAAGGCGATTTCCACGCTGTCGCCTGATTCCTTGCTTTTTATTGTGAGTTTGCCGCCTTCAGGCATGGCGTCAATCGAGTTTTTGATTATGTTGACGAAGACTCTTTTCATTTTCTGCACATCAACGTTTATCCTTGGTTCGCTCCCGGTAAAGTCTAATATTTGTATGTTTTGTGAAACTTTGACTAAAGTCAATGAGTCTTCTACGATTGATTTTGGAGTGGTTTCTACCAGCTCCAGCCGTATTTCTCTTGAATATTCTAAAAGGTCGCTTATGATTTTGTTGGAGTATTCTATATCCTTATCAATAAGCTCCAGCATCTCTTCCATTTTCTTGTCCATTTTTGAGCCTAACCTCATTTTCAAGTAGTATGCGGCGGTAGCGATGCCCGTTAACGGGTTGCGCAAGTCGTGACCTACCATAGTGGCCACCTCTCCTATAGCAGCCAACCTCTCTGCCTTGAGAAGTTCCTCCTGCATCCGCTTTCGGTCGGTGATGTCTACGATAATCCCTCTCAAGCCCGTAGGCTTGTTTTCACGGATAATAGGACTGGAATATATGATAACAGGGAATGTGCTGCCGTCTTTCCTACGTGCCGTGTACTCATTACCGACTAGCTTTTCTCCGCTAAGTATCCTCTGAATATTATTTCTGACTCTATCCCGGTCCTCGGGAATAAACATTTGAAGGGCATTCAACCCCTTCTCGAAATCCTCTCGAGTATAACCATAAGACTCAAATCCCTTACGATTAGTGAATGTGAGATTGCCTCTTTCATCCATTTCATAAACAGCTTGTGGTAGTAAATCAGCCAACTCTCGGTATTTCTTCTCGCTCTCCTGCAGCGCCTCCTCCGCCTTCCTGCGTTCGGCGAATTTTCCAAGGCTCTCTGCAGCAGCCTCTATTAGGTCTCTCTCTTCTTTACTGAATGGGCCTTCGTCAAGTGTGGGATTCTGTTCTAAGTAATAGACTTCTACAGCGCCGACTCTTTTTCCGTGTATCTTGATGTCAGCTGACTGTTTCCAGATGGTCTCCCTGAAGTTTTTTGTTTTAAACTCTCGTTTCTCAAATACTATTCTGGCGCATGCGATGTCTGGATATCGCCAAGCAGAAGGAAGTAGATTGACTGTCTTTTGTAATATTTCCTCTAATGAAACATCGGGATTCTCCAGAAGTTTAGAGATTCCATAAATACAGCGAAGCTCCTTAATACGCTTGCCATAGTCATGAAGAAGTTTGCTTGCGTTCACATATGTCATTGCTTCCAAGCCTATTACCCTCCAAAGCTTCTACCTGTACAAATTTTTAGCGCACGCTACTTGTCAAATTAACTGTAGCTATATCTAAGGCTAATGTAACCGTAAGCGATGATGATCGGTGACAGTTTCTGCGGGTTTGACCTAAGAATGGAAACTCAGAGTTAACCAAGCTCGCCACAATGCTGAGCTATGACGGAAAATGCAAGTTCGCGCCATCCGAGCTTTTTTCTTGCCCATCATCAAATTATACAGACAGAGTCTTTTTCTATCGTAATATGTCACCATCTTGGGTGCTAAAAGGTTACACTATCCTTAGATAATACCTAAACTTAATCAAAATGTGTGTGGTGGAACAAAACATGAAGAAAATTAAAGAAATGTTGAGGGCGAAGAAAGCGTTTTCTACAGTGATTGCAGCTTTGATTCTAATGTTGCTTGCAGTTGCTTCTGGTGTCGTCGTCTACGCATACGTCATGGGATGGATCGGAGGAGCCACAACTGGTGGAGGCACACCGGGAAAATTGCAATTTGACTCCATCTACGCTACCTCTGGCTCACCAGGAACAATAAAGATATACGTTAGAAACGTTGGCGACAAGGACCTCTTGCTTTCTAAAATATATGTTGCCGGAACCGAAAAGGCGAACACCACCGCGATTCCCGATGCAGGCGTTTCAATTACTGTGCAATCTGTGAAGTACCTAGAGGTCAGCCATACCATGACTAAAGGTTATTCCTATGAAGTGAAAGTGACCTGTAAGGATGGTACTGCCGTCAGTCAATCCGTCGAAGCCAAATAAAAATCCCTCTTTCTCTCTATTCGCAGCTTCCTGAAAGAAAGGTAGGATGAAGACGATGTTTCGTTCTTTTTTTAACGACAAGCGAGGAGTAAGCGAGGTTGTTGCAAGTTTGATAATGATTCTAATAGTTTCAATCGTCGGAACCGCACTGTACTCTTATAGTATGAACACATTCAGTTCATCATGGAGTTCCTTCCTACTCCAGACAAATAAGAGAGAAGAACAAGCCCGAGAACGCTTCTCAATAATAGCCGTTTGGTGGGACAATGGCAATCAATTAAGTTTAACTATCCTTAACTACGGAAAAATCGAACTCGCCATCGACGCGGTATACATAGACGGAACAGCCGTTACAACTTTCATAAGCGGAAAGGGTGAGATGGTAACTAGGGGATGCATTCTATCCGTGAAATTCAGTTCGCCGATCATGATTCAAGATGGTCAAACCTATGAGATGATAGCTGTCAGTGAACGAGGAAGCAAAAATGTGGTTTATTGGAAAGCTTAGTCGAGACCAACGCGGGGTTGGTTCCATAATCGGAGCCACATTTATTGTCCTTATTCTCCTGTCCGGATTCACTTTCTATGCTCTGAACGTAAATGCCACAGAAAGTTACAACAAAACGTTAGAAACAATGAGTGAGTTAGACTGGAACCGAAACCGGGAGAAGCCCGTGTTAAAAGGAATCTCCATAACAAGCGCGAATAAGTTGAACATAACCGTGAAAAATGAAGGCCCCATCCAAATTCATCTAATCTGGCTAGGAGTATTCAATCAGATGACAACTCCTGTAACTCAGCAGTATTTTTCACTAGACCAGTCTATTGATCCAGACGAAACAGCTACAAACATCGGTTCCGATATATTAGTGACCCCTGGAAACCAATATCTCATTCAACTCGTGACGGAACGAGGCAACATTGTTAGCCAAGGATATCCTATAACTACTGTACTCCCGGGGGAGAGTGCGTCTATAACAATTAGTGGGCCTGCGGTAATACTCTTCAATACTTGGACAACGTACACAATAAAGGTGACCTCAGCAAGTGGGAGTCCTCTTCCCTATGCCTACCTTTCTATCTCCGGCAACGGTTCAAGTGTTAAATTAAGGCAACCAGGTGGAGGAGGAGGTGGTAGTAATCCCCATTATGCTAACACGGATCAAAACGGAGAGTACAACGTAGAGGTTAGGTCATCGACTAATGCGGGTGAGTCCTTCATCCTTTACGTGGTAGTTGGGAACCTCGTAGCGAAAAAGAGCATATACCAAACGCCAAAGTGAGCGATGTGTCTAATGGTGTCCCAGAAAACTGAACAGGACGCAGAAACCGAGGAAAAGTATACCTTTCCTAAGGCGCTCAAGAAAACCAAAAAAGACCCCTCATCCGAAGAAAACAAACAACAAGCTGAAGAAAACAAAGAAAAGCCACCTCTCGTGTTCAAGGAATTCTATCCAGTCAACGACCCCTTTGGCTATGTAGGTATCCAGATTGATAAGGAAACAGGAAAACTTCAGTACCTAACTATCGAACCAACAATGACAGATGAGGAGAAGCGGATCCTTGCTAGGCTCAAGACAATATTGAAGGAAGAGGCTAATGTTCCATTGTCCGTTCTCAAAGACGAAACCCTCATAGAAGAATACCTGACAAAAAAAATCAAACGAGCCATAAAGACCTTCAAACTCAAGATTTCCAAAGACTCAGTTGAAAAATTCATTTACTACATGAAAAGAGACTTCCTCGGCTACGGTATCATTGACATCCTCATCCGAGACCCAAATATCGAAGACATCAGCTGCAACGGCACAGGAATTCCAATCTATGTTTGGCACAGATATCACGAGTCAATTCCCACCAACGTCATGTACCACTCAAAGGAAGAATTAGACTCCTTTATTACACGACTAGCCTACAAAGCAGGACACCAAATATCAGTTTCAAGACCGATCCTTGAAGGAGCCCTTCCCGAAGGATTCAGGGTACACCTCACCTTGGAGGAGATTTCTAAACGAGGAGACACCTTCACTATAAGAAAGATTAAGGCAAATCCCTTAACCATCGTCGACCTAATAGACTTCGGTACGATATCACCACACATGGCGGCCTACTTTTGGATACTTGTCGAGAACCTAAGATCGATCATAGTCGCCGGCGCAACTGCATCAGGTAAAACCGCCCTACTAAACTCGATCTCAATGTTCATAAGACCTGAAATGAAGGTCGTCACCATAGAAGAAGTCCGTGAACTTCACCTCCATGAAAACTGGATACCAATGGTAACACGCCCATCATTTCAGCCAGGAGTCCAGGAAGTGACGCTCTTCGACCTGTTGAAGTCATCTCTGAGACAGCGACCAGACTACATAGTGGTGGGCGAAATAAGAGGCGAAGAAGCCTACACACTTTTCCAAAGCATCTCAGTTGGTCATGGTGGTCTCTGTACAATCCACGCTGAAAACGTGGAAACAGTAGAGAAAAGGTTGCTAACCAAACCAATGGATATCCCTTCAATGCTGATCCCCATGATGAATGTCATTGTCTTGATAGGCAGGACAAAACTTCGGGACACCACAGTCCGACGAGTTCAGGGAGTCTCGGAGATTACAGGAGTTGACGATAAAACTGGAAGAGCAATGTTCAAGAAGGTGTACGAGTGGGACTCAGGAAGCGACTCATTCGTCTCCAAATCCGCCAGCGAGAGCTACATCTTCAAAAAAATCACTGAACTCAAGTATATTTCCATGGAAGCCCTCTTAAACGAGCTGAAGAGACGGGAATACATCCTGAAGTGGATGGCTCAGAAGAACATCAAGAGTTACGATGATGTAGCTGACGTAGTCAGAAGATACTACCTCAATCCTAATGATGTTTATAACAGAGCGAGGCTGGAAATGTAATGGTGAAGTCAGAGAGAACATCGTACCGACCGATCGATCGATCTCGTTTCACGGCTTTCAAGCAAATTTATCAGAAAAGTGGAATTTATAAATTGTATGAGTCGTATATGGCCCTCATGTTGTTTGCTTCCTTAGTTGTATTTGTTTCAGCATTTGCAATAGGTGCTCTACTACATTATTTTCTCTTTAACTTAACGTTATTCCAATACTTTATAGCCGTCCTCACCTTCTCATTCATTATCTCATTAACTGTCCCAATAATATTCATTCTATATCCCCTCTACCGGCGAGGTCAAAGAAGGAAGGAAATAGACGCAAACCTCGTCTACACCACAGGATACATGGGAGTCTTATCTGCCGGAGGCATCTCAATCGAAAGAATGTTCGAAAGAGTAACTCAGGTGGAGCAGCATCCTCCGATTAAAGACCTAGCCAAAAGGCTTATCGCAAACGTCAAAATTTTTGGGCTAGACGTGACTTCATCTCTAGAGGACACCACACTTCGCAGCCCCTCAGAAGCCTTCTCAAAGCTCCTTATTGGAATCACAAACACGGTGAAGACGAGCGGAGACCTAAAAAGCCTCCTAACATTTGAGACAAAGAGACTTCTCCACGCGAAACGGGAACAACTAAAGAAAACCCTAGGCACCTTAATGACCCTTGGAGAGATCTACATCACAGCAATGGTCATGGGTCCAATTCTCCTCATAGTCATGCTGACAATTCTATCGATCATGGGTAACGTCGCATTCGGGCTGTCTCCAGCGGATCAGCTGAACATACTGGTTTTCTTCGGACTCCCAACGATCAGCACGATTTTCATCGTCATCCTAAACGGTGTCCTGCCGGAGGAAGAATAGGGGATGTACTTCAAACCAAAATACAGGAACGCTGTTTGGGCGGTTTCAGGCTCAGTCGGACTTTCAATCATGTTAATCCCCATTCTGTTGGGGCTCTATACACCTCAAGGACCCTATCTAATCCCGCTAAGCCAGAAAGTGAACAACACCATGGCCTTCGGCTTAGTCATAGCGTTCATCTTTCCAGCAATAGTTGAATTTAACAACTATAGATGGGGCAGACAAGTAGACAGAAACATTCCAAGGCTTCTTCGAGATGTCGCTGAGGCAGCCCGATCTGGGATAACGCTTCCAAGAGCTCTTGAGGAATCCTCCCAAAGGGACTATGGACCTCTCTCAAAGGAACTTGAACACGCCATTTCCATGTTCATCTTAGGAGCAAGCTGGGAAGAGTCCCTGATGTCTCTTGCGCAACGCCTTAGACGCCCGAGCGCCCTAAGGTTGTCCACCATACTAATTGAGGCTCACCAAACAGGAGGAAAAATGATCGAAGTCCTCGATACAAGTGTCGACCTTTTCTCAAGCCTCGACGAGTACAAAGAAGAGCAGTACAGCAACATGAGACCATACATGATGACGATATATATGGCCACAATCATATTCCTGATAATCGCCTACGTCGTATTGCACCAGTTTCTAACCCCATTATACGCTGCTTCAGCCGGCGCTATAGTAAAAGAATCTGGACTGTTAGCAGGCGTTCTCGACATCAACTATTACACGTCAATCCTTTTCTGGGCATCAATCATCGAATCAATCTTCGGCGGCCTCATAGCCGGGAAAATCGGAGACGGAACCCTGTCTGCTGGTCTACATCACTCAGTCATCCTCACCGTCCTCACACTTGTTTTCTTTAACATCCCCAGCGTCTAGAGAGGCTTAAAATGAAGCAAACACCAAAAATGGTACAAGATGTTCAAAAGATACAAATAGATGCTCAGGACGAAGACCAAGAGCAAGGACTCTTGCGCAAGCTGATCAAAAAAGGAGTCTTTGAGCTTAAACCCTCCTTAAACAAACTGGGAGTCCATTACGTCGAAGCTGAGGAAACATGGAAGGACGTTGATTCAACTCAGGTAGAAGGCATACTCAAAAACTTGGAGAAAAAAGGGGCGCTCAAGTCCAAATTCATAGATCGAGTCTTAACATGCCCAGACTGTGGTTCACCAGAGGTTTACTCAAAATATACTTGTCCAAAATGCAATTCCCACAATGTCGAATACACAGAACTCCTTGAACACATGAAATGTGGGTGCATAGGCTCAAGGGATAAGTTCATGAAGGGTTCGTCCCTAGTCTGTCCTGGTTGCCAAGCGGAACTCACAGAAGAGGCTATACACTACCGCGTGATAGGAAACTGTTACCAGTGCGAAAAGTGTGGATACCGTTTCGACAAACCCGAAATCATTCACTTTTGTCAAAAATGCAGAAGAACCTTTAAGTATCAAGAAGCGAAATACATCAAGATAATCGCTTATAAAATAACTGACGAAACAGTAAACGATCTTGGAAGAGACCTACCGATTCTTGAGAACATCAAAAAAATCCTCACCGACAAAGGATTCGAAGTCCAATTGCACCCCCAGATAACAGGGGCTTCTGGCGTTCAACACCCATTTGACATTCTAGCAGAAAAAAACGAAACTCGCCTAGTTATCGACATATCCATAACAGGCAACAAAAACGACATGATATCACTTCTTGGGAAAAAAGTTGATGTAAATCCCACTAAAGCGTTGATCATTGACCTATCAAACCTGGATGAGTTAACCCCGCTCGGAAAAGTCTACGACATAACGGTTTTCAAAACCATAAACAACCACAACCTTCCAAACCAATTCGAAAACTTCCTAGCAGCGTTGGATTAAAGAGAAACCTGAAAACAACCTCAGAAAACACGAGCATACACTAAACAAACATGCCTTCTTGTGAAAAGGCTCTATGCAGAATTGCATCAAAAACCACTTCACCCACCAACAAAAACACAAACCGCGAGCGAACGGCGGACCAAATCGGCCACCCCTTAAGGCGGCTAAAACCAAACTCTTAGACGAGTTATACGTCGCCATCCGCCGTCTCCTCGATAAATTAAGGAAAACACAAAAAATAAGCCTTGGAGTAAAATATGAAAACAAAGGAAAAACAAAAGCAAGATTAAAGCAAATATTTTACGAAAATAAGCCTAAAAAGAGAATTTTAAGTGGTGCGGGGGGAGGGACTTGAACCCTCGCAGGCCTACGCCAACAGGTTTCTTAAAACGTTGCCTAAAGGTGCTGAATATTTAGAATCTTCCACAGTTTGGAAGATTGTTTTCTGCCAAATCCATTACCATATGTAGTGTCCGTTACCATACCTTCCTTCTTAAGCTCCAGCAAGTGTGCACAAACCGTTGAGCCACGAATCCCAAGTCTATACATTAATTCTCTTCTTGTCATCGGTCCCTCTTTCTGTAACATCTGCGAGATCAAGTGTTTGGCTTCTCCGCGTCTATATTTATGCTTGCCCGAGGGCTGAGCAATCATTAAATGCCTAAAAGCGTGATCTTTTTTTTCATCAGGAAGAGGACCGATAACATCGTAGAGGTCTGTTCGTTTACCCGCCTTGATGGTGAACGACCAAACTTTTGCTCCGTTCTTTCGGGTTTTTACACGCAATGGATTCGCAAGTTCCCAACTATTCGCTATTTCCCATAGGTATCGCGCCATGCTCTCTGTGTAATATGCTATTGTAACGCTTGTCTGTCCTATGTCGCCTTCGTCCAGGATTGCCTGGCCAATGATAGCGTACGCTATCTCTTTGCTCGCGTAGGCAAGCCGTTTTGCTTTGGGCAACGCTTTCCTAAGCCTGTCTCCTTTGACCAAACTCGGACACCCCCGCCTAGCACGGGTACAGCCCCACTCGTCAAGGGCAAAATAATAGCAACCTTGTTAAACTTAAAAATAGCGGTCTTATTATGTTAAAAATGGAGCTAAAATTTTCAGAAAACGAAAGTAACCTCAACCCCTCATTTTGTTGAACAACAAAGTTTTTCCAAATTTAAGTAACAGAAGTGCCGTCCCCTTAAGTATTCCAATGCTTCTTCTTTCGAAACGTTTAAAATGGCTTAAACAGTTAATTTGGTTAGGCGCGGTGATTAAGCGATTAGGCCTCGGTGGCCCAGCTGGTTAGGGCATCGCCTTGGTAAATAGCCAAAAAGGCGGAGGTCGCGGGATCAAAGCCCGCCCGAGGCTCCATTAAAGTCCATAAAATGATATCATGAAATTTATTGGGATTCAAAAGATTGGTTGGATTCCCTGCTTCTTGGAAGGGGGTAAACTTGCCTGCTGGTTTCCCCTGCTTCGGCGGTTATCAGTTCTTTTGCTTTGTCGAAGTATCTGAGGGCTGATTTCCCCTTTTCTGTGATTTCATACTGTTTCCTGTTTTTTGTGTCCTGCCTTTCGATGAGGCCCTGTTTGATCATGGAGTTGAGGATTTCCTGTAGGGGGTTCCATGAGAGGTTGGTGCTGTACATTATCCTTGTGGGTTTCTTAACTCCCCTATTGATGACTCTTAGGATGTCTAGATAGATTTCTAGTCTCGATCTTTTTCGGATCATGTTATATCTGTCAATCAGTTAAACTTTCCAACTATTTGAACTTTATGAACCATTCGTCTGTCTGCCAAGAAAACTCAGGATTTATCGTGCGATTTTCCAAAAGTGGGAAAAAAGGAGAAGGTTTTTCCAAAAATGGAAAATCTTCCCCTTTTTCGTTAGAAATGCTTTAAATACCTTTCTTTAGGAAGAAAGTTCATGAAAAAGAGGCGTATAAAATGTGCGCTATAAATAGGAGATGGACGAAAAAAGCCTCAATCCTAGCACTGTTTCTACTGACCTTCGCAGCCTTTATGTCAACAGCTTCAGCCGCAATTGGTAATGGATATGAAATCACCCTCGTAAGCCATACATATGACGAAGTTACTAATGTCTCAACTTGGAAGTATAATGTCAGCGTGGCCAACAATGCCCCTCACAGTCTTAGCCACTGGGTTATAGCTTGGTGTGGAGGTTATCCCTCAATCAAGGACGCTGGTCCTGGGCGCTGGGAGTACAGACCCCCAGATAATCCTGATCCAACTACAGGGCAATATGGGATAAAATTCGACTCCGGAGTTAAAAAGGGAGAAACGGTACAATTTTGGTTCCAACTCTACGGGGACTTCAAAGAGGGTGTTCGAGATGTGGCAATAAAAGCTGGAGGCGATAAATATTACGGAACTGTAACTGGACCCGTATTCACCTATAAAATTGAACTGACCTTAGAAGGCGAAGACCCAGACTGGTTTATGAAGGCGACTGCAACAACAGACTACCCGAAAGTCACAAGTGTAACATTCCGTTGGTATGGACCCTTTGGAACCGAAGGAGAAGCGGGTCCAGTAGGCGTAGCACGATGGATAGATGTTGATGATACATCACCCTTTGAGGCTCAACACAAGGTTACAAAGGATGAACTGGGGTGGTGGTATGTGGAAGCCGAGTTCCAAGGAGGGCAACATCCAGGAACAGCGAGAGCAACATTAGACCCCAATAAAGTTCCTTGGTTCACAAGTCTCCCATTGGTTATGTTGGTGACTGTTGCTTTCTTGGCTTTCCTACGGAGAAAGGGATTAACAAGCGCGTGCACAGTGGAAATCAAGGAGGGATCGTAAATGAAGAGAAGGAATAATATGGAGATAGCGGCTGAAATCCTCAGGATAGCTAGGAAGGGGGCTAGAAGGACCCACGTAGTTTACGGTGCCAACATCAATTTCAAGCTTCTGCAGGAATACTTGAATGAACTTGAAAGGGCTGGTCTTGTAGTGCGTCATACGGAAAAGGGCGGTTTGATAGAAACCACGGAGAGGGGAATTCAGTATCTCAATTATTATGAAGGCCTTAAACAATTTAAGTGATGGGAGAATGGGTTGATTTGGGAAGAAGTGTGTTAAAGGATAAGAGGGCTTTATCCT
>Ga0315312_1001716_pt1 | contig 16344 bp, 13 predicted proteins | sample TDP7_MG_FD_203629 | JGI IMG/M metagenome (GOLD analysis project Ga0315312, IMG submission 203629) | Freshwater sediment microbial communities from Lake Towuti, South Sulawesi, Indonesia - TDP7 | ecosystem: Environmental > Aquatic > Freshwater > Lake > Sediment | place: Indonesia: South Sulawesi... | reverse complement strand
TTGCTTCATGTACTTCGACCTCACCCCCAAAAACCTACACAAACTCAGAAACATCTTAAAAAGCATGTTCGGGAAAACCGTGTTTGATTATCCTAAAAGTATTTATGCGGTTAAAGACGCTTTACAAATAGGAAGCACAAATGACTCAATCATTATGGATATTTTTGCTGGTTCCGGTACGACAGGTCATGCAGTTATGGATTTGAACAGGGAGGATGGCGGGAATCGGAAGTTTATTCTTGTTGAGATGGGTTATTATTTTGATACGGCGCTCAAACCTAGAATTGAGAAGGCTATTTTTTCCCCGAATTGGAAGGACGGTAAACCACAAGATAGCAACGGTCTTAAGAAGCAGATAATTAAGTACCAGAGTTTGGAGCAGTATGAGGATTCTTTGGAGAATATTGATATTCCTCAGAGGTCCTTGGATGAGTTCAGGGATTATTTCGTCAAATATATGCTCGATTTCGAGACGAGGGATAGTAATACTTTCTTGAATATTGATGAGATGAAGGACCCGTTTAATTACAAGCTGAAGGTTATTGAGAATTATGAGCCTAAGGCTGTTTCGGTTGACCTTATGGAGACTTATAACTACCTTATCGGCTTGGATGTAAGCAAGTTGAAGGTTTTCGAGAACAAGGAGGAGAATAATCGGAAGTACGTTGTGGTTCAGGGCAGGCGCAACGGAAAGAATATCATAGTCATTTGGAGGAGCACGAAGGGTTTGGATGTTGAGAAGGATAGGGATTTTATCAAGGGTGAGATTTTGGCTGAGCCGTTCGACGAGGTGCACATCAACGGGGACAGTCTCATAGAAAATGCGGTTCTGATTGAGGAACAGTTTAAGCGTTTGATGAATGGCGTATGAATATGGCTAAGACTTTTACCTTGCGGCACAGGCTGATATTGTTTAAGTACCTCCTGAGCCTTTTCGGAGTTTCGGACATACTTTCTTTAAGGGAAACTCTTAAGAGGGTGAGGGAGACCTACGATTCTGATGGTAGAAGCTACTATTTCAACGCGGTGAAGGGTTTTAATCTTCGTTTTGATGAGGAAAGCCTGGCAAGGTACGATGATAACATAAAGTCCTACCTTACCCATATTAATTCCCGAAGGACCGAGAAGATTTTTCTCAAGTATTTTCAGTATCTGGCCTTGCTTTTCACAGAGATATTTTTTGACAAGCTTATCAACGACAAGGAAGGGTTCCTTGAAGAGCTTAACAGGTTCGTCAAAAAGGAGAACGATGAGAAGAAGACTGATCATCCTTTGTTTGAGGAAGAGGATTTGACGAAGCTGGCTTACTGGATGGCTACAGGCTCCGGCAAGACCCTTATCATGCACATTAATTATTTGCAGTTTCACAGGTACAACAAGAGGCCGATTGATAACATTCTTCTTATCACGCCTAACGAGAGCCTTTCAAGGCAGCACCTGGAGGAGCTGAACAAGAGCAGCATTCCAGCGCAAATCTTTAACGGGGTTAGCGGTGGAAAGGACGTTATTCAGGTTATAGAGATTCACAAGCTGACCGAGGAGAAGAAGGGCGAGGGGGTCAGGGTTGAGGTCAGCGCTTTCGAGGGTAACAATCTTGTTTTCGTGGATGAGGGCCACAAAGGTTTTTCAGGCACTGCCTGGAAGAGCTTGAGGGATAAGATATCAGAGATAGGGTTTACTTTCGAGTACAGCGCCACTTTCGACGAGGCCATCACGGGCAGGAGCGACGAGCTGGTGGAGGAGTACTCGAAGGCGATAATAATGGACTACTCATACAGGTATTTCTACTATGACGGTTTCGGGAAGGAGTTTACCGTCCTTAACCTGAAAAACTCGGAATATTCGAGGCATAAGGAGCTTATTCTTCTCACAAACCTCTTGTCTTATTACCAGCAGGTAAGGTTCTACAGGGAAAACAAGAAACGGATTGGAAGTTTCTCGTTTGAGAAGCCTTTATGGATTTTCGTCGGGAACAGCGTCGTCAGCGGCAACAAAGACAAGTTCGACGCGTACACCTTGACTGACGTGCAGTTCATCGTGGCCTTCCTGAGCAAGTTCTTGACTAAAAAAGAAGACTACGTAAAAACGCTGGATAATATTTTTAATAACGGGGTATCCCTTAAGGGTAAGGATTCCGATATTCATCTCTCCGACCTTTTCGCTTATGTCAAGCAGAAGAGAATCAAAACCAAGGCCTTGTACGATGACATCTTGAAAACGGTTTTTAACTCCGATGCTGGTGGAAAGCTTGAGCTGAGAACGATTGCGAATGCGCCCAGCGAGGTCGGCTTGAAAGTCTCAACTTCGGAACACTACTTCGCTCTGGTCTACATCGGCGACGTTTCCTCGTTCAAGAAAGGGCTTGAAGGAAAGAACGGCTTAGAATTTCAGGAGGACAGCTTTTCGAGCTCCTTCTTTCCAGGGATCGACAGCGAGGACTCCCCTGTTAACATCCTGATGGGCTCTAGGAAGTTCATCGAAGGCTGGAATTGCTACAGGGTCTCAACCATGGGCTTGCTGAACATGGGAAGAGGCAAAGGCTCCCAGATAATCCAGCTCTTCGGTCGGGGGGTAAGGCTGAAAGGCTACAATAATCTGCTAAAAAGGACAAAGATGCTTGTCGAGGAACAAATCCTAGCCCAGGAGAATGTTCCTTCAAACATCGGCATTCTCGAAACCCTGAACATTTTCGGGATAAAAGCGGACTATGTCGAGACATTCAGGAAGCAGCTGGAAGAAGAAGGCATCTCCGAAGAAGAAGTTCTCTGCCTAAAGATCAAGAAGAATGAGGAATTCCTGAAGAAGAGCCTGATAACCATGAAGCTGAAGGAAGGGGCTCAGTTCGAAGATGCCTTAAGCCTAGAATATTCTGAAGCTGTTCCTCACGTACTTATCGATTTAAGGCCGAGCTTTGAACGCTATGTCAGCGGGGAGGAAGAAGTCAGCAAGGCGCGTATGGAGGAACACAGGCTGCCGGTAGCAGACTACGTGGACTTCGTCAATTGGGACAGGATTTACTTCGACCTTTACGACTTCAAGCAGCAAAGAGAGCTTTACAACCTTTACATCAGCAAAGAAAAACTGAAAGAAATAATCCTAAAGAAAAATTACAAGGTCTTGCTGGACAAGGCTTTCGAGCTTGACACTTTTCAAGGCCTCGATGTGGTTGAAAAGGTCTGCCTGAAAATCCTTCAAAAATACTCCAACGAATATTATAACGTGCATAAGAGAAAATGGGCGACGGACACCCTCCAATACACCATGGTTACCAAAGATGACGACAACTTCATCAACGATTACGAAATCAGAATAGACAAGAAACAGTCAGGCCTTATCAAGAGCATAAAGAAGCTTATCAAAGACGCGAATAAAATCTATAAGGAAGACAGGAAGGAGCTTCCAAGCATAGTCTTCGACAAGCACTTATACCAGCCACTGATCGTAAAAAACAATAACATCATTACAATACCCACAGGCCTTAATCAGAGCGAAGAAAAATTCGTCAAAGACCTCAAAGCCTTCTTCCTTGAAGACAAGAACGAAGAATTAACCAAGGATTACGAGTTTTATATCTTCAGAAACCTCAGCAAAAAAGGAGTAGGCCTCTTCGCAGAAACCAACAACTTCTACCCTGACTTCATACTATGGACTGTCGGTAAGAGCAAACAAAAAATTGCCTTCATCGACCCGAAAGGCTTGCTGCATGGCCCTGCTGAAAAAGCAGCCAAAATCCGAGTTAACAATCTACTGAAAGAGCTTGGAAAAAAGCTTAATAAGAAAAACGTCGAATTATCGTCCTTTATCATCGCCGGCGAAAACAGCCCATTCGAAAAAGTCAAAGGCGAAGCAGGCTTAGAAACCAAAGAGGAATTCGAAAACAACAACGTACTGTTCCAAACAGATCAAGACTACATCCAAAAACTGATTACGAAAATAATAATTCCGGGGTAAGCATTTTTTAGAGATCCTTCTGAAATGTGAATGAATGTATTATTCCATTTTAGTTCTGGCAGATACAAGGAAGATGAATTTGGGAAAGTATTGGTCCACCCTATTCTATATCAATTACCTATTTCAGGGCAAAAATACAAAAGCCGAAGGTAAAGAGGCCTGCTACGATACTGGACGTCTTCCCAATGGGCCGTTCGTTATTCTCCCAAGGGAAAATTTAAATAACCCTAAGTTGCCTCTTCAGATGTCAAAATGACCATAGACCATTTTCAGGAAGAAGAAACTTATCTATTTTCATTCCTATTAGATCGTTTCAAAGGGTTATCAGAGAAAAAGACAAACCCAACGACCAAATGCTTCCTTGCTATTTTCTGGAGAATTTACGGAGAAAATAAATTCCTTGACCCTCTCCTTACTGACATAGAGAATGAGATAGGTAGCTATAATTCTGACCCAACAAGAGAGTCAAATCGGATAAAAAAGATATTCATCTGCGCAGCTTATAAGGCCGTCGCAGAAAAGATAAAGGATGAGGAGAAGATACAGAATTATCTTTCTTACGCAAGAGACTCGGGAGACTGGCTGGGGCAGCCAAGAATTGCATGCTGCCTCTCATTTCTTGGGAAAGACCCTATATGCGAAGAGGCAAGAAGCTATCTGAAAGCCCACCTCGGTTCATGGCTCTCAGAACAAAGAGATGAATTCATTGCTATAGCCCTGCTGGCCCTTAGAAAAGAAATATCAAGAGGTGACTTACAAAGAATTCTGGAGCATGTTAATTCAAGAATTGATGACCTGCCGCTAAGCTTAACCTCCTTATTGCTGATAGGAATATCTCAGAGTAATACAGAAAATTTGGCTAATAAAGATACGGTCGAAGACAAGCTTTACAAAACCATTCGAGATCGACTGAAATCCGAACCTTCTCTTGAAGATGAAGAAATAATCCTCGTTGGCACAGCCTTGTTTCTTGCCAAATATCATAAGATATTCGGATATTTTGAGAAATATTCTTCAGAGCTTAAGGAGACTTTGGCTTTAAAGGATTCTTTTGCGGAAGCAACAAAAAAGGGAAAAACACGAAACATCCTGCTGTGCATTTCCCTTATCGCGGCCATCTCATTGGCATGCTTCATTTTTTTTATACCCTCGCTTGTAGGATTCAAAGAAGACCCGTCAGCCATCGGAAAGGCATTGCTGAGTTTAAACGAGGAAAGGAACTATGCGCTGATCGCAGCCGGCATCCTCGTAGCTTATATCCTTGTATCCTTCTTAAAGAAGGGAGACCCTGTTTTCGGAATCGCAGAATATTTAAAGGAAAGATTCCCCGGGTTCTTTAAACTGTTTAAAGGGGACGGGAGCGTGTAAAAATGCCGGATTCCATAAGCATAAATGCGGCTAGGCTGTCGAAAGATTCGCTGGACGCCCGCGAAGTCTCAGTAATCACGATTCCGAAACTTTCAATCGGCCACTCCGAAGCCGTCGGAATTAAACTTTACGCGACAGGCGGCCTGGTCACCGTCTATTACCAAAACACTTTTTATTGCCTCCCAACAAAAGAAGGCCTAAAAGATGCCGCACTATTCCTTCCAGAAAAAATTAAGGAAATGGGAGAAATAAAAGAAACCAAAATAAGGTTCTCCGATCTAGGCCCAGCTATTAAAGAAAGGCTTCTGATAGAATTATTCAGGCATGCCGGTACAAAAGCAAGCTACTTCGCAATATACGACCGGATATATCTCAAAGCAGACCAAAATATCGACCCCTTCTTCACACCATCCTTTGAGCTTTCAGTAAAGGAGTTCCAAGACTCATACGCATATTTCGTAAATCCCACCACCATATCCATAGCAAACTGCACAAGGCTATTCAACGGCCTCCGAGATGGGGACAGGCTGATACGCCTATGCTCTAAAAGATTTGAATGCAATAGATTCATAGAGGATGGAAGATGCAAATACTCGTTCCCATCCTACATCGGCCTGCTATCCGGCCAGAAAAGCAAAGACTCACAGGATTTTTCCGATGAATTAGAGAACGTACACTATGATGAATGCCCAGGTACAGAGGACGATGATTTCGGAATAATCTATTTCAAAAGAACCAAGGACACAAAAACTGAATACGGAATCCCAAGCTTCCTGACTTTCCGGGAGCTAACAAGGGAGGAGAGGATTAGTTTCAATATCCAAGAAGAATTCAGGAAGAAGCTGGTACCCTTCTCTTCAGTCAGGTACTTCCAGACGAAAACCATTCTAGAGAGCATAATCAAGAATGACTCAATAACCGTAAACGACCTCAAGCTGCCCATCAGTATAGAACTGAAAAACTTTCAGGAGGTTTCAAAAGGACCGACGGCAGGATTAGAGGAACCTTTGCTCCAATTTGACCCTATAAACGAAGATTTATGCTCCATAGAACCGTCGTCCCTGTTCTTTAAGGGCGTGTATGACGCCTCTTCGGCGACTAGGCCTTTTAACGCAATAAGACCATACGTGATTACTCAGCCACAAAACAGAAATGACGTGGAACAGCTTCTGAAATGGTTGGCCAATGAAAAAACCTACATCGACCAATTCGGCCGGGAAAAAATCGAGTTTGCAGGACCCAACCACAGGTATTCAAAATTCAACTGCAAGTTCATCCTGCCTAAAGAAGATGAATATTTCTACGCAGACACGAATGAGAAATTCATAGAGTGCGCCAATGCGCTATTGAACCAATGGAAGGGCGAAAACGATCGCATCGTTCTGATTGTATTGCCTACGACAGTATCCCTGGAAGAGGAGGAAGAAAGATATGGCGAATATGCAAAACCTTACTCGCTTTACTATAAACTAAAGAAGATATTCGTCGAAAATGGAATCCCCTGCCAAATGATTGAGAAAAGCACATTCTCAAGAGTAGACAGGTACATCCTACAAAACCTGCTGGTAAATATCTACTCAAAGATGGGAGGAAGACCCTGGTCCCTGCATTCCCCGCTGAGCGACGTAAACGCCTTCATTGGAATAGGCTTCGGCTTAAACCCGAGGGAAACCCAAAACCATGTCTACATAGGCGTAGCGAACATATTCGACAGCCATGGAGAATGGATCGACATATGTTCCGACCATAAGAACATAACAGAAGAAGAAAGGGAATCCTTCCACGGGTATGAGGCATTCACAGAGAGGTCAGCAAGCTACAAGCTATCGAAGGAAATGGCCCAAAAGATAACCGAAGAATCATTAAAGAGGTTCAGAGACGTAAACCCACAAATCGGTTTCCCCAGAAATGTTGTTATCCACAAGAACGGCAACCTTTACGCCTGCGAAATAAGCGGGATAATGGAAGCATTGAAGAACCTGGAGAAAACCGGAGCCGCTTTTGAAAAAATAGGGGTATTATCCATAATCCAAGATCACAACTACAAGCTCTTCGGGGACGAGGATTCCTTCGAAAAAGGAACCAAGGTAATCAAAGACCGGCCACCAAAAAGAGGAGCGGTCTATTTCCTGGAAGAAAATGAAGCCCTGTTATGCACAACAGGCAAATTCTACGGCGAACGCCACGGGGGCATGAAATTGATATATGCTGGCCTCGGAACCCCGAGACCCCTCCTGCTGAAAAGCCACGAGATAAATCCCCCAAGCTATGGGATGAACGAGCTCCAGTCATACCCTTTCATCGAAATGATAAAACAGGTCTTCGGCTTAAGCAAAATCCATTGGGGATCCCTAAGAACGGACATCCATCTTCCGGTCACATCCCTTTACTCCAGCAGGGTCGCAAAAGTTATTTCAAAAAGCGGGATAGAAAGAATCCACAAGCCAGCAGCGAAAAGGCCATGGTTTTTGTAGAGGACTAAATTCTCATAAAGCTAGGGATTGCTTTGTCAGGCTTTGAATACGGACCTATAAATGATAAAAAGGTACTTTTTTATCTATTTTTTTCTCTCCTTTTTGCGCAAATGGTTATGCTGCTGAAATCCTAGGCATCCACTTCGTGCCAGACATGCAAAAGAAAGTGACAAAAAGCGTCCTGGGCCATGCAGCCCTGATATGCAAAGACTGGGCAGAACCAACATAAAGCACACTTGGACACTCTGGAGTAAAAGCTTGATCAAAGCCCTTTTTCTAACCCTCAGTAATTTTATAGAAGGAAGACAATGAAGGATATTGAAAAATACTTAGTAGGTATAAGGGCTCAAGATTTCCACGATGGCTTAAAGGAAGTCCCAGCCAATGCGGTAATCGAGGTAGAGTTTAGAAATACCATATTGATAGGAAAAGCAGCGACTTTGGCCATGCATTTGAAAGGCCTGTTGCACGTCAGCGATTATAGGGCGCTTCAATACATGGCTGCTGAGCTGGGAATCAGGGCGAACGAGCTTGACCTGATTTTGAAAGAGTTATACGAGATAGGGTTTGTAAATATTCACAAAGTTAGTGGGTCTTTTAAAAGGTTGGAAATCAAAATCCCTGAGCTCAGGGATGGTTATGAAGAACTTGGCGAAAGATGGGATTATCTTAAGCCTACAGAGTTGGAACAGGCTGGCATTGTGGTTTTGCAAAACGTTATCGAGCTGCCAAGGACGGAACATTCTATATTTCGCAGCCTAAATTTGGATCGTTCGACAATGGATGTAATAGTTGATGTAGGCTCAGCTGGTGCTTTGATTAGCAAGTATGACATCCCAGGAAAAGAGCCTATATATTATTCCCCGCTGTGCATAGAAGAAGACCCGAAGCCTTTCATAAGCCTAACAGTTTCCCTCCGAGGATGTCGTTAAGTCTTTCAAAATCATACGTGATTATCAAGGACTTCCAAGAGAGAACCCAAAAATTATAAGGAATAACATAATTGAAGAAGCCATTCTTTCAGGGGCGTTAGCACCCACAAAAATAGAAACAACACAGGGCGAGAAACAATTTTTATTTACTCCCCGAATCGGGTTAAAAAAGGAAGAAAAAATCGTGCTAGATAAAGCAAGGGCTATCCTGGCTTGCGTTCGTTCCGGCCAGCATTACGCAGCCGGTCGGCCAATTAACTATCCGCGAAGAATCCTGGAAACCCTCAGGGATTATAAAAGGTTTAGGAGGTCGCACCCTGACCTTAAAATCCAATACGGGGCGTTAGTTGCGAAGCAGATTGGGATACCGATTGAAGGGCCATCAGGAAGATTCAATTTTCAAGTTAACGATACTCCAGAAAACATGAAGGCTTTTGATGTAGCTCTCGAAATGCTAGCTATCGGCGAAGCTCCATCTGCGCGGGTCGACCTAAACGCGCAAAAACTGCTTCTTCAGCCATCATCATATACCGGCGCAATCACTACTAGGGCCAGCGTTGCAAAGAGCATGAAGCGTTCCAAGACAACCCAAATTAGAATAATTGAAGAACTTATCAAGATAGCAAGAGGGATCATCCATGACTAAGAGAGGAAGCTCAGACGATTTAAATCTTAAACTCCGGGCCAGGCGTTTATTATGGTCGATGGGGTACTACTGCCCGCTGGAGGTTGACCTTACTCATTACGATTACCCGGACACAAAACTAAAGAGATGGAGTTTAACCGATATTGATGTTCTTGGAATCAAGTTTGAAAACGATTTGTCCTTCAAGACAATAATAGTTGACTGCAAGGGAGGGGATGAAAGCTCACCAAACAGGATATTTTGGCTTCGAGGAGTGATGGATTTTTTCGGAGCGGACGAAGGTTATTTTATCAAGAAGCAGATACACGAGCATGGGAGATCGATTGCCCCTAGGTTAAGAATAAGGACTATCGACAGCAGGGGTTTGGAAAAGCTTGAGCAGCAACTCTCGCTGGACAAGATAAAATTAGATTTGATGGATGAAAAGAAATTTCTAGAAAACCGAAGCCTCTGGGGAATCGTTGTTCCAAAGAATGGTAAACCTACGCCGGATCAGTTGAAAGTGAAAAAGGTGTACCAATACCTTCAATACCTGTACTGGTTCATAGAAGAATACCGGAATATCCAAAACATAATCGACAGGTTCCAGCTAGTAGCAAACATCCTAACCCCTTTAGAAAAAAGGGATAAATATTTGGTTTACGTGGGTTTTATAAGGTTTTCATTGTCATTGCTAAAGACTGCTAATGTCGTCGTATCAAAGAATATTTTGGAAGTTCCCGAACAAGTAAAGCAATACGTCTTTGGAGGGCCATTCTTCTTAAGGGAAAGAGAGCATTTCATCGAAATGTTGAACAAGATATCCGAAAAAAAAATAGGGTTAGAACCGGCATATTTCAATGATTTGCTAGAAATAATTAATCGACTCGTAAAATATTCTCAATTCGCAAAGCATGTTCCAAGGTACCTTGAAGCGGTAATGCTTGAACACTTTCTAGGCTCTAAAACAAGCCTGCAAGAAATATTCGGAAATGATTACAGTGTTGACTCCATTGTTCTGTCTAAACAGATTGGGGAATTATTTTTGAAAGCAACCGGCCTAAACAACACCTTCCTCTCAGAACTCATGAGCCTATAAGCAACAGGAGTCAAGATGGAGCTGGGGAACCACCCTTATTAAGGAGGCTCCCCTTGTCCTGTTTCTTAGACTTTTATCTTGTTTATCTCCGAAGCTTTCCGTACCTTCCAGACGTCCTCTATTTCACAGTCTACTTCCAGCCATTTCATCCTGAGTTGTTTCAGTTCGCTGAAGGATACATATCCCCATTCCGCATTTTGGTGGTCGTTGTTCAGGATGGCGTACCCCCAGAACAGGTCTTCTCCGTCGTATTCTGCTACGTACCAGTCGCATCCTGCGATGAAGAAATGCAGGTGGATTAGCTTGTCCTTTAGCGGTACGTTTTCCGTTTCGTAAAGCCTCGGTATCTTTGCCAGTCTTTGTTTGGTTGGTATATTCCACATGGTGTTTTGCCTCCTTTTGACGCGGAGATGCGAACCTCCAAAGGCCTGAGCAATGGGGCTCGCATCGCTATTCTTTAAAAAAATCTGTTTGGGTTTGTTTAGAACATGGACAGCTGGATGTTGTCAGCCTGTCTTTCTTTCAAAACTTGGTCGATTTCGGAAGATTTGACAGCCACTTTTTCGACTTTTTTCTTCCTCTTGAGGTAGGTTATGAAGTTGATGAAGACAACCCTGTCCTTGTCCTCTTCTGTGGTGGGTGTTGGTTTTTCTGCTCCGACAATCTCTTCTTTTCTTTGCTTGGGTTTGAGGTTGGCTTGGTTGAGTTTTTTCCATATCTGCTCAGCTCCTTCAACGTCCAAGCCTTCGACCAGTGCTTTTGCCATTGCTGTGGTCATGTCCTCGCCCTGGGTCATTGCCAGTAAGCCTTCTTCTGAAAATTTTCCTTCTATGGCTAGTGAGGCTTCCATCTTGCTACCCATCAGCTGAAGGGCTCTTTCCTGCATCGTTCTCCTGTAGAAGAGGTAGTAGATTTTCACGTCTTTTTTCTGGCCGATTCTCCAGCTTCTCCTGCTAGCCTGCCTCAGAGTAAATACGGAGTATCCTGTTTGGTAGAATATCATCGTCGGGAAATCGTAAAGGTCTAAGCCTGTTTCGACGAGCTTCGGGTTAGCGATTACTACTTTGGCGCCTTCTTTTACTTTGTCATGCAGCCATTCTTCCCGCTTCTCAGGAACTACCGACGACCTCAAAATCTCAGCCTCGACACCATGCTTTTGAAGGATCTCTTTAAGCCTTCCGGTAATGTCTTTGGTGTTGGTGTATTGGCAGTAAACGAATACTCTTCTGCCCTGTTCGAGCTCAGCCTTGATGAGTTTGATGAGCTGTGCTTCCTTGGCGTAAGTCGTGTCCTTCGGAAGCTCTGTTGGTATGGAGATGATGCAGTCTTTTTTCTCAGGGTTGGGGTCCCTGATTATTTCGTTGTCGAAGGGCCTGTCGGGGTAGCTTAGCAGGGCGTTAAGGTAGGTTCCGAGCAAGGATTTGCTTCCATGCTTTAGCGCTTCTCTGACAGCCGCTAGCAGGTCTTTTTCCAGTTGCCTGTATGCTTCTTCGAGCGTTTCATCCATTTGTACCTGGACGACCTCTTCCGTGATAGCTGGCAAGTCTAGGGCGATGTCTGCGAGGTGGAGGAAGACGCATTTGTCCATGAGGTAGTTTGAAAACACCATCGGCGAAATCCCCGGCCTCTTCTTTATGATAGTGTTTTTCTTTTTCCCTCTTGAATAGACGTTGTCTTCCGGGTTGCTCCTCGTAATCTTTTCCAGGACTCCGTAGCGGGCCATCCACTTCGCAATCTCGCCATAACCTATGCCTTCCTTCTTCAAGGCTTCCGGCGAAAGCCTTCCGAGGATGTAATGGATGTCATCACCGTACCCCCCGACGAGCGTTCCTGTGAGAGCGATCGTTTTCCCGCACGCAGACGCCAAGGCTCCGAAACTGTTTCCTTGCGCTGTTGAGCCGCCTTTCAGCTCGTGCACCTCGTCAGCGATGAAAAAGTCAAAGTAGCCCTTGAGCCTTTTCTTTACGTACTCAGATATTGCGAACCTTCTCAGCTTAGAGTTGTCTGCCTGCCAGAGAGCAGAGCCGCACCTGCAAAACCTCTTATTCCTTTCCACATATTCTAAGTCCACAGGGTTCCCGTCCTGATCCACGACGATTTTCCCGCAGCCAGGGCAAAAATAACCAGCCCTTCCTTTTCTTTTCGTAACCGCAGGCTTCCAGGCATAGCCCAACTTGGCCTTATCCTTTGAGACGATGACGTACTCCGGAACTTTAGGTCTTCCGTTCTTTTCGAAATGGAGCACGTCCTTCAATTTTCTGACGATGGTTGCTTTGGTATTAGGGATGGTCTTTTGGATTTCAGAACGCCATTTGTTGACTAAATGGCCTGGGCACATTACTAAAGTTCTTGATGGTCCTTTTCCGTTCTCGGAGAGATGAATTGCTGAGAGGCTCATTAACGTTTTCCCAGTGCCCATTTCTGAAACGATCAGCACCCCCTTCCTTCCTTGCAATGCCTTCACTACGCCCATTATTGTGTCGCCTTGAGCTTGGTAAGGCTTTCTCAAAAGATCCTGCATCTTTTCATCCCAAGGATCCCCCGGGTCGAATAATGGTTTCGCCTCTTTGCTAATTTTCTCTGCCAACTCCTTTCCATAAAGTTTTAAATAATCTGTTACTGATTTGACTTGTTCCAGCATAGGTTAACCTCCTTTCTCTTTGAATTTTTAAGAAAAAAAAGAGGAGTCCGACCCCCCCTTTTTAATAAGAACTTAAATTGATGTTTGGTTTAATTCTTTCCGTAATTCCCTAAGTCAGCATTATAATTTTCCCCATGCTTTCTAAGAACTTTTGCAAGTTTTCGTTCCATGGCATACGAATTATAGAAATCTTCAGGTGAAATGCAGATGAGTTTTATTCCAAAATTGTTTGCTATTTCATTCTTCTTTTGCATTTTTTTCTCATACCATTTTTCCCGTAATAAACCTACAGCCTCTATCCAGTAATCACCGATTACAAAGTCACAATTCATGTTGGATGCTGGGTATCGTTTCTCGTGCTCGTGTTCTTTTATGCCATGATTCCAAAACCAATTATCTAAATCCTTTTCAAATATGGACCTAAATTTATGTCCGTGATTGGATGCGTATATCTTCCTTCCATTTACATGTATCCTTTGTTTAATGATTTCCGGGCTTAAATTGTAGCCAGCATCTTTTAACGCTTCAATCGCTGAACAATTGTAATATTCCAAAAGCTGGTATAATTTGTGATTAGCAAAATCATCATAAGTGATTTCTTCAGGTGGTTTACCGATGGTGTTGACAAGGCGTTTAATATATTTAATCCTGTTGTTCCTGTGTTTCCAATAGTTTCTCGGCTTTGCTTTTCGTTCAACCGTGTACCCAGCTTCGGTGAGGGCGTTATGGACACCTTTGGTTATTAATAGCAACTTATAAAGTCTATTTTTATTGAAGTCGGCGTATGTCAACTCTTGTGGTTTCTTTTTCAGTTTGTTCAATAGCCACTTTACAGCCTCTATTCGGTTTTGTTTAGAGTTCCATATTCTTAATGGGAACTTTTTCATTTCCCAGGGCTTGAGGTCATAACCTGCATCCTTTAAGGATGCCCAACAAGAACCGTTGTAGTATGCGTTGACCACAGCGAGGCCGTTCCTGAAGAAATCTTTTTGAGTGATATTCCTTGGAGCCTTGCCAAGTTTGTTTACCAATTCTCTGATGGCTCTGATTCTATTTTCTCTGTTTTTCCAGTATCCGTGAGGTTTCTTTGTATTCGGCTTTACATTGAATCCTGCTTCGATAAGGGCATTTCGGTAACCTCTTGTCTTTTTAATCAACTCTTCCACACGGTTATTTCTGAAATCTATCGCTCGAATATCGTTTGGGTTTCTTTTTAATAGGTTAACTAATTGTCTTGTTTCTCTTACTCGATTTTCTTTTATCCTCCAATATCCAAATGGTCTTTTTTTCTACTTAACCACCCCTTCTTATAGCCAATTACTTTGAAATATTTTAATTTTTAGGTTGTGAGGTAAATAAAGTGGGGCACCATTTTGGCGATGCCCCCTTATTTACTTGTTCATTCAGCAAGTTCTCCCCCGTAGGCTTTGAGATAATCCGTCACGTTTCTGACCTGCCCTAACATCTTCTGCCCTCCTTTCCGTAAACCTTATTTCTTTGTTTTTGATTCCTTCTGAGATCAGCTCGTCCAGTTCTTTCTCGTGAACGTTCAGCTTTAGGACTTTTGCGGTTCCTTTTAGCTCTTCAACCCAGCCGTTTTCGACGAGTTTTTTGTAAAGCCACGCGGCCCATTCGGGTATGGCCGGGACCGTGTAGTTTTGCTGGAGCTTGCGATAAGCCACTTCTTCGACGATTTGCCCTTCTGCAACGTAGAGGATTTTCGACGCCCCTTCTTGCGTGAAGAAGCCTTCCGCGGCGACTATCTGGTGGAGCAGCCCGGAAGGTAGCTTTGTGCTGAGTATCCTGTACTTCTCGTAGCGGTTTGCGAAAACGCTGGTGGTGTAGTCTTCAATTATTTCGATTTCTTTTCCAGCGACTGCCGCAGCTGTTACTGCTTTTACTGCGCTGTCTTGTCCCAGGACGCTTACCAGGTAGAGTTCGTTGTAATCGTTGTAAGAGTACCCGTCGGTGTAGCATTCTACGTGGACGGCCTTGTAATAGTCGTAATGCCTGACCTTTTCTAACATGGTTTCAACACCTCCTTCTCTTATGCTTGTTTTTTTCTCGCAATCGCTCTGGTTTTTTTGCTGAGTTTAAGGGGTTTCGTAAAAATTGTCTCCGAGGTCTATACAAACCCTGATCCCGTCTCGTTCCAACGTTTTCGCCTTCTTCACCATCGCCTCAAAGGGCTCAGGAACTGCTTCGAATACGCGTTCGCAATCCGGAGGCAAGCAGTCCTTATCAATCGTTACCTTGTGTCGTTTGCCTTTTTGGCTGATCCCGTACCATAAAGTTTTCGATTCCATGGCGTTTCCTCCTTTTCTGGCTTCGTCTTCACAAAATATTCTGCTAATCGATGGTTATTTCATCTAAGCTCCTCCCAGGACTTCGTATTGCGTGATTCTTTTCCGGCTGCAGTTGTTGGCTATCGCAGCCTTGATGACGCGCTGCACTTTCAATTCCAGTGCGGTGTAAAAGGTACTCTCGATCTGGGTGATTCTCGGAGCTGAAGCGTGTACGAACTCTTTCACCCCTTTACGGTTCAGCAGCCGAATATGGTAAGGGTCCTTTTTCGATTCTTCCATCGGTCATCACCTCCTTTGCTGTTGAAACGCTGAGTATTTAGCCTGGTTTTTGAATATTCTCCAAGCCTGGGTCTTCGATTTCTTCCCCGATACTTCGGTTGAGAAAATCCTGGGCTTCTTGAATCATTTGGGTTGCGGTTTTGTGTTCACAGTCAACAGTGCCATCGGTCATGTTGCAGTGTTCGCATGGTACCCATCCGAAATACGAGGCTACTGCGGGGTAATCCCAGTCCGTTTGTATCAGGATGGTTCCTCCGTTTTCCGCTGTAAGGTAATAATCCCAGCCGAAATGCCCTTGTTCTAACTTGATTTTCATGGCTGCACCTCCGCGTCTTGCTTATCCTTTGTTTCGTTTTGCTGGGCCGTGGTCTGAGTTTGTTTTCGCCTTTTCTCTGCATTGAGGTCCGTAGCTTCCCTGATCTTGTCATCAAGCTCAGCGTCCATTTTGTGAGCTTCGGCCCTGATCTGGTCGGTATCTTCGGAGCAATCATGGTTTTTAGTCGAGTAATATTTGGACACTTTGAAAATCCTTGAAATCGCGTACAGACAATTAGAAATGGTGTCTAGCTTCAATCCTTGTTGAGCAAGCCTGTCTATCCTTTTGGCGATGGGCTTAGCGGTGTGGTACAGGGTGTCCAGTTCCGAAAACGTGAGAGTACTCCCCCAGGC
>Ga0315312_1001714_pt1 | contig 16348 bp, 15 predicted proteins | sample TDP7_MG_FD_203629 | JGI IMG/M metagenome (GOLD analysis project Ga0315312, IMG submission 203629) | Freshwater sediment microbial communities from Lake Towuti, South Sulawesi, Indonesia - TDP7 | ecosystem: Environmental > Aquatic > Freshwater > Lake > Sediment | place: Indonesia: South Sulawesi... | reverse complement strand
CTCTTCCAAGGTTAACATGGACTCAATGAAAGTATAAGGGCAGATTTTCCCTTTCAGGTTCAGCTCCTTATGAATTTCCATATTCCCTCCATCATTGATTTCGCCCATTTTGTCGCCCTATACAAAGCTGCCTCAATTTTTCCTGGGGGAATTTTCCTCCCACGGAAAACATCGACTCTTCCCCTCCTACAATCTGCTTTCTTATGAGATAATAATTTTTTCCATCCCGGCTGTACCGGACTATGATCTGCCCGATCGTCTGATCCGAGAGGGAATCCGATACCCCGCTCGCGACGGCAGTAGGCCCCCGAAAACCTGTGGGATAAAAAAGGACTGACCCTGATTTGGCCAGGGCACAGATTCGTTCATTCTCTTCTTTGTTTCTTCCGAGGATGACTTTTAACACGGGGCTCAGGCGGAAATGTCTCCCTATCCGTAGAAAGAGCAAATCTTCTATGGTGTAATTCGGGATGTGCAAAAATATGTCCGTGAGGCGGGAGGCCATCAATCTGTCGGTCAATAGACAACCTCCTGCCGGGCAAGGGTAGTCCCGCAGGCCCAAATTCTTGGCTAATTGGATTTGGCATTTTCTTGACCGACCTGAAATGGCCAAGAGCTTTTGCCGATCCACGAGTCCTTCCAATTCCGGAACGGTAGGGGGGAAGTGGTGGGCCGAGAGAGGCCTAATAATGAAGCCTTGCAATCCACTCTCTTTCTCGATCAGTTGTAGAGCCTGGCGATGCTGGGACATTGGCCTTTGCCCCAATACCTCACCGGTTATGATGAAAGATGCACCCATGGAAGCCATTAATTCCTTGGCTTTCCGCAGCATATAAATCCGGCAATCGATACATGGGTTCATCCCTCGGCCATAACCATGAGGGGGATTCTCCACCAGTTTCATGTAATCCATTCCTTTGGGAATAACTCGGATCAGGATGCCCAATTCTTCCGCAACCCTCTTAGCCTGGTGTTTACATCCATCCTTTCTCGGCGAACAGTTACAAAAAGGACTGGTAAAGTTGACGGCGATTACCTCAATTCCCTGGTCGACCATCATCTTAACGGCCAGCATGCTATCCAGACCTCCGGAAAGGAGGGCAATAGCCTTTTTATTCATCATGGCCAGCGGCATTTTCTACTTTTCCCTTACTAAAGCTTCAAACTCATTCAGTTTGGCGTTGATAACTTGCGCTGATCCTACCTTTCCCAAGATAGCCTCCTGGGTCTTCAACCCGTTTCCCGTGATGGAGATCACGATGCTCTCCTCTTTCGGAATAACCCCTTTTTCGAGCAATTTTTGGGCCACCCCCACCGTTACCCCCCCAGCGGTCTCGGTAAAAATCCCTTCGGTCTCGGCCAGAAGCTTCATGGCCTCGATGATCTCTTCGTCGCTTATGTCCTCTGCCCAGCCTCCACTCTCCCGGATGGTCTTCAGGGCGTAGAAACCATCGGCCGGGTTGCCGATGGCCAGAGATTTGGCGATGGTCTGGGGTCTTACGGGCTTGATTAAATCCGCCCCTTCTTTAATCGCCGTGGTAATGGGTGCGCAGCCTGTAGCCTGGGCGCCGTGAATGCGGCATTCACTCTTTTCAATCAGTCCAACTTTTTGCAGCTCTTGAAAGGCCTTCCAGATTTTGGTAATCAGAGATCCTCCAGCCATGGGAACGACAATGTGCCGGGGCAGACGCCAGCCCAGTTGCTCGGCGGTCTCAAACCCGAATGTTTTAGAACCTTCAGCATAATAGGGGCGAATGTTGATATTTACAAAAGCCCAGCCATATTTGCCCGCAATTTCACTACAAAGACGGTTAACCTCATCATAGGAGCCTTTGATCCCGATGAGCTGTGTCCCGTAGATCAGTGTACCCAAGACCTTGCCCTGTTCCAAGTCGGCGGGGATAAAAACATAGCTTCTCAGGCTGTTCGTGGCCGCCAGAGCGGCCACCGAATTGGCCAGGTTTCCGGTGGAAGCACAAGCCACCACCTCAAACCCAAACTCCTTGGCTTTGGAGAGGGCCACGGCCACGACCCGGTCCTTGAAAGAAAGGGTAGGGAAATTCACGGCATCATTCTTGATATAAAGTTCTGCAGCGCCCAAAGCCTTGGCCAGACGATCCGCTTTGATCAAAGGAGTTCCCCCCACCCGCAATCCGACCATCGGCTCCTCATCCAAAGGTAAAAGTTCCCGGTAGCGCCACATGGTAAAAGGTCTTTGCGCGATCACTTCCCGGCTGAGCACTCTCTGGATTCCTTGGTAGTCGTAGTCCACCTCCAGGGGGCCAAAACAGAATTCGCAAACATGCAGCGGCTCTTTGGGATATTCCCGCCCGCATTCCCGGCACTTTAACCCTTTAATAAAACTCATTGCCGGCCTCCTTAAAAAATTTTCTAAAAATACCACTTTGTGGCATGCTTTGTCAAGGTGCAATTTTGGGAAAACTCCTCTAAAATATAAAGAGGTTAAGGACAAAGGAAACTTACCAGGAAAGGAGGAATGAGGATGGCCCGGATCTATGAGGATATTACTAAAACAATCGGCAATACCCCTCTGGTGCGGATCAATCGCATGGCCAAAGGCAGCGTGGCAGAGGTGTTGGCCAAATTAGAATGCTTCAACCCTCTAAGCAGCGTTAAGGATCGGATCGGTGTCTCGATGATCGAAGCGGCAGAAAGAAACGGTCGCCTCAAGAGGGAGACCGTCATCATCGAACCCACCTCGGGGAATACTGGAATTGCCCTTGCTTTTGTCTGCGCCGCAAAGGGGTACCGGCTGATCCTCACAATGCCTGAGACGATGTCGGTGGAGCGAAGGGCCCTTCTTAGGATGCTGGGGGCGGAGTTGATCCTTACCCCGGGAACAGAAGGGATGGCAGGAGCGATCTGGAAAGCTGAGGAACTTGTCAGAGATATCCCCAATTCCTGGATGCCCCAACAGTTTAAAAACCCGGCCAACCCAGAGATTCACCGGAAAACCACAGCAGAGGAGATCTGGAGGGATACCGATGGAAGGGTGGATATTTTTGTAGGCGGAGTGGGAACAGGAGGAACTATTACGGGAGTTGCCGAGGTGATCAAGCCGCGCAAACCTGGGTTCAAAGCCATTGCAGTGGAACCCAAGGCCTCTGCAGTGCTCTCTGGTGGCAAACCCGGCCCCCATAAGATCCAAGGGATTGGGGCGGGATTTATTCCCGAGGTTCTCAATACCAAAATAATCGATGAGATCATCCAAGTGACCAATGAGGATGCCTTTGCCACATCTCAGAGGCTGGCCAAAGAAGAAGGGATCTTTTGTGGTATCTCTTCTGGTGCGGCCTTATGGGCAGCATTGGAAGTTTCCAGGAGGCTGGATAATAAAGGAAAGCTGATCGTTGTGGTGCTTCCAGACACAGGGGAACGCTATCTCAGCACCCCCCTGGCGCAGGCAGCGCGGGAAGGGTTGTAAGGGAGAGATTCAAGGTTCATTTTGGAGGCGAAGACTATACACTTCCGACAGATCTTCATCTTCTTATGCCAGGACTCCTGCGGTTTGCCCCGGCAAATCGTGCCGTTAATGAACCAGCAGAGATGGCCTACATGGAATTCCCAGGCCGGGCAGTTTTGCCGCAGAGGAAGAGGGCAATGGCGAATCTGCCAGCAAGGGAGACTGTCTTTACCGCCCCCTTTCTTCATGGCCAGTAAAAAAAGCATCTGACGCTCGACGTACACAGGAATTTTTCGCCAACCCTGTTCGAAGCTCTGGATGGCTTTAAGGGAAGTTCCCAGGATTTGCGACATTTGCTTCTGGGTCTTGTGAAACTCTTGGCGCAGAAGATGGAATTCTTTGCTCTCCATATATCCTTCTTCTATTGGCAGAAATAAGGGATTGACCAAACTTACCACAATGTGGTATATTTAATCAATAATTTTTTTGCCCGGGGAAAGGTATGGGAACAACGGAGTTGGCCAACTGAAGACGGAAGGGAAGGATGCCGATGAATCTTGGAGGGCAAAAGGGGAGGAAAGAAGTTTAGAATCCGGCAGTTGGAGGATTGCATAAGGACACCGATGAAATTTTCAGAAGAGCAAATCCATCGTTATTCCAGGCAGATGATTCTGCCTGGAATTGGGGGGAAAGGCCAGAGGAAATTGGCCGAGGCGAAGGTCTTCATCTTAGGGGCAGGCGGATTAGGATCTCCAGCATCCCTCTACCTCGCCGCAGCTGGAGTGGGCACGATCACATTGGCGGATTCAGACCGGGTCGAGCTCAACAACCTTCAGAGACAGATTCTTCATCGCACCGCCGATGTGGGGGTAATGAAGGTGGAATCGGGCAAAAGTACCCTGGAATCTCTGAACCCGGAAGTGAAGGTTCAAATTTACCCCGGGCGGATCAATGCCAAAAACATTCGGGAGATTATCAGAAGCTGTGATCTCGTCCTCGACGGAAGCGACAATTTTCCCACCCGGTTCTTGCTGAATGATGCCTGCTATTTTGAGAGAAAAACTTTGATTTCTGGCGCTATCCTACGCTTCGATGGGCAGTTGAGCACTTTCAAGCCGCACGTCGGTGGGCCTTGTTATCGCTGCCTCTTTCCGGAACCCCCTCCGCCTGGTTTTGTTCCCAGCTGTCAGGAAGCAGGAATCCTGGGGGCGGTCGCTGGGGTCATTGGTCTCCTCCAAGCCAATGAGGCTTTGAAAGAAATCTTGGAGATCGGTCAATCCATGTGCGGGCGGCTCCTCCTTTTCAATGCTTTAAACTTATCCTTCCATGAAGTAAAGGTGAGTAAAAATCCTGATTGTCTTCTCTGTGGAGGGAAGCCCACGATTAGGGAACTTATTGAATATTCTCAGACCTGCCAGACCTAAAGCCATGGACAAAATTCCCTCGGGCCACGAGATTTTGGGCATCCTTTCCATTCATGGGAGTCTGGATATCTTTGAGCATTTTATCGTCCCGGAGTTGAACTGAGTCCATGAAGATGGGAAAAAGATACAAGTCCCTTTACTTTCCTGCCTTAACCATCGTGGCCACCGTAATTACCCTCCTGGTCATTATTGCCGTGTCTACATACCGCAATCTAAGCCGGGAGAGAGGAAGGCTGGAGGATTCTTTATTGCGGGAGGGTGTGGTCATCATGCGAGCCATTGAGGCAGCCGTGAGGGCTGCCTATCCTTCGACCCATCCGGAACCATCATACCTTCAGAGAATAATGGAAGAGGTTTCTCGGGAGCCGGGAGTCTTCCGCATCCTTATCTTCGACACCGGGGGGAATATTTTGGCTTCCAGCTGGGCAGGTATCGAGAAAGAAAAAGTTAGAGATGCAGGAGCGCTAAGTCTTTTGATAAAGGAGAAAGGTTTTGTAACCCGTTATCGGGAAGTCTCCGAGAGAGAGCGGACTTTTGAAATAATTAAATCTTTCTATCCTCTTTCCTACAAAGATCCACTGGCCTTAGGCTGGGGAACCAAATCCCGGGTTGAGCCGCAGGAAGAAGTTTTGTCTGGATGGGCTAAAGATAAGATGATTTCTCTAAGTCTGCGCCTGGGCATATTTGAAAAGGCCAGACAGGAAGATATTCATCATGCCATCCTCATGGGAGCCATCTTGGTAATTCTGGGGACCGGCACCCTTTATTTCATTTTCGTCGTGCAAAATTATTATCTTGTGGACCGAACCCTGGCGGAGATGCGGACTTATACGGAAAATGTCGTTAAGAGCATGGCCGATGGTCTTATATCTCTGGACAACGACGGAAAAGTTGTCACCCTGAACCGGAGGGCTGGAGAAATATTAGGGGCGCCGGAAGGAGAGCTGAAGGGCAAGGAAGTTGGTGAGGTTTTGGGCCAGAACATCAGGGCCCTTCTGGGATCAGAGAATCGACGACCGATAATCCATGATAAAGAACTGGAAGTGCCAGATCGATCAGGTCGCTTGATTCCCCTGAGTCTCAGCGTTGCCCCTCTTCTGGACGAAATGAATCAGGAGATAGGTTCAGTGGTGTTAATTCGGGACTTGAGGGAAATCCGGGATCTCCAAGAAAAGGTCAGAAGAAGTGCCCATCTCGCTTCCCTGGGTCGTCTGGCTGCGGGTGTAGCCCATGAAATTCGCAACCCCTTGAGCTCCATCCGGGGGTTCGCCCAGTATTTCATCCACCGCCTGAAAGGGCAGGAGGAAGAACAGGGGTATGCCTCTATCATGGTCAAGGAAGTGGACCGGCTGAACCGAGTTATTACAGAACTCTTGGATTTCGCCAGGCCAAAAGAGCCCTACAAGGAACTCTATGCTCTGGAGGAGATTCTGGAGCACTCTTTGAAACTTCTGGAGCCTGAACTGGCGAAGAAAAATGTGCAGATAGAGAAAGCATACGAACCAACTCTTCCTTTAGTCCTTGTGGATCGCGACCAGCTTTCCCAAGCCTTTCTCAACATTTTATTGAACTCCCTGGAATCCATGGATGGAGGAGGAAGAATCAGAGTGGGTGTCAAGAGGAGAAGCGGTTCACCTTCTGTGGAGGTCGCTATTTCGGATACAGGCAGAGGAATCCCACCGGAGGACTTGCCAAAGATTTTCGAACCATTCTTCAGTACAAAGCGGAAAGGGACGGGGCTCGGGTTGTCTATTGTGCATCAGATTGTTGAGAGGCACGGCGGAGACATCGCTGTGGAGAGTAAGGAAAGAGGAGGGACAGCCTTCTTCATCACTTTGCCACTGAGTGGATAGGAGGCTGGCGGAAAAAGAAAAGCCATGAGAGAAAGACCCAAGATATTGGTAGTGGACGACGAAGAGAACCACCGCATCATGCTGCGGGCCGTTCTAAAGGAAGAAGGATATGAAGTAGCTGAGGCGGATGATGGCCTGGAAGCGATCAAGGCTGTAGAAGAGGAGCCTTTTGACCTGATTCTCCTGGACATCCGCATGACTTCCATGGATGGGATCGAAGCTTTGACCGAGATTCGAAAAATAAGTCCCCGGGTTCCTGTTCTGATTATGACCGCCTATGCTTCCGTGAAAACGGCCGTAGAAGCACTCAAGGCTGGCGCCTTTGAGTACCTGATCAAGCCGCTGAACATTGAGGAATTAAAAATTCTGATCCAAAAAGGTTTAGAGCATTATCATCTCCGGGAAGAGAACATCGCCCTCAAGGAGCGCCTGGGGGATCGCTTCGATTTTTCCAAAATCATCGGCAAGAGTCAGAAAATGAAAGAGCTCTTTAATACGCTCACTCTCGTTGCGCCCACCGATGCTACGGTATTGATCCTGGGAGAGAGCGGAACGGGAAAAGAGCTGGTGGCTAATGCCCTCCACCACAATAGCCCCCGGGCTAATCTGCCTTTCATAAAGGTGGCCTGTGGTGCACTTCCAGAGACGCTTTTGGAGAGCGAGCTTTTTGGACATGAAAAGGGTGCTTTCACCGGAGCCATCGCCCGCCGGGAAGGCAGGTTCCAGTTAGCCCATCGGGGAACCATCTTCCTTGATGAGGTGGCGGAGATGAGCTTAGCAACTCAGACGAAACTCTTGCGGGTATTACAAGAGAGAGAGTTTGAACCCCTGGGCAGTACCCGCACGCTGAAAGTGGACGTTCGGGTAATCGCAGCCACAAACAAGAACCTCGAGAGAGAAGTTAAGGAAGGCCATTTCCGGGAGGAGCTCTTTTACCGTTTAAATGTGGTGCCCATTTTACTTCCTCCGCTTCGTGACCGGAAAGAAGATATTCCTGCACTGGCCGCACATTTTTTTAAGATTTATCGGACTAAGAATCAAAAAGCTTTAAAGGACATATCGGGCAAGGCAATTGACCTGCTGATACGTTACGACTGGCCAGGAAACATCCGGGAGCTGGAAAATTGTATTGAGCGCGCTGTGATTATGGCCAGGGGTGAGATTATCGTCCCAACAGATCTGCCTCTCCACATCCAGGCTTTGTCTAATGGAAAAGAAGTACCCGGGTACGCCCTTCCTTCAGGAATCAGCATCCAGGACGTGGAGAAAGCCCTGATCCTGAAAACCTTGGAAGATACTGGAGGTAACCGCACGCGGGCTGCTGAGATCTTAGGCATCAATCGCCGCACGTTGCAGAATAAGCTCAAGGAGTATGGAATTTAACTGCCTACTCGTTGCTGTCTTTTAATCCTTCAACCTTCATTCGTCTACCTTCTCTCATTCAGCGCCTCTTGCGAAAAAAATTCTCATTTTTCCATCAGGCCGATTCTTCAACGAGAAAAAAATTAGCATCTTAAATTAGCCTCTTAAGGGAATCAATAAAACCGTAATCTCTTCTCAAAGATATTTTTCTTCAAAATTCCCACAAGTTGCTCCTGAGCATAGGTTGCTGGCCTTTAATTGGCACTCCAATTGCTCCAATATATTCAGGAAAGTCTTGTTGAGAAGTCTTTGGAGCAATTTCAAAATTAAAAATCCATGACTAATTAGACCAATATACATAGGGGGTTCTCCGAAGCTCGGCCAAAGCTAAGGAGACGCAAGTTAAGAAAAGGGGCAAGTCGGTGCCGACTCACTGATTTGCCCCTTTTCTTTTGCCCCAATTAATTCAATGGAGGACGGCAAGGACAAGCCCAAGGAAACTGACATCACTGATATTGATAAGGTGACTGACGAACAGATTTCCTCTGCCTGGGGCGAGTTGGAAGAGGAAGAGAAAGGGGAAGAAGTCTGCCAAAGACCAAAGAAAGGAGCTGAAGAGGAATGAGGAAGCTGAGGAGCATGGTCTGGGCATTAGTGGTCTTAGCGGCATTTTCTTTCGGCTGCGCCGGAATGGTGAGCACCGAGACGAAAGTGAAATGCCCGAAGTGTGGGGCGGTTTTTACGATTGATGAAGGATTGAAGAAAATTGGACCTTAATTATTGTTCATCCGGAAACTTAACTTTTCTCCTCCCCCTTCGACGGGGGAAGGAAGGGTGGGGGCGATAAGAGTTTAAAATTTCTATGACTTCCATTTTGATTCCCCTCACCCCAACCCTCTCCCGCAAGGGGAGAGGGGGTTTCCGGATTAGAACTAATTAGTCGCTCAGGAATCTAATGGGTTTACGCGCGATTTTTAAGGAATTTTTTTGGAAAGGAGGTGAAGAAAGACAGAAGAAAATTCGACTTCAGTTTCAGGAAAAAGATCTAAGATTTGGGCAGCAAAAACAGCATCGAAAGGAGGATAAAAAGTAATGAAAAAGATTTTTGTACTGGGGATGGTAACTGCCTTCGCAATCACTATGGGCGCAGCTATTTCTGCCCAGGCTGCGGAGCTCAAGGTGACAGGAATGGCCCAGGCGCTAACCTATCTGACGGGCAATTACCGTATCAATGCGCCATTGACCATCAGCCCATATAACCCCGTAGCAGACAAGGGCAAGGAGTACACCAGCAGTTTCATTGATGAGCGAATGCGGATTGACCTCGACATGCGGGTCACCAAGGACCTTGGAGCGGTGCTCAAGCTGGAATTGGATAGTACAAACTGGGGAGACAATGGGGACGGAAGGAATAATATGGGCCGGCTGAATGCTGACCGCGCCGGGCTGGAGATACGCAACGCTTACATTGATGCCAACCTTCCTCATGTTCCCGTGAACCTTAAAGTGGGAGTCTATGGTTTTTATTACCGCCCCCATGTCTTCAATTACACCGATGCTGCCGGTGTCAACATCACCATAAAGGCTGATCCTTTAACCATTACTCCATATTATTACAAAGGTTATGAAGGAGCTTACAACAAGCAGGATGACATTGATTACTACGGGCTTATAGTGGATTACACGGGGAAGGCTTTAAAGGTAGGGGCCTATGGCCTTTACGTTTATACCGGGGATTTCGACGCCGCCACGCGTTCGACCTTTTCCTATCCCTATGAGGATTCTTATACGAAATTCAATGTCACCAAGAGCGGCGATTTTTACTGGGCTGGCGTTTATGCCGATGGAGGTGTGGAAAACTTCTTATTCCGATTTGATGCGATCACCAATTGGGGGAAATTGAAGGACAAAACCACGCCTACCAGTCAAGATGTGGATTACCAGGGTTGGATGCTCTATGGAAAGGCTTGGCTGGACTTCAAAAATTACCAGGTAGGGTTAGTGGGAATGTATTCCACCGGCGATGACCTGAGAGAAACCACAAAAGTCAGCGGATTCAGGTTGCCCCCAGGGTCAGAATCTTACGCCCTTTTCATGGAAGGTTTGATCTTCTATGGTTCCTCCCTGAACCCAGTGAATGGTTACATAACAATGGACTTCGGTGCTTATAACTATCAACCTTATCGCGGGTACGCGGGAACTTATCTGGCCAAAGTATTTGGCACTTACAATCCGACTTCTTGGCTCTCGCTCACCGGTCAGTATTCCTACATCGGCGACACGGTAAAAAACGGCAACAGATTCGGCTCAGCTTCTGATAAGGGCCTGATTGGACAGGAAGTCGATCTTTTTGGCAAATTTACGATTACCAAAAACCTGACCTATGATGTGGCTCTTGGGTATCTGTTCACAGGAGATGCTTTGAAAAGAAACGATGCTACCGACCTGGAGAACGCCTGGGCCGTGATCACCAGGTTGTTGCTTACCTTTTAAGGCTGTCTGAAATAGCCCATGAAACTCTGAGGGAGGAAGGCTTCAAGATTAACCTTCCTTCTTTTTTCCGATCAGGAGGAAATCGGAGACAGTAAGAGATTGCAAGTTTGTATAGGCACGGATGAAGTCGAGGGAAATGAAAAGGGGGGTAGGGGAATGAGTCTGTAGGGCCCAACCTCCTTTCGATTGATGCTCAAGAGAAAAAAACCTCCTTTCGATTGATGCTCAACGAAAAATGGGCCGCAGGTACACGAACTTTACCCCCCTTTCTTTTTGGCTCTGGCGAATAAAGGATAAAATGGACTCAGGGCAAAAGCGGTCAAATTTCCGTGGAAATGAGGGAACAGGGCTTTCTTAAGAAAGTTTATAGATGGGATAATTATGATAGAATAAAATTTAAAGATGGATCACATGCGGAGTGAAATAAAGAAGGCATTAAATACGATCTTAAGAAGATATTTCATTATTTTCTTAGCCCTCGTTATTAATTTTCCTTCTCAGGGATTGGCCCAACCGAAGTCGGAGGTAAAAACACCTGTTATTATTCATTCTTATGCAGTAGATAAGGGGCGATTTGGGTATACGTGGAAAATCCATATCGAGGCGGAAGATGAAGATGCTGATATGCTCAAGATTGCCTGTGCAGTGGACCAGGTGGGTTATGGTTTTTACTCGAGAGACTTTATTACGATCCCAACATTTCATCGAAGACACCTGAAAGGGTACATCGAATGGAATACCTTTAGTGTAAGGACGCCTTTTTTAAGGGATCATACGCAGATTTTATTGAAAATCTCCATAATCGATAAAGCAGGCAATGAGAGCAAGGAAGTGATTTTCCCGTTTGAATTCATTTCCGGCCTTGCACCAGAGCCCAAGCCACCTCCCCCCTTTGATCGTGGGTATATCCCAAAGTTGGGAAATATCATGATCGATCTCTCTGAGCCGACGCTGATGGAACCCGGACCACAGAAATAAGGGCCTTTTGCCGGGCTAAGAAAATAAAGGGTGGGGAAAGATCATGGGACATTTCAATCGTAGATTGAGCGTAAAATTCATTGGAGTCGTTCTGATAATTTTCTTGTTATTCCTCTATCCCTCTCTGGGCAATTCTCAGCAGACTGTCAAGATTGCTATTCTGCCCTTTGCTATAAATAGCCTGGAGAACCTGGATCCTTTGAAAGAGGGTTTAATGGATATGCTTTCTTCCCGTATCCATGTTGAGTGGAAGGTTACGGTTTTGGATAAACTGGATATTAAAAGAGCGGCGGATGAGATTAAAGGAGAAATAGGCTTGGAAGCGGCCAAGAAAGTAGGCCATAGGGTGGGTGCAGACTTCGTTCTCTTCGGCAGTTTAACCAAGGTAGGGGAAAACGTCAGTTTGGATGGGAACCTGGTTGACTTGAAATCTGGGAAGATTATTTCTGTCATCTTCGTCCAAGGCCAGGGGCTGGACCACATCGTACCCAAGGTGGGAGAGTTCGCCCAGAAAGTCCACGAGAAAATTTTGGGCCAACCAGTTCAGACAGCCAAAGCACAACCCGCAGAAGAACGGCCTCCAGTTCCACCAGCCGCGCCCATCCCTGCACCCCGGGAGGACGCCCCGCTATTGAAAAGTCTGGAAGCGACGCCTTCCCGGATCACTCAAGATTTCTGGATGAGCGAGGCCTTGCCCTTGGAAGTCAAGGGTATGGGTTTGGGAGATGTGGATGGAGACGGAAAGAACGAAATTGTCCTCATTGACCGCAACAATTTATGGATCTATCGTTGGGAAGGTGAGATGAAATTGATGAAAAAAATTCCTGGCCATATTTCCCGCGAGAACTTAGCGGTGGACCTGGCCGATATCAACAAAAATGGCAAAGCCGAAATCTTTGTGACCAGCCTGAGGAAAAACAAGCTGGAATCCTTCGTTTTGGAACATGAGCAGGGGGAATACAAAATAATCGCTTCCGATCTGGATTGGCACCTGAGGATTGTAGATCTTCCCCAGCAGGGGGTTACTCTTCTTGGACAGCAGAGCAGTCTGGATAACCCATTTTATGGTCCCATACATGAGATGGGGTGGGATGGGAAAGAATACGTGAAAAGAAAGAAACTCAGTTTTCCCAAGAACATGAATATTTATGGTCTTGCTGTGGTGCAGTTCCGCGATGGAGGCCCGGTACATTACTTATACATTGACGAAGGCCAATATCTGACTCTCGTTTCTCAGGAAGGGAAAGTCCTCTGGAAGAGCAACAATCGCTTTGGAACGAACAATTTTATCATCGGCAAACCGAAAATTACGACCTCCATGGTCGAGGAAAGCGATTGGATCCCGGTCAATGCGAGGGTTTTAGTAGAAGACATCAAAGGAAAGAAAGAAGTATTTTTGCCCCACAATTCCTCTCTCTCAGGTCAGTTCATTAAAAAGGTCAAACTTTACAACAAAGGGGAAATTCAACGCCTTTCCTGGAATGGGACGATCATGGATTTGAATTGGCGATCCAAAGAGATCGGGGGATACATCGCCGACTGTCAAATTGCGGATCTGGATGGGGATCAGAAAAAAGAATTAGTGGGAGCTGTGGTGCTTTGGGGTGATCTCAGTTTGACCGGGTCGAATCGGAGCGCCATCGTGGCCTACAAACAGTAGAGTTTATATTGAGTGGGGCAGAGATTAGAGAAATCCAATGATGAGAGCGTTAATGATAAATCACTAACAGAAAAAGACATCTGCCAAAAAGAAAGGAGTGAAGGGAATTGAAGAAATTTTTGAGTATGGTTTTAGCCTTAGTGGTATTCGCGGCATTCTTCTCAGGCTGTGCTGGATTGGTATCCAAGGAGACCAAGGTGAAATGCCCGAAGTGTGGGGCAGTTTTTACCATTGATGAAGGATTGAAAAAAATTAGCCCCTGATGTTTTGTTTCTCTGGGCAACAAGAGGCTAAGTGAATTAGAATACCATTTTGGGGGTCGAATTCCTGCTGGCAAGAATGAAACTTTTTCCCTTGCCAGAAGGCGTAGGATTGCCGCCAAAGACTCTTAACCAGGAGCTAACCAAAAACCTCGGCTCCAAGCTGATCACCTAAAAGGGCGGTACATTTTATAAGCTTTGGGCCCGTTGTTCGAACCCACCCCAACTCCTTCTTTGTACTGCGAAAAAATTTCCCATTTCTTGATTAGTCCTATTCATAATTGCTAAAAATATTAGCTTCTGCAGCCGCCTCAAGATAACCCGTCTTCCCCGCCCAGAATTTTTTTCTGCATTAAATTCCTAAGGGTTATCCAAGTTCATGGGCTGTTAGTTTTTCCTTGGCATTCCGATTGCTAATAATTTGAAATTCACATAAAAGGACGGATTTCTGCATCTTCCGCCTCCATAAGAGAAGAGGAACTAATGCATGGGTATCCTAAGCGACGATCTCAATAGGAAATCCAAGGAGCCACAGTTGAGCCCTAAGAATTGCCTACGCTGCGGGAAAGAGATAGGCAGGGAAGACTTTTACTGCCCAGACTGCCAGGCAAGGTCCGAAGGCCAAAAACCCATAGGTTTCTGGATTTTAAGCATCATCCTTTCATCCCTCCTTTTAACCCTAACAGGGTTGCTGCTGTGGCATGGGGGATTTAGGGCATGGGACTTCTCTCTGGATGCGATCCTGGAAAGGCCAGCAGTGGTCATCAATGGGGAAAAAATCTCGCGGGCTGATCTGAAGGCAAGGTTGAAAATTATCGGGGGCATATTGGAGCGGCAGTACGGTAAAGATCTTTTCGCCGGGAACAGAGGGCGGGCCCTTCTAATAAACTTAGAAAATCAAGTTCTGGAAGGAATGATGGAGGAAAAATTGGTAGCCCAGGAAGCTAAGAAACTGGGAATCCAAATTAGCGATGAGCAAGTCAGGCAAGAGCTGGAGCAGGTCACCAGAGAAATTTTCGGCACCTGGGAGAACTTTCAGGCGAGGCTCCGAGAAGATGGAATGTCCAGAGAAGATTTGCAAAACAACCTTCGCCACATGCTTCTTCTGGAGGCAATAAAAAGAGCCAAAATCCAAAAAGGTTCAGACCCGGAGACAAGCTTTAATGCCTGGTTGCTCCAGGCGAGACGCAGCGCCCAAGTGGTCGTTTATTATTCGGGAAATGACAAAAGGAGCGCTTCTCTCTTTCCAGAGGATTGCTGCACCTTGGGAGGATCTGCTGGCTGCTCCGGGAGGCAATCCTATGGTGGTCTGCCAGTCGACCCGAATACCGAAAGCCAGGCCAAGAAAATTGCCCTGGAAGCCTACCGGAAGACGAATCCCTCAGAGCAAGAGGTGATCGCCAAAGTTACAGATTATGGCTGCCACATTCAGGTGGACATCCATAGAGAGGGGAAAGTCGAGAAATCTTATACTTACCAAGGTGGCAAAGTTTTTGAAATTTTTTGAAGGAGGAGGAAAAGATGGATAGAAAAGAGAGGTCAAATCAATTGCCGGATTATGAAGGCAAGCGAGAAAAATTGTTAGAGGAGATTTCAACTTTGGATTTTATCTTTATGCACCTATCGAAATCTAAGAAATTACACTTGCTCGCATTGCTGGCAGTAGCCCTGCCGGTTACCTGGTGGATTTTAAGGGAATCCCCCCCTGCTGGATCGGAAGGGACACTGCGGAGTCCGGTTATGGAAAACGTGAGTTATCAAGGCCGATCAGTGGCTATGACAAAGGTGGCGGCCGTTATAGGGAATGGCGCGGTGGAGGTACCGGTAGATCTGGTGAAGGAGAAAAAATTAGTTTACTTCGAATACCAGCGGACCGATGGCCGAATCCCCCTTTTAGCCTACATTACCCCGTCAGGAAAGCTTGTCACCGCAGTGAGCGTCTGCGAGCCCTGCAATTCAGCGAGTTTTCATATCGAAGGAAATGAGATGGTTTGCAACGCTTGTTTCACCCGTTGGAACCTGGAAACCTTGAAAGGCATCAGCGGGGGATGTCTGAATTATCCGCCGGATGTGCTTCCCCATTCTGTCCGGGAAGGAAAGGCAATGATCAAAGAAATAGATGTTATGAACTGGAAGCCAAGGGTAATAAGAGGGTAAGCGTGCGGCTTCATCATATTTCTCTCAGCAATTTAAAAAGACGAAAGGGAAAGGCGGTCTTCACGCTGCTGGGGCTCCTGATTGGGGTCAGCACAGTGGTCACCCTGATTACTATCACCCGGGCCATGGAAGAAGATATAGGGAAAAAACTGGATGAGTTGGGTGCTAACATTTTAATCATTCCTAAATCTCATGGCCTGACTTTAAACTATGGAGGGCTGCAATTTTCTGGGGTGACTCTGGAGGTTCAGCCATTGCGCCAAGCGGACCTGAAAAAGATCCGTTCGATCCCCAACCGTGAGAACCTTTCCATTGTTGCCCCCAAACTGATTACCTCTACCAGGGTGAACGGTACCGAAACACTGCTGGTGGGGGCAGATTTTCAGGAGGAGCTTCGATTAAAAAGGTGGTGGAAGATTGTTCCTCCCGCGCCCATGGATAAGCAGGGCCCGGGTAAGGAGGTCTCTGATGGAATGGATCATTCGCCAAGGCGTCAAGGAAAGAGCGCCTATATGATAAGGGGTTCTCTGACTGAAAAGGACATCCTGGTCGGTTCGGCGGCGGCTCACCATCTGAATTTGCAGGAAGGGCAGTTGGTGGAGATTCGGGGCCAGTCCTTCCAGGTCCGGGGGGTTTTGGAAGAGACGGGCTCCCAGGATGATTCCCTGATCTTTGCCGACTTAGGCCGGGTGCAAAAGATCTTTGAGCGACCGGAGGAGCTTTCTCTTGTCGAAATA
>Ga0315312_1001713_pt1 | contig 16358 bp, 19 predicted proteins | sample TDP7_MG_FD_203629 | JGI IMG/M metagenome (GOLD analysis project Ga0315312, IMG submission 203629) | Freshwater sediment microbial communities from Lake Towuti, South Sulawesi, Indonesia - TDP7 | ecosystem: Environmental > Aquatic > Freshwater > Lake > Sediment | place: Indonesia: South Sulawesi... | reverse complement strand
CTCTTCCATCATCTTGACGAGACGGAGTAGGCCTGAGAAGTATCCTCGGTCGTAGTCGCCGTAAAGAGGGCTGGCGGCGTTGTCTGCAAACTCCTTCATGAGTGCCTTCAGGGACTTCTTGTCGAACTCCTTGTTCGCAAAGAATAGGTAGTTGTCGCTGTTCGCCTTCCTCGTCAGCAAGAGGCCCTCCAAAGCCTTCACGTAGCCTCTATTCCACTCACTGTTGCCGATCTTCGGCCTGAGCTCCTCAAGCTCTTTCTCAGCGTCCGCAATTCGTCGCTCAACGATGAGCCGAAGGTACTTGTCTATCCCCGCTTCAGGCAGTGTTCCAGCCATCTATCTCCGCCTCTTGACCTCGTCCTCTTCGGTGATGTCTCTTATTCCTTCCTCTGTGATCTTGAAGATCCGCTCGCCCTCCGGCAGATACGGACTCGAAACGAGCCGCGCGATCCTAACAGGACCGCCGGTTGCACGCCTCAAGAAGATGCGTGTATGCGAGGTGTGGCTGACTATGTGCCCTCCAACTGCTTCAACTCCTGCGGCGAAGAACGCGTCCGGCTTTGCCATGACCTGATTTGTGACAACCGCGACCGCGTTGAAGGCCCGTGCAAGCCTCACAAGTCGGTGCATGTGGCTGTTTAGCTTCTGCTGACGTTCCGCAAGCATCTCACGGCCGAGGTACTCGCTGCGGAAGTGGGCGGTAAGCGAATCCACGATGAGGAGTTTGATGTTGTTCTCTTGAATGACCTTGTCAGCCTTCTCAAGGATCAGCATCTGGTGATCACTGTTAAATGCTTCGGAGTAGATAATGTTCTTTCCAGCGGTCTCCGGATCAAGACCCAAAGAGCTAGCCATTCTGACGATCCATTCGGGTCTGAAGGTGTTCTCAGTGTCAAGGTATAGTGCGCCGCCGTTCAGGCCGCCCTGCTCGATGGGCAGTTGGGCGTTGACAGCGAGTTGGTGGCAGAGTACTGATTTTCCAACGCCGTACTCACCGTAGAATTCTGTGATGGTCTGACTCTCAAGTCCGCCGCCGACGAGTTCGTCCAGCTGTTTGCTACCCATAGAAAGGCGGAGGACGTTCTGGCGCATCCTCATCAGTTCGTCTGCTCTGATGAAACTTGTGGCGATGCTGTTCCGGGCTTCTCCGATAATCTTGGCGGCCTGTTTCTCCCCTATGCTTGCCGTCTCAAGTTCTTTCACCGTTGCGGTTGCCAGTGATTCGACGGTGTGGAACCCGAGCTCTTTGAGCTTTTCAGCCGTGGCGGGGCCTATGCCGGGAATGTCCTCGATGAATTCGTACCTCTTCTTCCCTGGCTCAGTCGTCGGCTTCTGCTTCTGATCGGACAAGGGCTTCCCACCAAACCCCTACAGCCAAACGCGCGGCGTGTCCTCGCGCCAGCTGTGAGGTCCCATAATCCCAGACAATGCTTACGCCCATTGCTGACGACCGCGCATTATTTCAAACTTCGGTGCAGTACCCACTTTCCTAGCGGCCGATATAATCGGGAGAGACGAGTGAAAGTAGACCTTGTGCAAGCTCTCTACGGCAATAAGACGGCGCGGGACAGGCCGATTCTCAACAGAATCGTGCCCCTAGTAGCGCTTCAAATGATCCCAGCGAAGCAGTGAACGAAGCCCGGATCGCTGTAGTCGACCCAAAAAGGTCAGCAGGTCCAGGGAGCGCCGTCCAGAGGACATACCGCTCGCGGAGTTGACAGCTTTAAGCCGCTCTTGCGAAAGATGGCCTCCTGAAATGCCCTTTGGCCCGAGTCAGCTCGAAGGTAATCTCTCTCGTATCCCCACCATTGACTGATTGCCGAGACCTAATCAACGACGCCTTGGCTAAGCAGAAGGTTGTGGTCTTGGCCGGCAACTGTGCGGTGGATTACGAGGGCCGGGCGGCGTCAAAGCTCACATGGGGTGAGCGCGTGCTCATGATCAAAGCCGACGGCTCAGTGCTAATTCACCGTCGATCAGGATACGAGCCCGTGAACTGGCAGCCGCCAAAATGCCAATTCCACATCAGCGTAGAGGACGGAAAACTCCTCAGCATTCTAGCAACTCGTCAGAAACCGAGAGAGTCTCTGAAAGTCCTCTTTGACGATGTCAGCGTGGCGTTGGCAGTGACGCTCACGGATGAGGGTGAGTTCGCAATGCATGTCACTGAGGAGCAAATGAAACAGGCCATCCTCATAGACCCGTCCTTGGTCGAGGCGGGCTTGAAGCTGATATCCGAGGAGACGAAGATGGGCGATTCAGGATTCACTGATGTCTGTGCAGAAGACGCGCAGGGAAGACTTGTCGTAGTCGAGATCAAACGCAACCCCGCAAGCCGCGAAGCCGCGCTACAATTGAACCGGTACGTCCAGACACTGCGGAAGAGAGTCAACCGCCCTGTTAGGGGAATCCTCGCAGCCCCAGAGCTAAAGTCAGGAACGTCAACACTTCTTGCAAGGCTCGGCTACGATTTCAGGGCGGTCTCGCCTGAGAGGTGCTTTCAAGTACTGAAGCCTAGGGCCGACTCTCGGCTGAGTGAATTCCTTCAGATGTGACGGCTGCTACCCGAGCACGAGCAGCAGGGCCATGATTCCCACTCCAAGCAATATCAGAACAAGCTGAAGTAAGGACGTCTTGACATCGACCTCATGGTGAAGTTCCGGTATTAGGTCGGACCCGGCAATATACAGGAAACCGCCCGCAGTTACAGGCAACAGCAAGAGGGAGAAGCCTTGGACTTCTTGGCCCATGATCACGGCGAGAATGGCGCCCAAGATCGCTGTCGTCGCTGAGAGTAGATTGAAGACAAGCGCTCTCTTGACGGAAAGCCCTGCGTGAATCAGCACGCCGAAGTCACCGACCTCCTGCGGTATCTCGTGCAGGATGACTGCCAGCGTGGTTGTGATTCCAATGGGTATGCTCACTAGGTAGCTGGATCCGACAAGCATTCCGTCGATCAGGTTGTGGACAGTGTCGCCGACTAGGTTGATCGTGACGAGCGGATGCATGTGCTCTTCTGATGTTGGAATGTGGCAGTGTCTCCAGCGGAGGAACTTCTCGAGAACGAAGAAGACTAGAACGCCGAGAATCACGTAGAGCGATACAGCGAGGTTTGCGCCGAGTTCTTCGAAGGCTTCAGGGAGGAGATGGATTAGAGCGTCGCCGAATAGTCCGCCCACCGCGAAGCTAACAAGAAAGAGCGTTATCTTCGCTAGCCGCTCCGGCTTTAGGGAAAGCGTGAAAACGCCGACCAACGAAACTAGGCTGATGAGTACGACGCTGACTATGGAATACGCCCAAGGTATGATGTTAGATCCCTTCTAGGGGGGCGGGAAGCAGCAATATTAAGCCGTTCCGGCACGGGCATGTTTCTTGCCCGACCGAGAACTTGGTCGGCTACACTAACAAGAGAACCACAATGCTAGGCGGCGACTCGAACGTCAACAAGAAAGACATCGACCAAGCACATGCTTGAACTTCTAGCCGCATCGCTCGCACACCACCAAGAGCCTTTCCCCTCCGACTCCAAAAAACACCGGGGAGCGGTGGGCGTCCTCATCAAGGAAGAGGCAGACGATCTGTGGCTGCTCATGATCCAGAGGCGCGAGAACCCTCAAGATCCGTGGTCGGGTCAGATGGCGTTCCCAGGCGGTCACGCCGACGCCCGCGATCGCACTCTCCTTGACACGGTCATAAGGGAAGCCATCGAAGAGGTAGGCGTCGACGTACGCGACCACAAGCTCCTCGGATGCTTGCCCAACGTGCACCCAAGGAACGCCCCGATGGTAGTGGCGCCGTTCATCTTTCTCCTTGCAGGGGAGGTTCGTCCCGTGACGAGCCGAGAGGCCAAGGAGGTCCTCTGGGTCCCAATGACTTTCCTGCTGGATTCGAAGAACATTACGTCTTCCATGTTTACGATCGATGACGAGGAGATCACGATGCCCTGCTACAAGTACTTGGATCATATCATCTGGGGCATGTCATTTAGGATAATTCGAGACATAATTCAAACAATCACACGGGAACGCTGAGTGCAGACTGCATTTCGCTTGGCAGGCGCACACTCGCTAACGCGACCACATGCTGCGGGGTCAATTTGTCTCTGATCTGTCTCAATGTTTCAATCGCTTGTTGTGGGGATAGGGTCGGAACGACTACTTCCGCGAGCGGTGGGATCTCGGTGTTAACCGCTCCCCTTACGGCGCGTCTAGTTCGGTTTCCGTAGAACCCTTGCGCGATAGGCTCGTGTTCCCGTGAAACGGTCTCTGCTTGCTCAGGATGTCTGAGGGGGTGAGTCTGCCTCTGATGGTGTCGGTTGTGAGAGTGCCAGCTGAAAGAATCTAGCGTCGTTGCGGATAGAACCTGTACGGGTGGTAGAGCGCTACTCCACACCTTCGGCAGATAGGATCGTAAGGATTGATCGGTGCTCGGCATCGCGGGCAGATCAAGTGGACGGTTGGTCTCAGGCTCCTACGTCTCCTCGTGGCAATCACGATGCCAGCCGCTAGGACGCTCAAGCCCGCTCCTACCCCAATAATCAAAACCGGGATCAGCACATCCCACATGTCAGGGGTTGAAGTCGTGGTTGTGGTCGCTGTAGCTGAACTTGAGGTTGTTTGCGTGCTTGTCTCACTTGTTGCTGTAGTGCTGCTCGTTGATGTCGTAACAGAAGTCGTAGTCGTTTCAGGGAGGTATCTAGCCGCCAGAGTGTCGGTCTCTGTAACAGTCGGCGATGTGAAGAGTGCAAGGATTGCAAGAGAGAGCAAGACGAGTGAGCTGGCACCGGAGCGGCCAGTAGTTGTGCGCACTATTAGTGAGGCCCCTTCAACGCACGTACGCCATGGACGCGGAGATATGACGTTTTCCGTCGCTTGTAACGGTCAGAATGGCGAAAAGGCGCTATCGAATTCATCAGAGACGCGCCTAGGTTTCTTGGGATTTTGATCGTGGTTCCTGTGCCAAGGCGAACATCCCGGGAACTCTAGTGAGCGAGGTGACTATTCCCCTTTCCCGAAGTTCAGACAGTAGGGAGCGCGCTCTCAACAAAGGAACGCGGGCCGACTGACTAATCGTCTCTGCGTTAGCTTGCCGTAGTTCCAAGAGTGCGCCGCATATCCGACCTTCTTCCTTTCCTAATCCTACGCCCGGGCTTGACTTCTCGAGAAGCTCGCTGATTGTCTCGATGTTGTTTTTGAATGCCGTAACGGTTCCCTCTACTACGGCGGATGTCTGCACGATAGCCCAGGGCCCAACTTTCGACTCGAGGGTCAAACGCGAGTCGTCCCCGAGCTCTGTTCCGGCACCAACAACAGCGTTTCTTTCAATTTGAACTCGATTTCCGATCCTGCAGTCTTCTGCGACGATGCACCTGTCCAGAACAGCATTGGCTCCGATCCACGTGTTGTCGTAGACTACTGAGGAATTGACTCTCGCGCCGGCTAGGATCTCGCATCCATTCCCGATGCAGGAGTAGGGTCCTATCACCGCACCGTTGTGAATTCTCACATTTCTACCTAGATAGACCGGCCTCTCTATTGTTGCGCCTTCCGATGCGGACGCATTCGATCCGAAGGGGATCCGGTCCTTCGCCCTCGGCCGCTTCCTCTCAAGCCTGTCTAAGGCCCAAGTGTTCGCTTTGAGGTAGCTCTGTGGGTCGCCGATGTCGACCCAGAACCCGCTGGCATGTAGACCCCCGATGGTCATTTCCGATTCAAGCATGAGAGGAAAGAGGTTCCTCGAAAAGTCGAACATTCTCCCTTCAGGAACAAGCTTGAGAACTTCTGGTTCGAGTACGTAGAAGCCACAGTTGATCAGGTTGCTGAAACATTCCTCCGGCTTGGGTTTCTCGAGGAAGCGAATTATTCTGCCACCTGAAAGCTCCGCTATGCCGTAGTCACAGGGATTCTCCACTTCCAGAAGAGCTAGCGTGGCTGCTGCGCCGAGCTTTCGGTGATGCTCAATCACGTCTCTTGGGCTAAATTCGAACTGGTTGTCACCCTGCACTACTAGGAACGTCTCATCGATGAGTGCCTCGGAGTTCTTGACTGAGCCGGCGGTTCCGAGCGGGATCTTCTCTTCCACGTGGTGAATTCGCACGCCATACCGGGAATCGTCACCGAGCGCGGCGCGCAGCCAGTTGGCAAAGTAGTTAGTCGTCACAACGATCTCGCCGATTCCCTCACTGGCCAGTTTCCGGACTAGGTGCACGATTGCTGGTTGCCCGGCGAGGGGAAGGAGAGGTTTCGGGTTGGTGTAGGTCAGGGGTCTAAGCCGTGTTCCCTTTCCTCCCGCTAGGATGACCGCCTTCAACGTCGCCCACGCCGACTTCATTCGATCAGAATGTAATGTTCAGGATAACTTTAAACTAAATCCGCTCAGAACGCATGTTCCTCAGGCTGACTAGGCTTGACTGAGATACTGAAGGAGATCAGCTGCTCCCACTGCGGCGCTCCTCTCTCTGTCAAGCCTGGCGAGATCCTGGTAACCTGCAAGTACTGCGGATTCACTAGTGTGATAGATACTGGGAAGCCGTTCGAATTTGAGCATTCACTAATCGTCAACGAGTACTCGGACGCACAGGTCGCGGAGAGCGTGAGGGGCTGGATGAGGCAGAGCTTCTCCGCCCCAAGGGACTTGGCGTCGAAATCAATCATCGCCGAGAACAACCTCTTCTATCTGCCCTTCTGGTTGATCGTAGTCGAAGCCCGTAGTCACATCAAAGGGATCTTTGAAAGGATCAGCCCCCCCGTCACAAAAGAATCGGACATCCAGAACAGCTACAACTGGCTGGTCATAGCAAGGCGCGCGACGGATTTCCCGACCCGAGCCTACGAGATCCCGCTTGAGGCGAAGATTCCGTACGACTTCACGAAGATACAAGCGAACGCGAAAATTCTCAACGCGGAGCTCGACGCCAGAGAGGCAACAGAGGTCGCTCAGAGAGAGATCCGCAACTTGCACGAATTCCTAGCGAAGGAAAGCGTGGACAAGATCATTGAGATGAACATGGAATCCAAAGTCAGCAACACGCTCTACCTGCACAGTCCCATCTGGTTCATCAGTTACGACTACAAGAAGCAGAGGTACCGAGTGCTTCTCGACGGCGCAACTGGAGAAATAATCAAGGGCGATCTCCCGCCGCCGGAATTCAAGCTCCTCTGATATCCTGGGTCTTGAACGGCTGACTTAATAGCAGAGTATCTGCAGCCTTACTGCTGCGAGCGGAGAGTATTGAGCAAGAAGACGCCTCTCGAGAGGATAAAGGAAGACGAGAAGCTGCTCGAGAAGATCATGCATGTGGTCCCAGGTTTCAGCGGCTACAAGGCCAGGGAGCAGCGTAGAGAAGCGGACAAGATCATACGGAGCTATCTATATTCAAGGCTTCAGGAGGCGAGGAACAGCCTTCAGGACATCTACCAGACGCTGGCAGAAAGAAAGGCCCCTGATGCGCTTCCTCCTGTCGACCGGCTGCTGGCGATCTTCGACCGCGTCTCCGAGAAGGTGAATCACGCCTCTTACGGTTACGCTGGTTTCTTCGACTCAATCAAGATAGATGAGGAGGAGCTTGACAGAATGATAGCCTTTGACACACAGCTCGTGGACGGCGCAAGGGGATTCGCTGAGAGGGTCAGAGAACTCAAGGCTCAAGTTCAGGCACGTAAGCTCGATAATCTGCAAGCATACCAAGATGAGTTGCAAAGAACTGTTGAAGAGTTCGAGAGAACCTTCGATGAAAGGAAGGAAGCTATCGAGGGAGTGGAGGTCAGCTAGACATGCCACAAGTCATTGAATGGACCGCCGTAGGTCCAGACGATATCGTTTGGCGGTACCCCGTCGAGGACATAACTTGGGGCGCCCAGCTCGTCGTTCACGAGTATGAGACCGCTGTATTCTTCCGAGACGGAAAAAGCTACGATAGCTTCGGCCCCGGCAGACATATGCTCACCACGCTGAACCTGCCACTGCTGACAAGCGCGTTTTCACGCATAGCGGGCTTCACCCAGACACCGTTCAAGGCAACCGTCGTGTTTGTCTCGATGAAGCAGTTTGCTGGCAAGTTCGGCAACAGAGCGCAGACCACAGAGCTGGCGCCATTAATGACGTTTGGGTCTTACTGGCTGAAGGTAGAAAGTCCCCAGCTCTTCGTGAACGAGGTCGTAGGCGGACAGAACGCCTACACAACCCCGAGCGTAAACGATTTCATCAGAGGCTTCATCAACGAGCGCATGATCGACGACCTCTCAAAGTACGACCTCGTCACAGTCTTCACAAAGTTAGACGAGACATCCGCACAGGTGAAAGCCTCACTCGTCGAGTACTTCAGACGGCTCGGTCTTCAGCTCGTGGATCTCAAGTTCGAGGGCGTTGATACGACTCCCGAATACCGTGACAGACTCTTCTGGCTTAAGGCTGGAAGAATAACGCCCGAGGAGGTGCTCAGAATGGAGACCGTGAAGGAGGCTGCAAAGGAGCTCGGCAAGTCCCCAGGCGCAGCGCTCGGTACGGGGATGGTTCTTGTCCCGCCATTGTTCCAGACCCCTACGGCTGCTGGAGGACCCGCAATGGCTCTCGTCATCTGTCCGAGCTGCAACGCGCAGATTCCTTCAGCATCCAAGTTCTGCTCCAACTGCGGCAAGAGCCTATCCGCCATGCCTACTCAGCCAAGCCAAGTTCCAACTGAGAAATGCAAGAACTGTGGAGAGATACTCCCGACCGGCGCAAAGTTCTGTCATGATTGCGGAACGAAAGTCTGAATCGTTCCTTGAGAAAGACTGGCCGACGAACTAGAGTGACCTATGGCGTTGACTGGGTCAGGTCAACGCCGAACAGGCTCGTGAGGTGGAGACGGAAGCTAGAAGCCGAATGTTGAGCCGTCCTCTCTATGGATACGTGGTAGATCAAACGTGAAGGTCCTCTTCGTCGAACCACCGAAGCACTTCTGGTTCGTTATGGGAGAGTATCTGCCTCCGCCCTTGGGCATCTTGGAACTTGCTGGATACCTCGACAGTAAGATGCCTGATCTGGAGATCGAGGTACTTGACTGCCAAGCAAGTCAGCTTGAGTGGGACCGGCTTGAGAAGTACATCGAATCCTACCGCCCTGACATCGTCGCTTCCAGCAGCCTCTCCACATGTAACGCATACACGACCGCCCAGACGCTTGCGACTGCAAAGAAAGTGAACGAATCGGTCCTCACAGTCGCGGGTGGGCAGCACTTCACGGCCACGGCTGACGAATCGCTCCGTGCCTACCCTGAGATTGACGTGATAGTCCGGGGGGAGGGAGAAGAAACACTGGTCGACGTTGCGAGAGCCGTCAAGAATAGTAAACCTTTGACCGATGTCAGCGGCATTTCATTCCAGAGAAACAGTAGAATCTTTCACAACCCGGACCGCCCGCTGATCGCTGACCTTGATCAGCTCCCCATGCCCGCGTATCACTTCGTCGAGGATCACATGCGAAAATATCACTTCACAATGATGACGGGCCTGAAGACCGCCTACGCGCTCGTTGAGGGATCGAGAGGCTGCCCACACCGTTGCACGTTCTGTTCCCAGTGGAAGCACTGGCGAGGAACATGGAGATCGAAATCTCCCAAACGCATCGCTGCCGAGGTGGAGTTCCTCTACAAGGACTATGGAGCTGAGTTTCTCTGGCTGACGGACGATAACTTCCCGCTCGGACCTTTCACAAGAGAGCTCTGTAATGAACTGATCAGCCGCGGCATAGGCGACAAGATCATGTGGTTCGTGCAGGCACGATGCGACGACATAGTCCGTCATAAGGACTTGCTTCCAAGAATGCGCTCGGCCGGCAATATGTGGGTACTCACAGGCGCGGAAAGCGGAAGCGAAACGACCCTAAGGAGGGTCGGAAAATCCCTGAGCCCAGATCAGACGGGCGAGGCGCTTCGACTGATGAAAGAGAACAGCATCTTCGCGCAGGCAACCTTCATCATCGGGCACCGCGACGACACACATGAGACGCTTTCCGCCTTGAGGGAATTTGTCAACTCAGTGGATCCTGACCTCGCCATCTTCATGATCCTGACGCCGTTTCCGGGAACCGATGTGTACGAAGAGGCCAGAAACTACGGATGGATTGAGGACTCAAACTGGGCAAACTACGATATGGTGCACCCGATCATGCCGACCGAGACGCTGAGTAGGGAGGAACTCCAAGAGGAGCTGATGAAATGCTACAGGGATTTCTACGGATCATGGGCGAGGAGACTCGGCGGTTTCTTCTCCTCGAACAAGCTGAAGAGAAGAACCTACCGTTACTTGGCAAGTCAGTCCCTCCTTGAGCAACTCAAGCCTTAGACGGATCTGTAGGTCCACATGAGCGCCCGACACAAACAATTCGTCTACTCCGCATTCCTATTGGTAGTCTCCTTCCTCGGCCTAGTCGTCTCTACAAGCTCGTTGGGCAGGCAGGCTTCATTGTTTGCAGGATTCGATAGACGACTACCCGTGATGGCGCTCGCATACGGGTCCATCTGTGTCTCAGGCATGATAGCCGTACTATTCCCCGCGAGATGTTCCGGGCTCCTTGGAGTCCGACGAACGTTCAACGTAGATCCCGTAAGCTCCAGCGCTCGGGCAACCAAGATCCTCGGAGTACTCGTACTTCATGGTCATCATGCCGAAAGTCCCGAAATGAGGCGTCACGAGGTTCGACTTGGACAGAAGAGCTTCTGCGCAAGCTGTTTCGGATTGTTTGCGGGCGCGGTCGTATCATTGACAGGAGTTGCGGCTTATGTCATCGCCGGCGTGCCGGCATGGTTGGACATCGGCTTCGCATACCTGGTGTACGTTGTGGGGGTCGTGGCTGTGATAGCTGGTATCGTTCCGGCGCTCCTCTTGGATCTCAGTGCCGTTCCAAGATTCACGCTCGCTATGGCCTTCGTGATTGGGACAGGTCTCATGCTGGTCGCTACGGACTACTTGACTGCGGATATCTCGGCTGACTTGTTCGTTATTCTCCTCTCGGTCTTCTGGCTTCTCTCGCGTCTCTCGGTCTCTCACAGGGGCTAGAGGGCGAAGCTTTCGGTTGACTTGGTTCTGTGTCAGTGTGAGCTAGCGGCGGGAGTATCGGTAGAGCCCGCCAAGTAGGACCGCTATCCCGACGAAGATCAGGACTAGGGGCCAGAAGATGTCGGCAAAGCCGGGCACGAACCGTCTGTAGAGAAACGCGAGCCCAATTAGGACGATGAAGAGTCCGACAAGCACGCCGCCCCAGTGGGAAGGCATGCCGAAACACATCTCCCTCTCATGACGGGTCCTTACTTTCTCGACGCCCGCTAACGGTTTTCCACATTGTGCGCATATCGCGGCGTCATCAGGATTCTTCGCACCGCACCTGACGCAGTAGACCAAACTCGAATCGCACTTCCTTGAATCCTGACGGTCATCATGACGGAATATAACACCTTCCTTGCGAGCGTCACATGAAACTTGAGGCCGACGCAGGATTCATAGGGAGTCGGTCTTGCAACAAGCAAACGCTAATGAGTGGTCGCGAGCCTTTCATACTTGAAAGAACAAACGGGGATGGAATACTCTTGGTACACTGTGAGAAGTGTGGAGCCGATCTTCCCGCGGACGCCCTGTACTGCTTCAAATGCGGATCACGTGTCGGCAAGGTTGTGAAGGAAGAGTTCTCGGTTAGCTCCGATGATCTGGTCAAGAAGGTCAAGGATCTCCTGCATGAGGGAAACGTCACAAGAATAATCGTCAAAGACGAACAAGGGAAGGTGCTGTTTGAGGTGCCCGCCACCGCGGGCGTGGTCGGCGCGATACTGGCGCCGTGGCTCGCGGCTCTTGGCGCGATCGCCGCCTTGGTAACAAGATGCACGATCGCTGTAGAGCGGAGAGAGTAGCATGACCTCACAGCCGCCCATAGGGCGGTGGCGTGAACCATACCGTGACGACGATACAGGCTGGATCTCTTTCGGCGCGTTCCTGATAATCGCCGCGGTCATCTATCTGATCACGCCAGGCATCGCCCACGCGATTGAGACATTCCTACGCAGCTTCCAACTCGTCGAGATCTTCCAGAACTTCTGGTTGCCTGTACCCTCAGGCAGTCATCCGGTGGTTTACACGACTGCGGAACGGTTCTGCTACGCGTTCGGGGTCGTGCAGGTAGGAATACTCGGCCTCAGATTTGCAAGAGGGTCATCGGTTCACGGAAAGGCCGAAACGGCTTCCAGCGTGGTGTTCTGGCTTGGCTTCGGCTACATACTCAGGCTGTTGTCAGAGGGAACTGTGTTGTGGCTTTCTTTCCTCGGCGCCTTCATCATTCTCGTAGGCATCTCGATTGTCGTGCGAGCCTTGATTCTCATACTCGTTCCCCACTCCCGGCCCTGATCGGTACGATGGTGATCCGATGCCGTTCTGTGGGAAATGCGGGGCGAAACTGCCTCCCGACGCAGGTTTCTGCGTGAGATGCGGAAGTCCCGTGCATGAAGGCCAAGTGGATCTCGGAGATGAGATCACAGACGCGTTGAGGACTGCCGGAAGAGAGCTAGAGGCTGCTTTCAAGACCGCTGGAGAAGAGATCGAGAAGACGTTCCGGGAACTGAGGGGCGAATTCGCGGAGCGGAACGGGCCGTACTGCGTGAGGTGTGGGAGGAGAAATCCTCAGCGTGCAAGCTTCTGTTTTTCCTGCGGGCATGAGATCCCGCGAGTTGCCGATTCTTAGCCAAGATATCTGCAATTGGAACGCTTACGCGACAAGACGAGTCGGGGTTCCTCTTCCCGGAAGTGGTTGACGATTGGCATTCGCCAGCCGATGCCGAATGCTTTCCGGGTGATCTTTATGGCAGGCGCGGCCTGCCAACGCTTGTACTCCGCCGATCTTATTCGGCCGACGATGTCGTCAACAAGTTTCGGGTCGAATCCCATGTCGACGAGTTCCTTGAAGGACCGGCGGTTCTCGATCATCTCATCCACCAAGGGTGAGACGACGCCATAGTCGAACGGGTCGTACTGGTCTGGTTTCAGTTCGGCGGACGGGATCTTCGTGATGCTGCTCTTAGGTATCGCCTCGAATCCCCGGCGGTGGTTGTAGTACTCCGCCAGCGCGTAGACCTCGGATTTGCTGACATCGCCGATGACGGCGAGGCCGCCGCTCATGTCCCCGTAGAGCGTGCAGTACCCGAGCGCAAGCTCGGTCTTGTTGCCCGTTGTCAGAACCAAGTATCCGAACTTGTTGGAGAAGGCCATCAGGATGTTCCCGCGTATCCTCGCCTGTATATTCTCCTCTGTCACGTCCGCAGGGTGTCCCTCGAATGGTTGCTTGAGCGTCTTCTCGTAGGCCTGGAAGATTTCGTCGATCGGGATCGCCGTGTATGTGATGCGAAGGTTCTTCGAGAGTGCCTCAGCGTCGCGTCGGCTGTGATCGCTCGAGTATCGGGACGGCATGTACAAGCCGACCACATTTTCGTGTCCGAGCGCCTCAACAGCGATCGCGGCCGTGAGCGACGAGTCGACTCCTCCGCTAAGTCCGATGACAGCTTTCCTGAAACCTGTCTTCCTGAAGTAGTCCCGGACTCCTAGGACGAGCGCTGCGAAGATGTCTTCGTTCTTGTCGTACGCCGGCGGGATGATGCTCGGAGCTGTGCCTGACTGAACGTCGAGGTCTACGGCGACTAGGTCTTCGTGGAATCGTTTCCCGATGCCGACGAGGGAGCCCTTACTGTCGACGGCGAGGCTTTCCCCGTCGAAGACAAGCTCGTCCTGTCCACCAACCATGTTCACGTAAAACAACGGCCGCCTCAGCGATATAGCCTTGGATTTGAGGATCTTCTCTCGAACGAGTCCCTTCCCGTCGTAGAATGGCGACGCGTTGATGTTGACGATGACCTCCGCTCCCTTCCCAGCAAGTTCGCTAACGACGTGGCGCGGGTACTGTAGTTCTTCGTCCCATAGGTCCTCACAGATTGAGACCCCAAGAGTGACGGTCTTCCCCGCGATTGTGAGCGGGATAGGTGCGTTGCTGGCCGCCGGCTGGAAGTATCTCAACTCGTCGAAGACATCGTAGGTTGGCAGGAGCGTCTTGTGAACGACACCGATGATCTTGCCATTCTGACAGACGGCGGCTGAATTGTAGATATTCGACCCGTCATGGTCGACAAACCCGAAGACTGAGACTAGACTTTTTGACTGCTTTGCCAATGTTTTGGCGAGCTGCTTGTTCTTTGAGATGAATCCTAGCGGTCCGCTAGGCAATCGACCTTCTTCAGTTCGGATTTCCCTTGGCGGAAGGAGATCCAAAGGCGGATATCCGGTGATCACCATTTCAGGGAATACTAGGAGTTCAACTCCAACTTCCTGCGCTTTCTTCATGTAAGATTCGACGAGCTGAGCGTTGCCGTCTAGGTCGCCCACGGTTGGGTTGACCTGCGCCATGCCGACACGAAGGTTCGTCATCGAACCGGACCAGCATCCAGTGACAATAGTGCGAAGGCCTGCTATATGAAAAGCCCATCAAAGAAAGACGCAGCCGGCGCGACAAACGATTTCAGCAACGTCGGTCCGGGAGTGGCGGCCTGCAGGAGCGCAAGCATGGTGCTTGCTAGTTAACTCGAGAAAGGACCTCTGCCATATTCGTCAGAATGCTGGTTGCCCTCTCCCTCGACGAGGGTCTCTGTGCTCATTATTCCCGAGAGTCTTGTGGCCTTGGAAATCGCCTTGAAGAGTTCCCTGACATCATCACTCTGGAAGAAGGCTACGACATCAAATCTGCCGAAGACGGCATAGGCGTCTGAAACGTATGGGATACGTTTGAGCTGGGCAGCGAGCCCGATGGCTCTCGGCACCCTACCCCCGCTCCTGATCAGCATTACCGCTCTGGTCATGGCTTAGGCCTCTGCTGCGACCAGGGTTTCAGTGGTTATGACATCCGACAAATTTCCGATCTTCGTTCCAAGAGCCGTCATCGCCTTCAGGTCCCTGACTTCAACTCTAGCAACTACGTCAGCGGTTCCCATGACCGAAAATGCTTCCCTGACGCCTGCTAGCGCCGCGACTTTCTCGGCGACGCGGTTATGACGCCCAGGTCGAACCTTGATCAAGACGCACGCTTTCAAGACCGTTTATCCTCTGCCCGACAACCATATCGGCCAATAGCACTTGCGAAGCAGAGATCATGGGCGGGGGTCACCACGAGTTAAGCGTTAGGTACGCTGGCGACTGGTCAAAGCGGTCTGACTGGACGACTCGGCTGCGCCATACGGATACCTGCGTGCGGCGTGACCACCTCGAATTCCGGTGCGTTTGCAAGGCGGAGGGCGCAATGATGGGTCTCTTCCCCACTCAACATGGTTGCCGTCGCCGATGCTCTGCCGACCGCCGGGCCGATTAGCATATCCGCAACATCCCACCTTTCCAATGAAGAGAGTGTGAGTTTTGCGCATCCTGACCGAAGCCGTGCAAGCAGCGAGAAGGATGAAAACGCTGCTCGTATTTACGGCTCTCTTGTACTTGGTTTCGTATCTGGCCGGTTGGTATCTGATCAGCACCAACTCGCCGGCCGCGGTTGAGACTGGTCAAACACTCAGGGAAGCGGTCTTGACAGAGCAGCCTTTCACCTCGATAATCCAGTCACTTCAAGGAGGACAGCTGTTCAACGCGATCCTGATGACTTTCGTAGTCAACCTGACTGTGGGTGCTTTTCTGACAACGACGCTCCCAGGGATCGTGCCGGTTCTCGGAGCCTTGGGGGTCGCCGCGGTGACTTTGGCTAGAGGATTCGTGATCGGCATCACTTACCCTGAAATCCTCGCCGCGTCGCCAGTGGGTTTCGCGCTTGGGTTCGGGACGATGATCCTTGAGCTGGGCGCCTATGTCTTCTCCGGAGCCGCCGGCATCAACATCGCCCTCGCGCCGATCCTGCCGAGAAGGTATGGTGTGCAGAGCAGGCGGGCGGCTTTCAAAATGGCCTGGAAGGATGCTGCAAGGCTGTTCGTGATTGTTGTCATACTGCTGGCGCTCGGAGCCATATGGGAGATGTCCGGGCTCTTCCTTGCGCTCCGCCCGATCTAGTTGGCAATTTGCGGGGAGTCCTCACTCATCGCTCGAATTCATGCTCAATTCCGCAAGAGCTTAATTGCACACTCGCCCGTGTACGCGCGCTGGTGCCCTGTGTTGCCCGAGGATCTCCGACAGAAACTCATCGATCTTGGCAAATCAAACCCTCAACTCACAATCCGGCCAGGCGAAGACTACGACCTCTACTTGGAACACACAATCGTCGACGCAAAATACTACGGAATAGCCTCGAAGGAGAAAGTCTCGAAACTATACACGGCCAAGATGTGGCTAGTCGAACCAGAACGCACAGTCAAGTACAGG
>Ga0315312_1001712_pt1 | contig 16371 bp, 25 predicted proteins | sample TDP7_MG_FD_203629 | JGI IMG/M metagenome (GOLD analysis project Ga0315312, IMG submission 203629) | Freshwater sediment microbial communities from Lake Towuti, South Sulawesi, Indonesia - TDP7 | ecosystem: Environmental > Aquatic > Freshwater > Lake > Sediment | place: Indonesia: South Sulawesi... | reverse complement strand
ACCCTTAAGAAGGGCGGTTGGCTAATCATTGGAGAAGAGTGTCCTTTGCCTAAAACCACGAGACCCGAGGAAGAGGTGCAGGTGATGCGATGGCAGATGTACAAGTCTGTGGCGGAGCTTGTGGGCGGAGAGCACTGGACGGAAATGTATCCGGAAGACCTTGGGTTTGCAGCCTCCTTGGTTGGCTTCAGGGACATAGAGTGGACCAAATTTGAAGGAGGCCCGCTTAAGAAGTCAACAATGGACGAGTGGAAAGAGGTTATGCCGAAAATTATAAAGAAGATCGGGGACGAACAACTTCAAGGGGCGTTCCTGGGTTTAATGCAAAAAGTGTGGGAAAGGTTTAAAAAACAGGGAGGCATCGAACCTCCATCATACGTTATGAGGATGAGAAAATAATCATTATCAAATTGTGAAAAGCTGAACAACATCGCCTAGGTCCATGGCTTCGACGGACCTAATTTTGTCCGACAAAACCATGTCTTTCAATTATAGGAGCCAAGGCTTAGACGCGCAGAAATCACAAACCTCAAACGGAGCTTATTTCAACCTTTTTAAAGGAACGGGAACAGAAATAGGCTTGGCTAGAAAAAGTATGGGGGGAGGGGGTCAATTTGAGTTCCCCTTCATCCCCATTGTTACGATTTTAAGGTAGTTTTGGGATGTTGTGGGTTTTGTGGTATTCCTTTATGCCCATTTTTAGGATTAGTTCGGCGACGGCGCTCTTGGATACGGTTTCTCCGTTTTTCAGGGCCCTCTCCTGTTCGATTTTCCAGACGTTTAAAAGCTCCTCGAAGACTTTGCGGTCAATGGAGGCGTGCAGGTGCTCCTTCCTCATCTCAGCATCACTTCCATGGGCTTCCGCGTCGAATAATAGGGCGGGTCATGGTTCGGGCACGCAAAAAGGGTCTCCACGGTGGCCTCACTTTTAGGGGCCTCCCCGAGGGAATCAAGTTCCTCTTCAGCCCGATAGGGTTTCGGCGTCAGATCTGGCGTGTAAGGCGTCATCTTCGCCCCGCATAGGTCGCAGTAGAGGTAACAGTCACATTCCACTAATAAGGGAATGTCGCTGACGCGCCGGATGGCTTTGCCGCATTCTCCACAGGTGCCTTCCACAACCTTCCTCATCAAACCCACTCCTTTTCATTGATGAGATGCGGAACATGAAGGTCTAAATCGACTTTGAGCGTGAACCCCGCCAATCTTGCCCTGTGACAAAACTCCGTGTCCTCACTGTTCATCAGGCCACTCTGGAAGGGGATTCCTTCAAAGACGCGGCGTCGGATTAGGATGCAGCCGAAGCCTGTGGCATCCGCGTCAACTACGCCCGTTTTTCCCTTTACGTCCTTTAATCCGAGGGGGCCTATTTTTTCCCATCCTTGGTGGAGTATGGGGTCGCTTGGCGGTGGCCCAGGATATTCGTAAATTAGGGGGTGAGTTTCCTCGCCGTTTTGCATTCGCTGATAAAGTAGGCCGCTGGCTATGTCCGCGTCTAAACTGAGGAGACGGATTAGAGCGTCCCTTGGCGGTGGGTTATCAGCGTCCACAAACCACAGATGATCGCTTGGAAAATCGTTTAGGGCGAATTGACGGATCAGCTCTCTGGCCCTTTCCAGGCTGACGCGGTTCCAATCCTCTCTCCTATCGGGGAGTCTGCCAACTCCAGCGAAGGCGTATTTTGCTTTGCCAAGGCGTTTAGCCACATAACTGACGCGGCGGAGAAAGCCGGATGAGGGTTTAAGGGTGACCAGGAAGAGGATGCCGACTGTACAACTTTCGGGGATAAGCAGGGTTTTGAGGGCACAGTAGAGCCGATTAAGGCAGAAAGCTTTGCTTTCCTCGATGGGAGTACCTATCAGGATTTTCATTTTGCTCCGATACACAAAAATAAAGTGGGATTTCGACCGAATTTCACGGCCTCTTCAGGGAGCTTAACAGCTAACGATTCTGGCAACGGCCGATTCTCTTAGTTTGGCGATGCCATATCTCATGGTGCAGATGGCGCCTTGACTCAGCTTCTCTTCATAGGGCTGAGTTAACAGGTCCCGGCGTAGTCCAAGCACGGCAGCCTTAGTCGTATCGATGAGGTGACATTTCGCTGCGGTGCAGAGGTCGGTCTCCACAATCTTGAAGCCCAAATAGGTGCTTCCGAGAACGCCCCGTTCCACGTCCACCTTCTCGCCAAAATAGAAGCTGTGGATGAACTTGTCATCGTTCCAAAGGTCCGCAATCTGGTCTGGGTGGATCATGGCCACGTTGGCCGTCCATCCTGCCTTCTTCATGTATGTCCAAGCCTTCACCAAGTCGGCCCAGGCTAAAGTGCCTGAGGACGCTGCCGTAATTTCTGCTCCACCTGCCAAGTTGCCCGCCGTTATACCCTCGTAAACAGAGACAATGTCGCTGGTCAACTGCTCCTCCAAGAGTTGAGCCGCATCGGCAATGGCCCTCTCCAAAACCTGGAAGGGCACGTCTTCGATGTAATTTTGGCTGAAGAGGGCGTCATACCCATACTCCTTGTCTACGTTTAGATCAACCTTGTCGAAGCGTTCAGGCGTCTGCATGGGTGGTCCCTCGCTGATGCGCCAAACTTTGCCTCGTTTGGCTCGGTAGAATCGGACTGTAGGGTCTTTGATGGGCATAACCCAGATGAGATCGCGGCCCACGGCCATACTTTTAGCCGCGTCGATGGCCACGTCGTGGACCACTCCCAGGGCTTGGCTTACGTCGCTGAGGACCCGCTCCTTCATGACGCGCTGATAGAGGGCGTTGCTCCGCGCCTTCTCCACGAAGTCCCGCTGCCAATCAAGTTCGCCATCCCGTTGAACCGCTTCCGTCAAAATATTTCTTGGCATGCTCATCGCCCATCACTTCCTGACTAAGACCATGATGTAGTCGCCTGCAACACCGCTCTGCAACGATACGCCGGCCTTCGCGTTGTAGTAAATCGTGTAAGTCGCCGACCCACCTTCGTTCACCGCCTGATCCGCCAGTTTATCCGCGTAACCATCCGCGTCGCTCCTCAACGCTGTCCCAGCTGCCAAGGTTCCTGACACGGCGCTGCCCAATTTCATCTTCACAATGCCCCGCACACAAACAGGGATATATTCGCCAGATGCAGCGGCAGCCTTCATCGCCGTTCCGAGAACATTAGCCTTATCAGTCGCTGCGACAACCGACAAATCTGTGGCGTCGCTGAGCTTAACGAAGCTACCTTTAGCAATGACTCCACCCGCTTTACAGGTGATGACTACGCCGTCGCCTATCATTTCGCCCAAGTCGAAGTTGGCGCCCACATAATCCGTCATGGACTTTCACTCCCATTTTATTTCGGTCCTTTCTGCGTTCCGTCGCGCGTACTTGGCTTGTCACTCTTTACTCTGTGACTTTGATTTTTGCCGAGCCTCAGCCCTCTTCTCCAGGGCTTCGACTCGTTTTTCTAACGTAAGAATCAGGGCATGCAACTCCCGGTTGTCCAAAACCCTCTCTGACAATTCTAACTCACCTTTCGCTTCAATTTTTGGATGAGTTCAAAGGGGCCATATCCCCATTGGGTGGGCACCCTTTCGGGCAACAACGCCAGGATTTCCTTTTTACTAACATAATCCATGGGGCTTACAACGGCTTCACCCAGCGTTTTCTTCGACAGCCTCTCCTCCAATGTCCTGATTTTCGCTTCAGCCTCCTTCAAGGCGCCCTCTAAAGTCTTCTGCTCCGTAACGATGCCTAGCCGATTTTGAAGAGCCTCAATTTGGAGATGAGGATATACCGCCGGAGGGGCTTCTTCGGGTCCCTTCAAGTATTGGGGGTGCTCCTGCACCCACAGCTTTACCCGGTCCGTGTCCCAATTATTGACCTTCATGAAGAGTAGAGCCATGGGCTGGGGATTCTCGGGCGCATCCCGCAAACGGCCGTAGATGCCCTGAACACCGTTGAAACGGTCGATCCAGACGGTGGAGAAGCGGTCCTCCAGGAAGGCGGCTGGGTCCCGAACAGCGTAGTAAATGAATTCTTGGGGCTCAGCCTGCTCCCCTGCCCTGGCTTTAGCTTCCTTTAGGCGTCGAATAAGGGATTCCCAGAGGGAGACTGAACTCTGCGGATCACCGGGCTCCACCCCTGGACTTAGGAGGCTTAAACCCACAAAGTTGATTCCTAACGGGGCGACGCCATTGACATTTTTTAAGGAGTCCCATTCAAACTCCACCGAGCAATGCTTGATTTTGCCATCTCGAATTTTGGATAGGATATCCTGGTCGTTTAGCTCGGCAATGTATTCGATGGCGCCGTCCTCATAGGCCGCGGATAGGACTTTGCCGTTAATGTAACGGCCATGATCTAGGAGCAGAGGTTTTCCAGCCAAGGTCTGGGCGGATTTGGAAAGTTCCTCTTCCAGGTAAACCCTCACGCTGGGCCACTCTTCCAGGTGCACCGTTTTGATGGGATGTAAAGCCTTGCCACGTACAAGGTTGCCTGGCAGAGGCGAAAGATCGCCAACCCAACTGAAGCTCTCCCTCCTCGGACGAGGCTTGGTATAGTCAATGTCGTGCTTTTTGCAGTAGGCATAGAAGGCCTCTTCACCCTTCTCCGCGCCGTACTGCTCCACAAAGGTTCTGTAAAGTTCCTGCCAGTCTGGATGAATCGGCATACTCCATCGGAGAAAAGATCGCAGACCTTATTTATAGGTCAAAATTACGCCAAAAAACAATATTGCCAAATAAAACCCCATAATAAGCGACGAGGAGTCGGTGGTAGCCCCCTCTAATGTGGTTGACAGAAAAGGAAAAACGCGCGAAAATACATTGAGCACAGAGGATGAACCTTAATTGGATGGGAATCAAATCCTTACTTTTTCATTCAGGAGCCTCAGGAGGTCCTTACCCTTTTCTGTTAGGCTGTAGGTTTTTGTGGGTATGCCCCATTTCTTCTGAATATTGGAGAGTTCTATGAGGCCGTATTTTAGGCATAGGTTTAACTGGCGGTAGAAGGCGTGATGATTCCTGAAGCCCGCGTTGCTCCTCAGTTGGCGGTACATGGCTAAAGTGTTCTTGGGCTCCCTGGCCAAAGTTTTTAAGACTTGAAGGGCTTGAGCTAGCTCGTGGGGGCGACGCGGTTGACACTTTACGCGGAACTTTTCCAAGTTTTCAGGCTCCATCATCGTTCTCCTTGGGAAATCTTGACGACTCCGCCCACTTCATCGATCTCAATATCGGAGACCCTCCAGGCAGTCTGCTCAAGAAGCTTGCTCTTATCAGCGGGAAGGACTCCCCTGAAGTGGATGAGGCGATTCCCTGAATAGTACAGGACCTCGAACTGGCCGTTTCCTAAGGGGCGATAGAAGGTCGACCCCAGCTCGTGTAACAGCGAAAAGAGGAGGTCCGCGTCATCAATCTCTACAAACAGCTTCACCCAGATCTGCCTCCTCTCTGCGTCAATAAGCAATACTGCCACGGCTTATGCTCAAATCGAAGGGTATGGGTAGGGGCTGAAGAATGGCGCGGTTTAAGGGTCGGCTTATCTTTATTCATTTTCCCTCACCATTCGTGTATTGACTTATCGTATATGCACAACCAATATTCGTATTTGCGCAACTAATATATAAGTCTTATGCATTACCACTATACGCAAGACGAATAGACATCCACCGTTAAGGAGAAGATTATTAATGCAAGCCATGGATAAGCTGGATTACGACAAGGCCACGCTGCGCGTCCTGCTTTTCCTGTACAAAGAGGGAGAAGCGAAGATAACAAGCGTCATTAAAGGCGTGCCAGTCGGCCAGAGGGCAGCCTACACCGCCCTTTCCACGCTCATGAGCCTCAAACTGGTGGAGGAGCAGATAAGTGAGGACTTTCCATTCACCAGAAACTTCATTCTAACCGAGAAGGGCCAGAAAGTATCTGAGAAACTGGCCGAGATTCAAGCTATTCTAGAAACTTAATCCCTCTACAATAGGAAATGTTAGTTCAATTGCGTAGGACAGGATCTCCTTCATCGTTACACTCTTTGAGAACTCGGCGGACTCCTCTGTAATGCGGATTTATCGCAGGTAATTGAATTTGCGTTCTCGATCAGCCACTCTCTGAGCAGGTCTTCTGGGAAATCGTCAGCCATTTTCATCATAGTTTCTTCAGTCAGTCTGTCAACCTCCCCCTTACAGAAGATACAGAGGAATTTTCCATTTGCGGTTTCATCTGTTAATAGTGGTGTCTCGCAGTAGGGACAGATCAGCTCTCCATCCCGGTAGATCGGCGGCCTCAACGTTGCTCTTCCCCTTTCACCTTGCGTTCAACCGCTTCTTTATAGTGGTTTAGGAGTCTTGTAAGGTTTCCTTCCTCAGCCCTTCTATGCAGGTAGCCCCAGTCTAAAACGCTGAATTGTGTGCTTAAAGTGGATATGATGTCTTCGAAGTCGTGGGTTCCTGGCCTTCTGGATTTAAGCTTCATTATGAGGTAGTCTTCAGGAGAGGGAATCGGTACCTGTTCCCCGTTTAGGCTCACGGTTCTTATGCGTCTTTCAGATTCATTGTCGAATTTGAAGCCTACTTCACCTGGATGTAGAACCATGTCTACAAGCGACTGTGTCTCTGTATCCCTCACCTTGACGAGACCCAATTCCAAGAGGTCTTTTGGGCCAGTTATTTTCTGTTCATGTTTTAGTGGATAAAGCACCGTGTATCTGCCGCTCTTCAAGAGTTCAAACAGGTTTTCCGCGCCTCTCTCGTCCAAAGTCATCACGATGTCAACATCCCTCGAGAACCTTTCTCTGCCGTAAAACTGAACTGGAAACGCGCCGGCTAACACATGCTTTATGCCATATTTTTTAAATTTGCGAACTAGATCCACCGCCGTTTTTCTGGTTGACGGAGGGATTAATTCTCCCCTGTAACTCAAGGCTCTTGGTTCGGTCTTCCCACTGCACCTTGTTGGATCAGACACCTTTGAAGCAAACCTTCTCAATGAAGTAAAAGGTTTAGACCTGCTTCTAGACTCGACATCATAAGTTCTTTTAGACTCCCTTCCATATCTCGTCATGGGACTCCTCACCCATTCCATCTCAGCATAAAATTTAAAGATTTAGCCTCAAAATAAAGGGCTTATTTTCACTCCTACAAATGGAATACAAGCCATTCTAGAAGCTTAAGCCCTTCTCGCGCGTTTTTTCAATAGAAGAGAGATGTAGATATTGAAGTTGTTAACGTGCTATGGGTTGACGAAAGGAGGTTAAGAAGCCTTGGCAAATCATGCGGAGGGCTCATATTCTTTTCCTAAGCCGGATGTAGAAATCGTGTTAGTGAGGTACTGCCGTATCTTGGCTCTGATAGTGAGAGTTGCATCAGAGCTGGAAATTAAGGCGGCAGAGGTTTAAATGGTGATTTAAGGGATGTCTAATCGTCGAGTTTACAGCGTTTCAGTGAGTGTTTGAATCTTAAATTGGGGGGTTCAATGTCCTTAGGAGTTCGTCTAATTCTTTGCTTCCCTTTAGGTTTTGGATGTCCCTGTCTTCGGTTATTAGAGCGTCGCATTGGTTTATGGCTGATGAAAGAATGAGGCAGTCTATGAAATCGGTGAGTAAACTCCTGAGTTTGAAAGCTGCGATTAGGAGTGCGCTCTCACGTATTGGGACCCTTGTTATTGTCTCATTATAGATGATGGCTCTTATGCCGCGGGTTACCCTTTCGGCAGAGAGGGCTCCTGCAGTGACGTGTTTGGCGCCTTTGGCTGACAGTTCGAAGATGCTTATATCGCTTATGGAGATATGGTGTCCTTTCTTTATCAATTTGATCGATGCATCTCCTGGGAGGCCTTTGACAGAGACGCCTATGGCTGGTAGAAGGTATGTTGTGTCTAGCAGTAGTCTCAAGATTCGGCCTTCCGAGACAGTTCTTTTCTAAGTTGGTGGAATTCTTCAAGGGTTATTTCAACGGATGCAGGTTCCTTTAACAATTCTTCAAGGCTTGGGACCGGCTCAACCACAAGCCTTTCCCCCTCAATTTTATAGATGACTTTTACATGGGCGTGAAGGCCCAGTCTTTCCCTAATCTCCTTTGGAGGAAAGAGCTCCCCCTTCGAGCCAACTCGACTTTTCTCCATTTATCAGATTCACCGAATAAAAAGTCCCTTTTCGATTTAATAAATGTTACGCACTCTAAAATAAAAATTTTATTGGTATCGCCAGGGATGTGGTCAAGTTTTTAGTTGCTTTGGTGGAGAGAGTTGGGAGGCTTGGGGGGTTCTTTGGAACCGGAGGCCTCACGGTAAAGGTCCCGTCCTGCTCCACCACTCCGCCTTTTCCACAGGAAAACCTTGGTTAGGCATGTCATGCGGAGGACTTATATTCCCTTCCCTAAGAACATTCATAGTTAAGGAAAACGGTTGGGTGTAGAAATGAAGGGCTCTGGACATGAGGGAGGAAGGCTTCCTCTTGGGCAGAGGGCGGTAGGTAGGGCTCCCCTGCGTCACATCGGCGCCATTCCCAGATTTGATGAGAAAACTTGGAGTCTCGCGGTGTCTGGTCTGGTGGAGAGCCCCCTCAGCCTCAGCTGGCAAGATTTCCTAGGGCTGCCTAAAGTCGCCAGCGTTTCGGATTTCCACTGCGTTGAGGGTTGGAGTGTCCTAGACCAAAGATGGGAGGGTGTTTCCTTCAAAGCCATCGTTGAGATAGCTAAACCGAAAAGGGAAGCGAAGTATGTGACCTTTGAATGTGATGACGGTTACACGACTTCCTTGCCCATAACCGATCTGTTAAATGGGGATGTTTTACTGGCTTGCAAGTTGGAGGGTAGGTTCCTTAGTCCGGAGCATGGGGGACCCCTGCGCCTCATAGTGCCCAAGAAGTATGCCTACAAGAGCGCCATGTGGGTGAGGAAAATAAGGTTCACCTCCGAGCGGGAGTTGGGCTACTGGGAAAGCCGAGGCTACAGCGACACAGCCGACCCGTGGAAAGAAGAAAGATACACGCGGTAACTCATCAACTTTAGGATATGGTTCGTTCAGAATCCTTGGGGAGATCGTCCGGAAGGCTGGCGCTAACCTTTAGTTGAAATTCGAGCCTTTCAGTTTTCTTCATCCAAATTTCAATCACAGTATTTAAGTTCATCAGAAACTCGCGACTGGTTGCGGCCCAAATTATGTAAAGGTCTTTATTGAGCCCCTCCAAGTCTTCGATTCTAACATTGTACACCGTCATTTCATTGTCCCCAATCATAATTTACCCTATGGACATCATTTAACATTTAGGTATAGACCTACATGTTCGCAGAATTTTTAAGGTAAAAGAACATTGCAGGGGCTTCGGAGATGACGGGTTTGGTGGAGAAGATCGCTTTAACGGTTAAGAGAAAAATATGGCGACCCCGCGGTTCCAAGGACTTGGCAATCTCCATACCGACCGTGGATTTTCTCAAGGAAGGAGATAACGTCAACGTTTCCATAACAACCCTAGAAAGGCTGGTGATTCAAAGGTTAGTTAACCCTTAGGGAAACGCTTCTCATCGCTAGCTTAGAAAATGAAGACGATAAGGAGCGGTTTGTTCAAATCTTTAGCACGGTCTGTTCTAAACCATAGACTAATATAAGCTAAATGTTTAAAGCATTTGCAGGGGAGCAAAGGCATGGAATCGCCCACCAAGTTCACGGTCGACTTAACCCAAATCGAAGGAGAAGGGGACTTTCCATGCCCCAAGTGCGGTGTCACCATATCCCCTGACGATGAAACGGAAAAGGTTTACAGGATCCTAGAAACCAAGGTTAAAGGCGACGCCTTGGAGGAATTGATAGTCCTCTGCAACAAATGTGGAAGTGAAATTCACTTAGTGGGCTTTCTTTCCTGCGCTGATTAGCCATGATCATTTGTCATCCCCGAATCGATTATTACTAAATGGTAACTTATTTAAAGGTCCATGCACCATCATAATACAGGAAAGTGGACGAGGTGAACAAGGCAAACCTTTCTGAAGCCCTCGACCGTTGCCAAAACTTTGGAGACATCTTCGAATTGGTTAAAAGGGCGGTGAGGCAGACCCTTGGACAAGAGAGAATAGGCCTAATGCTCTACTTGGGAAACCTGCCCCTAAGCGTTGGCGCCTTCCACCAGGTGGGCTCCAACGGCATCGTCGTGAACCGGAAGCTCCTAAACCTTGTCACGGCGTCAGCCAGGTCCGTTAGGGACCTGAACGCCTACGTCTTCTCCATCCTGCTCCACGAGTATCTGCATTCCCTGGGTTATCTGAACGAAAGGGAAGTGAGGAAGCTGGTCTACGAGATCAGCGAAAGGAGCCTCGGAGCCGATCATCCGGCCACGGACATGGCCCTCCGCGGACCCATGAGACGCCTACCCATCCACGGCATCCCCGACAACGAAGAAATGGGCGACTTCGAAATCGTCAAGGACTTCGAAAGGTCCAACCAAAACTACATCCGATAAAAAAGCTTAAGTAACTCAAATTATGCGATTCTCTTTTGTTTGCAGGTATGCTTTAGTTTAAGTGTCTGGGAAACTTTCAGTTGAATAAAGGATATATGACACTTGTAATACGTTTATTTGAGAATCAAAGGAATCTGTAACGATGTTAAAGAACGACATGGCGCTTAGAGTAATTAGGGAGATCCTTGAAAGGGATGAGAACGTTCTCCTGGCTTACCTCTTTGGCTCCGCCGCCAGGGGCACTCGTCAACTCATCAGCGACGTGGACGTCGCTGTCCTCCTCGGGGATAACAGCCTCGAAAGGCAGGCTGACATCCTCTGGAGAACGGCCAAGGCCTTCCACATGCCCGAGGACAAAATAGACATTGTGGACCTCAGTCGGGCAGACCTCCACCTCAAGTACAATATTCTGAGGGAGGGCATCAAGCTCGTTGACAGGGGCTTCGAAGGGGAGCTTATCCGTGAGCTCGTTGAACGCTATCCCGAGGCTCGGGAAGGGCTCAATGTAGCGCTGAGGGTGTGGCTCAGGGAAGACCCGCGCATCGACCAGATCGTGGTGTTAAGGAGGCTCGATGAGGCCCTCAAAAACGCGGCCGTCATTCGAGAACGCTACGCCCATAAGCCCCTTGAATGGGTCCTAGAGGATCCTGAAAGAACCCTGGCCTTGGAGAGGGCCCTGGAGAGGATCACCGAAACGATGATCGATGTCTGCCGCCACATCGTCTCAGTCAAGGGACTGGGTCTCATCGAAACCCAGGCTGAATATCCCCTCCGATTAGCTCAACACCAGCTCATGCCAAGGGACCTCGCCGATAAGATCGCCGAGCTGGCCAAGCTCCGAAACGTCCCCGCCCACCGGTACCTCGAAATCGACTACGCCAAGCTCCAGGCCAAGGCCCAGGAAGCGGCTGAGCAGACCGTCCCCCGCTTTGCGGATTGGACCAAAAAACTCCTCTCCTCCGAAGCCGGCGTCGACACCTAATTTTGAGATAACAGCCTGCTCAGACTTTATGGACTGCCATTTCCATCGCCAAAACGTTACGCGCGTGAGGGAAAGGCGCAACGCTTTATTGCTTTAAAAGGCTGGCTATCCGAAGGGCGGAGTTTTCTTCAGGCTTAATTTTTCCGAGCTGAGTGGCGATCGTCCCTATTCTTCTGCATTCTGCGATGGCGGCTTTCAGGTTTAGTTCCTTAGGCTTTTTACCTGCGATCCTTTCAAAGTTTTTTGCATATATTTTTTTCAATACAATGGGGGGTAGTTTCATTCCCTTGAGGGGGGCTTCAGGTTGTCCCAGCAGGCTGTCCGCGGAGGGTGGCACGGGGAACTCCTCATCCGTCTCCAGGAAGTTTCTCACCAGCCAAGCCCTTGCCACCGCCTGTTCAAGGGTTTGTCCGCTGCTAATGTCGGTTCCATAGACAAGTTGGTCCTGATAGCTTATGAAGAAATTTCGCCAGGCGTCCCATTTTGCGGAGAAGTTGTAAAACATTTCAATGCCGGGGGTCAGGTCCAGATGGACGTTCTCATACTCGTCTAGGAGGCGGGCGGCCCTTTCCAGGTCGGCGGAAAGGAAATAGAAGTGGGCGAAGATAACCTTGAGGTTTGGGCATCTGTTAAGCACATTTTCCACCTCCGCGTAGAGTTGCTCCTTTGTAGGATAGGTGTTGTCATAGAACCACCCCCTTTCCTTAGCCCATTTCGGAACCTTTTCTGCTTCCCAAAATTCCTCTGGGTCGTTCACGTGGAAGAGGACAGGAAGTCCCAGGGATTCAGCGTGGGCGAAGAACTCCTCGTAGAAGTCGCTGTCGAAGGGTATCTGAAGCATCTTCCAGGCAAGGGGTTTACCTTCCACCATCTTGATGCCGTCAAAGCCCATTCCCATGAGCTTATCCGCCTGCTCGGGCAAACTGGGCTCAGCTTGCTTAGAACCCATGAACACCGCCGAATAGTCTAGGCCTCCAAAGGCGTAGAAAAGGTTAGGATATTTCGCCTTCAAATAGAGGGCCTCGGGATTAAAATTCACCTTTTCCCTGCTTATGATGGAGGCAACGTTAACTCGATGATATCTTGCTTCCCTCGCGATGTTCATCATGTTTTCCGTTGAACCTATGTCCCAAAAGTGCACGTGGGAGTCGACGACTGGCAAGTTCATCAACTTAGACAAGTCCATTCCCCTTTACCTCCAGATCACCGTATACCCATTGACGGATGACCATTCTAATAAATTTTTTACAAGGCACATTAATTATCCACCATAATTTAAAACTGAGGAAGATAGTTTTTATAAGGGTGTTCGTCATAGTGGAGGTGAGTAAGGACTATAGTCCATCCCAAAGCTTATCCTCCCTTTGGCTGGGGCTGAACTTATATGCCAGCCCTGAGAAGATTATTCCACACCCGTTGCAGTCGGGCTGGTGAAGAGATGACGAATCGGAAAGTCCTATACGCCCTTTCCGCGGTTTTCCTATTAGGTGCCCTGGCCATTCTTTTCCAACAATATTTATCCTGTGGCAAGTTTATAGAATTAAAGGATGTTTTACATCATGAGTTCTTAGCCTTCACGCTCTTGGCCTTCGCCTTGGGCATCCTACTGGCCACCTATGCCACTGCGAAGAAATGATCCACCCCATTCGCGGACTTAGCTGTCTATTGTTTTTCTTTCTCCTCAAGTTTCCGAGGGTGTTTCCAGATTCTTCAAGATAATTTTCAGGATTATCTCCGCTCCTTTGCCGAAGAGGGCTTTGAGCCTCTCCTCGAAGACTTTGGAGTCTTGGAGAGCTTCAGCTCCTCCCAGATGGTTGATAATTACTGATGTGGCGGATTCTCCGAAGAGCGCGTTCAAGCTTTGTTTCACCACTTCGACAAAATCTGGTTTCGAGACGAGCCGCGCAACCTTCTCCGCAAAATCTTCGGCCACGGTTACCCTTTCCTTCATAAATGAATAGATTCATGTCGTTTTCAAGGCTATGCCTTTGAAGATTGAGTGACCGTGGCTTTTGTTCAGTTGAATGAACTGTTTTTCATCAAGCCTGTGCGTGTCGTAGAGGCACAGTGCACCTAGGTTAGGGGTAAATTGTCTGCCAAGGGCTGCTTCGTATCTTAATAACTCCTCACTCTTTGCATAGTCAAAGAAAACCTTCATTTCGGTAGCGGCACGCAGTCCTGTAAATCCGCCCTTTCGCTTCTCTTTAAAAAGCGACAGCCAATTGGCTATAATGGTTTCAGCTTGGGCTTTACCTTTTTTCAGATACCATTCGTCAGCTGACATAATTGTAAATGCTTCTCCGCGGAATTGGTCAACGCTTATCCCGTATCTATGAATTTCTCGGCTTTCCGAATCCAGCTTATGTTCCGAGACAACATAGACGACCGCTTCGCCTTTTAGTAGCCCTGCTTCTAGGAACGGGAAAGTTATTTCATGCATGTTTTCCTCTGTATCGTAGAAGAGAATGGCGTGGTCTCCAAGCCTGAGACGTCGGGCGTATCTCGTCGGTTTGAGGGCGAGGTCTTGGCCGCTCCTCGCAATTACGAAGCGCGCATCCCAAATCAACTCACCCGCCAACTGTCCCCTGTCTGTTAAACGATATTTCTTCATCGAAGGCTCACGTTCAACTAATCCCCCCAGCGCTTTTAGATGAAAACCAAGTTTGCCATGATTACTGATGACAACGCTTTTCAGTAGCTCCTGGAACGAGAGGTCCCTCTCTTGTAAATATTCTATGATACGTCTTCTGATAGGATGAGTCAGCGCCCTATGAATCTGGTCATCCCAATCCTTCATAAGTTACCCATATCCCTTATTTAACACAATGTAAAGTTTTATTTATTGATTTGGTGAGGCACAGTTCACCTCATGAATCATCCGCCTCCCCTTCCTCTCTTTCGATGCTGAGAAGTCGCGTGAGCGCATGAATCCTAAGGGGAGTTATTTGAGTCCAAGCTCTTTGTATAGGCGTTGCAGGATCCATTTTTCGATTAGGTCGGTTGAGGAGCCAAATAGGCTCCGTAACGCGGCAAAGAAATCTTCTGGTTTGTTGACTAATTCCGCTTCAGATAACGAATGTCTTCTGTTCAGGAAGTGGAGGATCGTTTTCGCGCCTTTCTTCCCAAATAGGGCTTCCAGCTCCTCATTTACAACCCGAGGGTAAAGGCTTTCAAACTCGACCATACCCGCGAAACCTGGAGAAAGAAGGGCTCCGTGGGATTTGATCAAGTCGTAGAAGGAGTTTCCTTTTAAGAGCCCCGTGTGGTCAAGGCTGTAGGAGCACAGGGCGGCCATCGGAATCCTAAGTCTCCTCCCCAAAGCCTTCTCGTATTCGACAAGCCCTTCCACCAAGTTATGGCGGAAAAAGCAGCCCATCTCTCCGCAGGCATGTAAACCCTTTAACCCCCTTTCCGAGGCCTCCTCGTACGCCCTTTCCCACAACGCCATAATGTTTGATGCCTCAACTTCTCCATGAACTATGTACCATTCATCGTAATTGGCGACCTTCAGCAGGCCTTCCCTTTCAAGGCCTTCAACGTCGAGGCCAAAATTTAGCATTGCCTCGCGGATTATCCTCGGGGCCTCGTCTCCAGCCACGTAAACCGCGCCCTCACCTCGGTCTAACCCTATCTTTAAGAAGGTGAAGAGGACCCGCCGCTTCTCCTCGGGAGTGCGATAGAAGAAAATGCCGTGATCAGAAGCCTCAAGCTTTTCTAAATAGCTTAAGTGTGAAATCATTTCGTCTCTAGTAAAATGCTTTTTAGACATATATATGTGTTTCGTTGTACACACAGAAAAATTTTTAAGGAACCTCCGACTTGAAGTGCAGAAAGCGGTGATTTAAATGAAGGTGGCATTCATCGTCCTGATTTCGGAAAAGGGAGACAAAGAGGCAGAGACCGAACTTGAAGAAATAGTGGCCGGAAAGCTGAGCCATCTGAAACACTGGAAACTTGAAAAGCACTCAGTCATCGAAGGATTCGTTGACAAAGATCATTAAAGAAACCCTTTCAAATACCCCTTAGCTCTCAGACCCTTGTTCCACCCGAAAATTTAACACAACCCGATATTTTACTTATTGACTCATGAAACAGGGCTCATGGAGGGATGTGATTGGGCAGTTTAAAGATTAGACCCCTCAATGAAACGGATGCGTTTACTTTAGCCCTCCTTGCTGAGGAATTTATGCCTGAAGAGACAACCCTTGAAAAGCGAGTAAACACTTTAATGCAGGCCCTGAAGAATCCCAATTATCAATTGCTCTTGGCTGAAATAGACGGCGAAACGGTTGGATTCGTAGACCAGTGGATCATACACGATTTCGTCCACGGAGGAAAGCTCAGCTACATACAAAACCTTTACGTAACTCCCAAACACAGGGAAATGGGTATAGGAAGCCAACTTCTCCAAGGGATTATAAAAAGGGCTAAGGATAAGGAGGTTCTGGAGATTCATGTGGTAACCGAATTTGAAAATAAGCCAGCCATCAACCTATACAAAAAACATGGCCTAACAAAGGAATCTTTACAGCTCGAAATGGAATGCAAATAAGCATAGATGTTACAAATGATTCCGCAGTCAATCTCCGATGTAGATGACGTCCCTTAACCCCTTGAAGTCTGGGTCGCCAGTTAAAATTTTTGCTTTAGCCTGTTTGGCGGTGGCCATTATGATGCTGTCAGCTAGGGACCTTTTGGCTTTGTGCTTAATTTTGGCGGCTTCTATGGCGATTTTCTCTTCTACGGGTATAATAAAGCACCTTTTCCGGACCGTCATCACCTTTTCTTCAGCCGCCTTTTCATCATAATACAGGAGGATCCAGTGGTAGATCTCGGCGAGATTTATGGTGGAAACCACGGCTTCCTCCCTGCCTTCTATGTACGAACCCGCTTGGTCCGCGTGGGGAGCGCCGCTCCAATATTCGATCCAAGCCCAGGAGTCAACCAAAACGGTCAAGCTTCTCCCTCTG
>Ga0315312_1001711_pt1 | contig 16372 bp, 19 predicted proteins | sample TDP7_MG_FD_203629 | JGI IMG/M metagenome (GOLD analysis project Ga0315312, IMG submission 203629) | Freshwater sediment microbial communities from Lake Towuti, South Sulawesi, Indonesia - TDP7 | ecosystem: Environmental > Aquatic > Freshwater > Lake > Sediment | place: Indonesia: South Sulawesi... | reverse complement strand
GCCGATGGTGAAGGGCAAGCCCTAGTCAATCGGGATGAGTTAAAAGGCGTAGCCAATGCCTTAAGACGTGCCAAGCGGGTAAGGGTTAGCTTTGAGGCTGGTGGTGAGTCAATCGGTGGTTATAGCCTCATTATAGACACCGAGCTAATCCGCTACAAGTGGACTAGCGTCAATGGTAACTATCCCGATTGGCAAAAGCTAATACCTACCGAGTTTAACACCTATGCCCACTTTGACACGGTAGAGGCAATCAAGGCGGTTAGCTCACTTAAGGCGTTAGCCGACAGCAAAGCCTATCCGATTGACCTTACCATTGGTAACGGTAAGCTAGTTATGGCTAATCCCGATGATAGAGGTCAAGCCGATATAGTAGCCGATACCGATGGTGAAGGCTTTATCAGGTTAGATGGCACTAACCTAGCCGAAGCACTCAAGGCTTGCGGGGGGATGGTAGATTTTAAGCTATCAAGCCCCCTAGCCCCGACACTCTTTACTACCGACGGTTATCAACTGGTAGTAATGCCGATGATAACCGACAAGGCTAAAGAGTATCAGGCAAAGCAAGCTGAAGCACAGAAGGCAGAAGCCGAGCCAGCCGAGGTAGCCGAGCCAGCTAACGAGCCAGCCGAGCCTGTAACCGAGCAAGCCGAAGCCGAACCAGAAGCCGAGCCAGCAAAGGCAAGGCGTAGCCGAGCCAAAGTCAAAACCGCATAGAACGCTATAGCCCAAAATAAACAGCCACGCAAGAGAGCGGGGGTAATGCCCCCGCTTTTTTGCTTTTTTGAGGGGTATTCTTCCCCGAAGGCGTGGGAAGGATACCCCTCTTTTTGTGGCAGAAAGGAGGATGGATGGCGTTGAAAGACCTATCTGGCAAGACTGTCCACGACCTTGACCGGGAGGACTTTGAGAAGCTCTTTTGCCAGCGGTGCGAAGAGTATCAGGATTGCCCAAGAGACGATAAGAAGATACTCGGATGTAAGGCTTTCGTGGACACGGGACTGTGGGATGCCTTTTACCGCAAAAGGCAAGGCTGTTGAGGATGACAACTGAATAAGAGAAAAGAGGGGCTTCGCCCCTCTTAGCCAAGGGGGTCGGAAGCCCAGAACTACCGACCCCCTCTTTTTGCTCAAATTTCCAAAGAAAGGAGGTGAACTATGCCTATAAGATGGAATGCCGTCAAGGTAAGCGAGGCTATGGACGAGGTAGAGGCTCAAATCTCGCTAGCCGACCAATTCTTTGTTGAAGCTCTGAAGAAGGCTAACGAGGCTCGTAAAATCCCTAACCTGCCTCAATATATTGACCATCGCCTTATCGGTCTCATCAGCGAAATTGAGCGGATAGACCGCATCAAGGGCAGGATTCTGTCTGTCCGCAAGGATATCCCGGAGGGGGCGATAGAGGCGGAGCGGGAAGGCCTGAAGTATGGTAGCCAGCAAGCACTAATCTAATGTGCATCAAAGTGATGTGAGTTACATCACTTTGATAGGGTAACTATGCCCAAAATCAGGACCGAAAGGAGGTGATAAAGATGACAACCCAGCTTAACCTCTTTGAGGAGGTCAAGCTGGAAGAGCCAGAGCCGATGACCGAGGTAAGGTTGGGACGCCGGTCAGCCCAAATCCCCCTCCGCAAGAAAAGGCGGGAAGCCCTGACTAGGCTAATGGGAATCCTTGCCGAGTTAGAGGGCAAAGATATCCACATCGGTTGCTATGAAGCCGGCGGCAGGCACTTCCATCTTGACAACCTCAAGCTCCCCAGGCTACAGCTAGACTTTCATCCATTCAAATTTAAGGATGATACGGACTATATCCCCAGTGTTATTGTCCTCTGGGGTAGCAGGGCAGCTCAGGTCAGGATATTCACCGATTACCTGGTTGCCGTCCGTGAGCAGGAATACCAGGGCTACTGGCACTATCTCCTTGACTTCCGTAACGGCTTCTGGGAGCACCCGATAGACCAGTTTAGGTCTCATTATGCCTGCCTCACCATAACCAGATTTAAGGACTAAATATCGTTTATAGCGTATAAACGCCAAAAACGAAACGGTAACTATGCTCAGAAAGGAGGTGAATATTGACAACTGAAAACGTTAAGAAAGGCATCTCCGAGATAGTGGGTTGCCTAACAGACCCTATCATCGTCTTTCCCGGGGGCTGGGGGGATACCATCCCCGACTGGCTAAAGAATGCCATTACCCTAGAAAGGCTAGCGATGAATATGCGGGCACTCAAGGGAGAGGAGATGACCGGTACGGATGCCGAGGCTTGTGCTTATCTCTACACGGCTGCTTTAACTAACCCGATGGACCACGACTGGGGGCAAATCTATCTTTACATCGCTACCCAGACCTACAGGCGATGGGGCAAGAATGAGATGCCAACGGATATCGCCGTGGACAGCCTGAATGATGAGCAGATGAGAGACCTCAATCGGCTTAAGGAGTGGCTCTATAGAAAGAGGACTCAGATAAGGTTGGACAAGGATAAAGCCGAGCGGCGCCAGGAAAGAGAGGAAGCGGCAGCGCGGAGAAAGGCAGAGCAGCCAGCATTGTTTGACTTCTAATCATATACTAATAGTAATATATGAAAGGGGAGGTATTGCTTATGAGTAGGAGGATAATCGGCCAATGCCATAAAACTGACGCTAGAAAATACTAGCTCGAAATGGTGACATTTTTATCCTTGGGCTGGTGACACTTTGGTGACATTTAGCAGGGGGTCGGGGGTTCGAATCCCCTGACCCCTCTTTTTTTCTCAGCTTCGCGGATGAGGCGATCCAACAGTCGCTTCTTAAATTCGGGTGGCATAGCCACCGGTTTACACGCGGATTTGAGTAACCTTTTTATATCCTCTACGCTAATGCTCATAAAACTGCCCCCCTTTGTCTAAGTAAAATCCGCTCTCGATTGCCGCCCGAACCTCATCGTTAAGCCTGCCATCGCCGTTAGTATCGGTCACCACGTTGAAAAGTAGAGCTGCAATTCCGCTGACATAGGCAGTAGCAAATGAAGTGCCAGTTTTATATCCGTAGTCATTATCAGGCAGGGTGGAGTAGATATTGTACCCCGGGGCGGCGACATCCACCCAATCACCATAGTTTGACAAGGGGGCTAATTTGCCGTCCTGCTTAGTGGCTGCCACGGCAATACAGTTTTTATAATAAGCGGGATAGACTGGTAACTGGTTACCTTCGTTGCCAGCAGCGGCTACTATGACAGCTCCCTCGTTCCAAGCATAATTTACTGCCTCTTCTAGCTGTGGCGAAGGCTCCCTAATTTCAATGCTAATATTGATCACTTTAGCCCCATTATTCACTGCCCAGATAATGCCTCGGGCTAAAGCTTCTGCTTGACATCTACCTACGTTGTCAGCTACCTTGCAATTTAATAACTGGCAACCAATGATACCTCCATCCTCATTTTCAGCAGCAATAATCCCAGCCACATGGGTACCATGCCCATAAATATCATTAGGACCGGAGCTATCGGTGAAGTCAGCCTCAGCAATTATCAGCCCTTTAAGGTCTTCGTGGTCTCGGTCAATGCCAGTATCGAGGATTGCTACTGTCTGGGTTCCGGTTATGTTAGACAGTTTCAGCGCCTGATTATGAATCTGGGGTGAAATTGCCGGTTCGGGTTGATTAACTAAAGGTGGTTGCGTTGGGGTGTTAGGCGAATTGCTTTCTACAGCCTCTGGTACCATGTAGACATTCTCGCGCTTAGATTCTGAAGGTTGCGCTGTGACTCCGACTAGGAACAAAGTCGTTAGACACAAAGCACATATAGAGATCAGCCTTTTCACACTTCCACCCCCACCTAAACCCGCTTGACTCGTTTGGTAATAATATCCTATAATGCCAAAACGACACTTCAGCCGAGGGATGGTACTGCTCCCTCGCTATAGGGGAGTTTAGCACAAAAAGTGCCCCTTGTCAAATGCTGTTTGAGTATTTGCTCAAATAACCAATTTGTTGCTAGGCTTCCCGAAGAAGTATGAGGCGAGGAGAGCGGTGAGTCTAGGCCAGAGAATCAGGCAAAGAAGATTAGCTCTGAATATCACACAACAGGACTTAGCTAATGCCCTGAACATAACCCCGCAACATATCTCAGTTATTGAGCAGGACAAGGCCGCCCCCTCTATAGCCCTTCTTCCTAAACTCGCCGAGCAGCTGGGGGTAACTACTGATTACCTTCTTACGGGCAAGGAGGGGATAATCACCGACATAATCCCGGCAATAAAGGCTAACAACAAGCTTACCCTAAAGGCAAAGAGAGCTCTGATAGCCTTGGTAGAGGAATTTACCAACCTGCCGTAAGGTAGCAAATCATTAGCCACCCCGAAAACCCGCCCAGATTTTGACTACAGTGCGTCCTAGATAGCGCTAACAACGCCCCCCACCCTCTCCCTCGCTCAAAACCCAAAAACTAAAACACCCGGTGCCAGGAGCTGTCTCTTTTTGACCCTACTTTTTTAACTACAGTGCGTCAGGGGGGTATTGACAAACTGGGTGAAACGTGCTACTGTGGTAGCGTGGCAACACAAACGACCGACTTCATGACAGCGCGCCAAGCTGCTAAACAAATCGGTGTGCACTTCACCACGATATACCGCTGGGTTGAGGCTGGAACGATTCTGAGCATCAACTTCGGCAGTATTTTGTTTATCCCGAAGAGCGAGGTAGAAAGGCTCAAGGAGCAAAGAGCAAAGAGCAAACGAATTACGTGAAAGAGGGTAAAAATGGATTGGCTGACACCAGAAAACTGGAACGCCTTAGTAGCACTTCTTGGCATCATTGGGCAGAAGCTCAACCTGCTCTTCACAGCAGTGCTAGTGCTGGGGCTCTCTAGCATAGGGATATTGTGTTACCTAGGCTATAAAATGGGCCAGATAGAGAAGAGGTTGCTCCAGACATACCAAGGTAAAAAATGAGGCAAAGGTGAGAACACTTTTAATCTGTAGGGCGGTGGGGCAACTTAACAAAATATACCATAGTCCTTACAGGTAGGCAATGATAATTGTTGACCGACCTCACCCCCTCAAACTACCCAGAAAAATCTTGGATTTTTCTGGGAACCCGCTTAGTTTTTTAATATATTGTGACCTCACCCCCTTTTCACCCTAAAAAATCTGCGATTTTTCAGGGAACCCGAATTTGATATGGTAACCTCACCCCCTAACCCCCTCTCCTTGCCAAGGAGAGGGGGAAGTTATTTTTTAAGGGGCTAATGCCCTTTTAACCCCATTCAATAGAGGAGATGCATTCCTAGCATGAGGAGGACATATTTTTGAAGAGGGGCTTCGCCCCTCTTATACGCCCCAAAATACTGCGGGAGTTTAGAGGGGGCGTTAGCCCCCCTCTTTCTATCATCCCCTTCCCCTTAACAAGGGGAAGGGGATAAAGGGGATAGGGCTACCTAATTATTATAAGGAGGGGGAATTTTTGTTTTTAAAGGGGCGCAGCCCCTTCAACCTCCCTGATAAACAGCCTTTACAGTAAGGGGCTCCATGCCATAGTATAATATCTAAAAAGACTAGCCGAAGCATTTGGAAGGAGATACAGAATGGAATCAAAGACGGTATATTTTGCCAACCCGGGGAGTGAGAATACTGAGGCGGTATTACGCATCGCCCGACAGCGGGCGGAGGAGCTAGGTATCAAGAACATTGTGGTGGCATCCACCAGAGGTGATACCGCAGTCAAGGCTATGGACGCCTTTCACGGATTAAGAGTTATCGTGGTCAGCCACGTTACCGGCCTACGTGAACCTAACCTTCAGGAATTTACCGAGGAGAATAGGAAAAAAGTTGAAAGTAAAGGGGGGATAATACTAACTGCTGCCCATGCCTTTTCCGGGGTTAGCCGAGCCCTGCGCACCAAATTCAATACCGTTACTATTGGGGATATAATTGCCAATACCCTGCGCGTCTTTGGTGATGGGGTGAAGGTTGCCTGTGAGATAGCCCTGATGGCGGCTGATGCCGGACTGGTGCGCACTGATGAGGATGTTATCTCTATCGCTGGCACCAGCCGGGGTGCCGATACCGCCATTCTCCTCAGACCGGTCAACAGCCACGACTTCTTTGACCTCAAGGTCAAAGAGATTCTGTGCAAGCCCCGCTTCTAGTGGTGACCCACCCTTCCTCCCCCCTCAAAGTCGGTAACTGCGCAGGTATTCCAGCATTGGAACCCTCTTCCAGCCGGTTACCGGTCTTGTCTTCCACACAGTCCTCTCTTCGGGGACATATCTATACTCAGTAACCTCCCGGTACTTTACTACCGGTCGATATTTGACGACCTCTCTGGTTTTTCCCACTTCTCGGTAGACGGTAGCAGTTTTGGTTGGAGGAGTAACTGAATAGGTGAAGGAACTCAGCGTTGCCCCATGATAGGATAGGGTGAGCTTTTCTTCCCTGCCTGCCTCAATATATTTTGACTTAGATTTGGTGGTTTTTGACCCGCCGTGTAACGTCAAATCAAATAGCACAGTGAAATCGCCGCCGATTACATCGGTATTCTTGATATATACCCGGACATAAAACCCTCCGCCACCAAAATAGTTATATCCCTCATCACCGGTTACCAAATAGTCAATAGGCACAGCCTCCTCGCAGCGCTCCATCTCATAGTAGGTTTCAATTTCAGTATAAGGCTCAGTATCTACAAATGGCTCCTCCCAGATATAGGGCTCACTGACATAATAGGTCTCGGTAGCCTGATACGTCTCATCAGCAGTGTAAGATACCCATTTAACCGGTGCCAGGCAGAAGACAAGCGTGAAAGCAAGCGCCGAACCCAGCCCGATGACTAAGGGCTTCCACCTTACGGTCGGTTTCTGTAATCTCAGGTTCTGTAATCTAACTAAAACCCACCTCCACATTTTCCCCACCTCCTCTAGACTTAAAATATACTGGGCAACACCATCAAGTCAAGTTCTAATTAGCTGACCCCACCCGCTTCTAATATTTGTGACCTCACCCCCTAGCCCCCTCTCCTTGGTGAGGAGAGGGGGAGAGTTGTTTTTTAAGGGGCTAACGCCCCTTTAACCCCTAATTAGTAACTGCAGGGCAAAGGCTTGCGATGGTGGTATAATATATGCAGAGGTAGTAAGATGTTTGGATTAGACCCAGGGTTTGTCGACACAATAAACTGCGGATTATCTCTTAACAGAATAAAAACGGACGTTTTAACTGATTTCATTTTAGCTCCACACTATTCAGTGGTATACACATATGCTGCAGATGAGCTCATTGAACGCGTAAGGAACCTACTAAGGTCAGGAGCGTACGCACCAGAATTACCAATAAAGGTTGACGTTCCCAAACGAAGCGGCCTCACACGGCCTGGAGCAATCTTGTCTCCTATAGATAGACTTATATATCAAATGCTTGTAGATACAATTAGCGAACAAGCAGAGGCACAATTAAATAGGGCTCGCGTATATAGTTACGTCTTACTTACCGACGACCCTGAATTTAAAATGTTTAGGCCGGGAGATGAGTGCTGGCAGAATATGCAAAGCGCCCTAACTTCCCTATGCCGAGATAGCCACTTCCCATATGCCATTAAGGCAGATATCGCATGCTATTATGAGCGAATTTATCAACATAACTTGATAAATCTACTTCATGCTTGCGGTTGTGATTCAAGGGCTGTTAATCTGCTGGAAAAAATCCTATTAGCATTTACGGAGAAAGATTCCCACGGCATTCTACAAGGCATGTTTCCCTCAGACTTTTTGGGAAATTTTTACCTAGCCAGTCTTGATGCCGAACTAGAGGTCAGAGGTATCTCCTCTGTTCGATATGTTGATGACCTATATTTGTTTTACCCTTCACGTCTAGAAGCTCAGAAAGGGCTAGTTGACCTATGCAGATTTCTTCGGGATGAAGGGCTAAACTTGAATGAAAGTAAAACTAAACTACTTCAATCTAAAGACCTTCTAGCAGAAGAAACCCAAATTGACCGCCTTCTCAATAAGGCCAAAAGGGAAATCCGCGAGATTCCCGTATTGATAGAAATGGAATACGGGTTTCAAAGCATATGGGGCAAAGTAGAGGAGGTTTTGCCAGCAGAAGAGGTAGAATTGATGGCTGTAAAAGAAGTGTATAGGAAGATTTCGGACAATGTAGTAGATGCTGAAAGAATAGAAAAACTCTGTTTACCATGTTTATCAAAGGCACTTGATGATATAGCTATAGGAAGGTCATTGAGCGGAGTAGTTTCACGCCCCTATTTGTCTAAATTATATTGCACTTATTTGAGACCATTTGCGCACGGTGACAGTGCAATATCCAGACAACTGGAATTGATTATCAGAAATGATGAGTTGCCCTACGACTGGTCACTAATATGGCCAATGGCAGTATTAATTGAGGTGAATTCTATCGCAAGTGAAACTGTGAATAAAACGATAAGCATTATAGAGGATCGCCGCAGGTCAGATAGTTTAAGAGGTGTAGCCGCACATTTAGTTGCCAAACATGGCAGTGCTGGGCAACGACGATTACTTAAACATCAATATGACCGAGAGCCATCACCATATGTAAAGGCAGCTATTCTGTTTTCTGCAAAACACTTCCCAACAAATGAACGAAATAGTTGTCTAGGAGCTTGGGGTAGTCACTCGACAATAAATTCCCTTATTGCTAGTGCTATTCGGTCTGGAACTTCATAGAATAGGCTCTCATATTCATAAAGAGAGTAAGATATGGTAGCGTCTTTGTTGCCTACTCTTTGCCTGCCTCCCTTTGGAGTTGGCTAGGCGAGTTCTTGGGAGAGGCGCCAGGAGTTGAGGAACAGGATGCCAGCAACCAGATAGGGCAAGCCCATCCATAACCAGAAGATCATTAGCTGACCAGGAATTATCGCAGGCGCACGAAAGATGCTTACAAAGATGCCCATTGCCGCAGCGGCTGAAACCAGCATTATGCCAGCCGCTCGCTCGCGCCACCAAGACAAAATACAGGCAGCTAGCCCAATTGCACTAAATACGCCTAATAAAACACCCCCTACAGCGCACGCATCTGCGAATACTGGCACACCCCTAGCCGCAAGCAATAAAACATAAGCACCTTCACCAATAAACTCTCCAGCAGACCCTGCCGAAATAAAACCAATTATCCGCGCCGCCAATCTCATTCGTTCCGCTATCATAATTTACCTCCTTTCAAAGCCCCCGTGATAGCCGCCACGAGTTAAGAAAGAGAGTGCCAGCAACCAGATATGGCAGACCTACTATTAACCAGACCCTGACATTATGTGGGATGAGGGGCTGGAGTGGCGGTATATTGGTAGCTGTCAAAAAAGCACTGACAATCAGCAGTATGCCAGCAGCTCGTTGTTTCCCCCAGGATACAATACAACCAGCTAAAGCAATTCCGGTAATCACACCGACTATAACAGCTTCTACGGTGACTGCCGCCCAGCCTTTAGCCAGATATTCGGCGCTGGTATCGCCAATCAGAAAGGTCAGGACGAAGCCTACAGTACCTAAGCCAATTACCCGTGCCGCCACGGTCATTCCTTGCGTTACCCGATATTGTCTTCTTTCTACCAGCATTAGTTGCCTCCTTATAATGGTACAATAATCCTCACTACCCCTCCCTAGACTTCTTTTGTAGTTCATAGAGCTTGGTCAGAGCTTCAAGCGGGGTCAAAGAGTCGATGTCCAGCTTCTCCAGCTCTTCTATTACCGGTGATTTCTGCCCGAAGAACGTTAGCTGCTGAACTACTTCTTTCTTCCGCCGCTTTGCCATTCCTGCCTTCCGGCTACTATCTTCCAGCTCGGCTAACACCTCTCGGGCACGGTAGACCACTGATTTAGGCAGCCCGGCTAGTTGCGCCACATGAATACCGTAGCTCTTATCAACCCCACCGGGCACAATCTTGTATAGGAAGATGACCTTGCCCCCCTCCTCGGCTACAGCAACATTGAAGTTTTTCACCCGAGGCAGGAAGCTAGCCAGCTCCACCATCTCATGATAATGGGTGGCAAACAGGGTCTTGGCGCCAAGCCGGGAATAGTTGTGGATATACTCAGCAACCGCCCGGGCAATAGACAGCCCATCATAGGTGCTGGTGCCCCGCCCAATCTCATCAAGGATGATTAATGAGCGTGGGGTGGCGTTGTTCAAGATATTGGCTGTTTCCACCATCTCCACCATAAAGGTGGACTGACCGGCGGTCAGGTCTTCCCTGGCACCAATCCGGGTAAAAATGCGGTCAACCACGCCGATCGTAGCTGAATCGGCGGGGACAAAGCTGCCTATCTGGGCGAGAAGGACGATTAAGGCTACCTGCCTTAAATAGGTTGATTTGCCCGACATATTGGGACCGGTTAGAACAATAAGTTGAGCATCGTCGTTGGACAGGTAGGTATCATTAGGTACAAAGCTAGTGTCAACCAGACTCCTCTCCACTACCGGGTGGCGTCCCTGGGTAATAATTATTTCTTTACCGGTGGTCAACTCGGGTCGGACATAGCTATAGCGTACCGCTACCTCAGCCAGGCTAGAAAAGACGTCTATATGAGCCAGAGCATTGGCGGCAGCTAAGATGCGCTCACTGGCAGTGGCTACCTGACAGCACACCCGATGAAAGACATCAGTCTCAAGCTCGCTAATCCTGTCCCGAGCATTCAGAATCAGCGACTCATACTCTTTTAGCTCCGGGGTAAAGAAGCGCTCACCACCGACCAATGTCTGCTTTCTAATATAGTGCTGAGGCACTTGACTGAGGTTGGGTTTAGATACCTCAATATAATAACCAAAGACCTTGTTAAAGCCTACCTTCAGCGATTTAATCCCCGTCTTTTCCCGTTCCTGGCGCTCCAGGTTAGCCAGATATTGCTTGGCATTCTTAGCCGCCAGGCGGAGGCTATCAAGCTCCTCGGAAAAGCCCTGCCTGATTACCCCACCCTCGCCCAAAGCTGACGACGGCGGCTCTTCTATTGCCTCGGAAATTAATTCAATGATGTCCTGGCGGGGCTTGAGTTCATCCTTGAGCCAGGCAATGGCGCTACTTTCCTTACCAGCCCCAATTACCTCTATCAGCTTGGGTATAACCTCCAGGCTATGCTTCAGGCTTATTAGCTCGCGTGGGGTAGCAACATTACCCCTCACCCGGTTAATCAATCGCTCCAGGTCAGCGGCATCACCGAGCAAAGAAACCGCCTGGTTGCGAGCCAGGGTATTATCACAGAACCAACCAATAGCATCCTGCCGCTTAACCAGTTCGGCGACATCAACCAAGGGCTGACCCAACCACCGTTTTAATAACCGGCTCCCCATAGCTGTTTTGGTCAGGTCAATAACCGACAGAAGTGAGCCTTCAGCTGTCCCCAAACGGCTGCTGTGGAATAGCTCCAGGTTCTTCTGAGTCTGGAAATCCAGCGCCATGAATGAGTCAGTAGAGTAGGTAGAAAGCCGGGTTAGTTGTCCCAGGACCCCTTTCTGCGTCTCCTCAATATAATGAATAATAGAGCCGGCAGCCCTTATTGCCAGGGGCAGGTGGGCACAGCCGTAGCCATCAAGGGCGGCGACACCAAAGTGGTCGAGCGTTGTTTGACGAGCGACCTCAAGCTCAAACCAATAATCATCAAGCCGGGTTACCGGAGCCGATAATTCTAAACCAGCTAGTTCGGCGCTATTAGCGGTAATAATCTCCGAAGGTTTGAGCCGCTCCAGTTCAGCATTAGCCCGCTGAGACGCCATTTGGGTAACAGCAAATTCGCTGGTGGTGATGTCAACATAGGCTATACCCGCCGCCTCGCTACTTAAGACCAGGCTCACCAGATAGTTATTCCTCTTACTATCAAGAAGGCTGGGCTCAATTACCGTGCCCGGGGTTACCAAACGGACAACCTCACGCTGGACTAAACCCCTGGTCTGACCCGGCTGGGTTATCTGCTCACAGATAGCCACCTTATAGCCTCTATTGATGAGCCTGGCGAGATAGTTGTCCAGGGCATGGTAGGGGATGCCAGCCATAGGCACCCGATACCCCTTGCCCATCTCTCTGGAGGTCAGGACAATATCCAGCTCCCGAGAGGCAAGCCTGGCATCCTCGTCAAAGGTCTCATAGAAATCACCAAGGCGGAAGAGGACGATAGCCTGGGGATACTTTCGCTTTATCCTGAGGTATTGCTGCCGGATAGGGGTTGAACCCTGCCTCATCTTAAGCCTATTCTACTAGAATTTTAGGCTAAAAGAAATAAGGCATAGAGGTTATTTATCTACCTCACCCCCTTAAAGCACCCAGGAAAATCTTCGATTTTCCTGGGAACCCGCTTAGTTTTTAATATATTGTGACCTCACCCCCTTAAAGCACCCAGGAAAATCTTCGATTTTCCTGGGAACCCGCTTAGTTTTTAATATATTGTGACCTCACCCCCTTAGTCCCCCTCTCCTTCAAAGGAGAGGGGGGATATTAAAAAAGAGGGGCGAAGCCCCTCTTAAACACCCTTGATAAAGACCCCTATGGCACAGGCCTACATATAGTGATAGAATAATCTACTATGGATAATTGGCACCCCTTCGTATTAACCTTCGTCCCCCTGTTTATAGCTATTGATGCTCTGGGCAATTTAGCCCTTATTATCCCTCTGAGCGAGGGTATGTCCACCCATGAACGACGCCGGACAATTCATATTGCCATCGCCACTGCTGCTGGCGTGGGGCTGGGTTTCTTATTCTTCGGTCAATTTGTCTTAAAGGTGATGGGGATTTCGGTAGGTTCCTTTGCCATTGCTGGCGGGCTCATTCTGTTAATACTCGCCATTAAGTACATCACTACGGGCAGGATGGTAGAGATAATTAAGGAGGAGATAGTAGCTGTGGTGCCTATCGGCACACCCCTAACCGTGGGGCCAGCCACTATAACCACCTTGTTGTTACTGGTAACCCAATTCCCGTTGTCTCTGGTCTTGCTCTCTTTCCTCCTAAATCTATTTATCGCCTGGGCTGTCTTTCAACTGAGTAACAGAATTGTCAAGTTTATGGGACGAGGTGGACTTGCCGCAGTCTCCAGAGTATTTAGCCTACTGCTTGCCGCCATAGGCGTCGGCATGATTATCCGGGGGCTGAGCCTGATTGGCATACTCAAAGTCGGTGCCTAGAACCAGATAACAATAAAGGCCAAAACCACGATGGGGACTAAAAACAAAATCTAACCGTAGGACTAATTTACCATCAAATAATTATAGTAATTCAAGTCATAAACTATTGCGCAACCACCCATTAAGGGTATAAGATAATAAGCGCAGTAAATATTATAACCGCCTAATCTATTAATTTAATTAAAATAATTTTTGAGGTGATGATAATGAGCATAGAGCCGGTTCATATTGGGTTTGGTAATATATTAGCCATGAATAGAGTCATCGCCATAGTTTCACCAAACTCGGCACCCACTAAACGCACCGTCCAAGAAGGGAGAAACAAAGGGCTGCTAATTGATATGACCAATGGCAGAAGGACCAAAGCCGTTATCATCACCGATAGCGGGCACATCATTCTAGCTGCCCTCGCCCCAGAAACTATCGCCGGACGATTGCAAGCCAGCCGAGTAGGTTCAGGGCTAAAATTAGAGCCAAGCGATGAAAAATATAAGCCGTGACCGCCAGTCCCCATTCAGCTTGGCGGCAAAGCCACTACTAATAGTCCTCTCCGGTCCCTCAGGGGCAGGTAAAGATGCACTTCTAACCAGGATGAAGGAGTCAGGCTACCCGCTTGAATATATCACCACGGTAACCACACGAGCCCAGCGAGCTAAAGAAAAAGATAATGTGGACTACCACTTTGTCTCGACAATAAAGTTCCAGAAGATGATTAAAAATAATGAGTTATTGGAGTGGGCAAATGTCTATGGCAAATGGTATGGCGTGCCTAGGCAGCCAGTCAAAGAAGCACTGGATAGGGGGCGGGATATAATAGTAAAGGTTGACACTCAAGGAGCAGCTACGATTAAAAAAATCCTGCCTGAAGCAGTATTTATCTTTCTAATGCCGCCGTCAATGGAAGAGCTGGTCATGCGGCTCAGGCAGCGCCATACTGAATCACCCTTTGACCTAGCCCTACGCATAAAAACCGCTGAAGAAGAAATAAAACAACTACCGCTATTTGACTATGTAGTAATCAACAAGCGGGGTGAAATTGACCAAGCAGTATCGGAGATTAAGGCGATTATTACTGCCGAAAAGTGTCGGGTAAGTCCACGAGAAATTGCATTGTAAGCTACAATATTAGCTTAAGCCCCCGGGTGAACAAATAGCCCAGTACGCCACAAACCGGAAAGGTTATTATCCATGTCAGGAGAATATTGCGGGCTATCCCCCAGCGCACCGCAGAAAATCCCCTGGTAACTCCTACCCCCATGATAGATGTGCCGATACAATGGGTCGTGCTCAGGGGTATACCAAAGCGGGAAGCCAGCAAAATTGCACCTGCAGCGGAACTCTCGGCGGCAAAACCGTTCACCGGCTCCAGCTTGGTAATTTTGAAGCCCATGGTGCGGATTATACGCCACCCGCCAAAGGCTGTACCTAGCCCCATTACCGCGCCACAAAGCAGCATTACCCATACTGGAATCTTAAACTGGGGCATAACCCCTCCCAGCACCAGTGCTAGAGTAAAGACCCCCATAAACTTTTGCCCGTCGTTACTACCGTGGCTAAATGCCATGAAAGCAGCCGAGCCTATCTGAAGCCGGCTGAAGGTGCCACGGATAGTTGACAGGCTAGTCCGCCGCAGCAGCCAGTAGAGACTGGTCATTACCGCCATACCCAAGAAAAAACCGAGAAGGGTAGAGAAGCCCAGACCAATAAGCACTTTTCGCCATCCTTCCCAGAGAAGGACTGAGGGACCGCCAATCGCTAGTCCAGCCCCAGTGAGCCCGGCAATAAGCTCATGGCTTTCACTGGTGGGTATTCCGTAGAACCAGGCGGCGGTGCTCCAGACCACAACCGTAAGCATAGCGGCTATCACCACCGGGAGTCCGATAATCTCTGGGTTCACAATACCTTGTCCTATAGTGGTCGCTACAGCAGTGCCAGTGACCAGAGTACCCACGATATTGAGTACGGCAGCCATAATCACTGCTCGAACCGGGGAAAGGACACGGGTGGAAACTACGGTGGCAATGGCATTAGGGGCGTCTGTCCAGCCATTGACAAACTCCGCAGCCAGCGTTAATGCTAAAGCGGCTATCAGAGGGGAATTGACATTAGGCATGCTTGAGGGCTACCCCTTCAAGGACGTTAGCCACATCCTCACACCTATCAGTTGCCGACTCCATATGCTCATAAATCTCACGCCACTTAATAATGTGAGCAAAATCAGTAGAATCGGTAAAAAGCTCGCCCATTGCTGCGCGGTATACCCGGTCAGCCATATTCTCCAGCCGGTTAAGCTCCACGCACCGTTCCAGAACCCCCTTCAGCTCAGCCGGACGTCGCAAATGGGGCATTGCCCTCTCTACCTCAGCCGCCGCTTGGACTATGATATCAGCTAGCTCTTTAGCCCTGGGGGTAGAGCATTCTACTTTATAGATGAGCATGGCATCAGCCGCAGCATGAATAAAGTCAGTCACATCATCCAGGGTATGAGCCAGTAGGGCTATATCTTCCCTATCAAACGGGGTGACAAAGGTGCGATGCACCTGGGCTATAATCTGATGGGTAATAGTATCACCTTGGTGCTCAAGCTCAGTTATTTCACCAACACTCGCCTCAACGCCTTCACCGGTATCAACCAGCTTTTTTAGCCCTTGAGCCGCCTTCACCATATTCTGAGCACTCTGCTCAAAAAGCCCAAAAAAACTTTCCTCCCTAGGAATAAAAGGAAATCTGGGCACTAAATATCCTCCTGTCCCAGCCAAAAGCTAGTGATGTCATTGGCAGCCTGAAATTAGGAAGTAAAGAACGTTTAATAAATAACAGTTCATAGTGAGTTTAGACGAGACGCCTATAATTGTCAAGCCAATACAAGCTATTGACAGGTGGCAGACCGACGAGTAAAATCCTTGGGTTGTGGCAGTAAATAGACTTGACCATCCTTTAAATTAGTGCCATTATTATGACCATGTATATTATCATAGCCGGTGCCGGGGTAGTAGGTTTCCACATCGCTTCCCTGCTAGCTGAAGAGAAACATGAGGTAGCGGTAGTGGAACAATCTGAGGAGGCGCTAGACAACGTCCGCAACCAACTTGATGTCGCCACCATCCTAGGAAATGCCGCCACCCCTAAAGTTCTGAAAGAGGCAGAAGCTCCTCGCGCCGATTTAGTCATTGCTGTCACCGATAGTGATGAAACCAATATCATTACCTGCTTCATAGCTAAGGAGTTAGGTGCCGGCATGACGGTAGCCAGAGTCCG
>Ga0315312_1001710_pt1 | contig 16394 bp, 12 predicted proteins | sample TDP7_MG_FD_203629 | JGI IMG/M metagenome (GOLD analysis project Ga0315312, IMG submission 203629) | Freshwater sediment microbial communities from Lake Towuti, South Sulawesi, Indonesia - TDP7 | ecosystem: Environmental > Aquatic > Freshwater > Lake > Sediment | place: Indonesia: South Sulawesi... | reverse complement strand
CTGATTGAGCATATACGAGGTACAGTTCAGGGCATAGATGTTCACCCACTCGCGGTAATATTGGCTAGGACCACCTACCTCATTTCATTGGGCACAGATCTTCTTAACGCTAGAAAAGGACCGATAGCCGTTCCGGTATACATGGCTAATTCAATCAGGCTGCCCGATGAGGAGATGGAGATCTATAACAAAGTGGAGGTCTACAAGGTCAAGGCTGATGGAAAGATACTCAGGATACCTCGGAAGATCGCAGAGGATACGTATCTCACAGATAGGGCGGTGGAAATCGTCAAGGAGTATGCAAGGGCAATCGCTAGCGGGGAAAAACGCAGCGAGGAAACTTTCCGCAACATTCTGTTCCAAAAACTCACGAGCCTCATAAGAGATCCTCAAGGTGAAGCTCTGGGAGCTGTTCTCTATGAAACTGCAACGACCATAGCCTCTTTGATTAGCAAAAGAAGGGATACCATCTGGGGATTTATTCTCAAGAACATCTACAAGCCTCTCTATCTAAGAAAGCAAAAGTTTGATGTTTTGGTCGGCAATCCTCCATGGTTATCATACCGTTACATCGAAAGCACAGATTATCAAGATTACCTTAGGAAACTTGTATTGAACCAATATGTGCTGCTCGACTCAGCTAGAGCTGAACTAATAACTCAAATGGAAATGGCTACTCTGTTCTTCCTTAGATGTTCCGACTTTTACTTGAAAGATGGGAAGTCAATCGCCTTTGTCATGCCTCGAAGTATTTTTGTTGGAGACCAACACCACAATTTTAGATCTGGTTCATTCAAGCTTGGGCTAACTATCTCTATGATAATTGACTTGGAAGATGTTAAACCGCTGTTCAAGGTTCCGTCCTGCGTAGTGATTGCCCAAAAGGCTCGAAATACTACCGACCCAATTGCAGGTCTAAAAGTCAAAGGACACCTCATCAAGAAAAACATAAGACTTGCTGAAGCGCAGAAAACGCTGAGTTTCTCCGACACAAACTTTGTCCTATTTAAGATCGGGGCTCGCTCTTTTCTTGAGAGCGAAGAATTTGGAAAAGTATTGAAAGCCGTTGAGGTCGGAGCAAGAAGCTACTATTATGAGAACTTCAGACAACGTGCAACTATTATTCCGAGACAATTATGGTTTGTTGACTTTGTTAAGCATCCGAAACTAGGTCTCGACCCTAGACTTCCACACGTCAAAACTTCTGTGAGAGCCGTCGAAAGAGCGAAGAAAGAGTATGAGGAAGTTGAAGTTGAGGGACAGGTAGAGACGGAGTTTCTATACGCCGTAGCAACGGGTTCTGAGCTTGTTCCTTTCAGGACCTTGCAGCTACCGATAGCAGTTCTTCCAGTAGAATCCGACAGTAGGAGATACAGAATCATAAGATCAGATGAGGCTGGAGCAAGAGGATTTTCAGGTCTGAAGAAATGGCTTCAAAAAGCGGAAGCTACCTGGACAGAAAAGAGAGGAGAGAAGGCGGAGAAGCTTGATATCTATCAGAGACTAAATTACTCTAACGGCATCACGGACCAAAGTTCCAGCGCTACCTTCAAGGTTCTCTACAATACATCAGGAACATACTTGGTTTCATGCCTCATCAAAAACGAAGCTAAACGAATCAAGATAGATGGCATTCACATTCGCCTCAAGGGAGTCCTTGCCGACCACACGACCTACACTTACGATACAGACGACGAAGAAGAGGCGCTATACTTGACAGCAATGCTCAATTCGCCCATAATCGACAAGCTCATCAAACCGATGCAATCTCGTGGTCTATTCGGCGAAAGACATATACACAAGAAGGTTCTTGAACTGCCACTCCCAAAGTATGAGAAGAAGAACGAACTTCACGGAAAGTTGGTTGAGCTCGCAAGGGAGTGCACCCAGAAGGTCAGCGAGGTCTTGCCTGAATTAGCGCAAGAATATACTAGCATAGGGAAGATAAGACAGGAAGTGAAGGAAGCCATTCAGATTGAACTCAGCGAGATAGACCGAATTGTGCGAGAGATCCTTCTACAGAGAGGCAACATCGAGCAAAATAACCTGGAAAACTTCATGAGATAAGCGAAAGAGAACTTTAAGGAATCCGTAAGAGATATCCGAAATATTCTGGCATCTATAAAAGAAACTTGCCGTAGTTCATCTCTTTTCTATCCAGTAGTAGCCGCAGTCTTTGCATTGGAACTTCCTGTGAATCCTACCATACCTGGTCTTCTTGGGCTTGGTAACTTGACGAACATTCATACCGCGACATTTAGGACAGATAATAGGCATAGTCGGAGCAAACCCTCTGACATCATCATCCTCTGCTTAAAATTTGTATTCGCAAATATCAAAGGTATTGCTTATGCGAATATTGCGAAGGCCAAACAAGGACACAGTCCAGAGATTTATAAATTCAAATATGCAGCTTTCTATTCATGACACAAGAGTATTCTATTGTAATTCCGGCTAAGGCTTCAACGGGCGAGGAATATGGCGGGGGCTGGGCCGCAGGCAATATAATCGCACATTGGTTTCATCTGAAGAAACAAGTTGACATAGGGCTTGAAGCTGGCGTCTTCTGGAGTATGTGGCAAAGGAGAAAAGGAATAATGGAGCAAGATAAACCATTTTTGAATGATCTACCCTATCAATTCGGCAAACCCCGCAAGACCGAGTGTGGCTTAACAGTTTTCTCGAATATAGGCTACTTCTACGAAAACGCGAAAAAAGCGATTACTTGGCAATTCAAAGCCGATTATATGACAGATTGGTATAATGTGAAAAGGAATCTTTCCTCGCTACGTCAATTCATTCCACCTTTTCGTGAAGTATATTTGTCGCCAGGCTACGAAGGAACCGTTTGGATTCTGATAAGAGATCTCAAGAAACTCAGGGCACCTCTCAATGGAAAACCTCTGAATGGTGCCTATGAGTTTCCACAATTCAAGTTTCACTCTAACATATTGGGGAAAGAGGTCAATCTGACTACCTCTCACATAGCAGGTTTTGCTTTCGTAGTCGGTTTTCCTCGTGGACTTGAGGTCGAGGAGCCTGATCCTGAACAGGAGATTGGCGAGTATCTGAAGCAATTCCTGAGCAATAATCCCCCGAAGGGAAGGCTTCGAGAGGAAATTATTCGTGACGTTTTTCTAATGGAGTTCTCCAAGAAAGGATATGTCCTATGGAAGGAGGGAACAGTGAAGTCTGGAAGATTTGATGTTCTTTTCAAGGATGCCGACAAACAATATGTGGCTGTGGAGTTCAAGGTGAAAGGAGACGCCAAAGCAGCAATCCAGCTTTCAAATTATATCAAAGACCTGAAAAGAGAGATCAAAGAAGAAATCGAAGGCCTAGTGGTCTGTGGACAGATCTCACCAGAACTAGAGGAGCTCGCCAAGCAATACGGATTCAAATTGGTGGAATTTCGACCCTACATCGAAATTCCGATATAGAACGACTGGAACTCTTTGTCATAGCCATACAGAGATATCTGAAAAGATATCTCTCTCCAGCTACTAGATCTGTCGAACCTTTTTGAAGCAGTTTCCTTCAGTTTCCTTTTTCTCAATAGGAGGTCGGCGAGGTCAACGAAGTTGTCAAACTGGGGGTGAAGACCGGACTTGGCGCTGCATATCTAACTCGGTTTGACCAGAGGGTGAACTGGGCTTGCCGCATCTAAAACAGACCCCATTTCTATAAAAATGACCATAGATGTCACAAGTTCTTACAAGTAGTCCATTAACTTCGATTTTGCATGGTTCTTTTCTAGCTGTTGGCTTGGGTTTCTCGGCAGATAATCTGCAGATTGCAGGATGTTCTGGAATAAATTTGCTAAGGAAGTCGTACATGCGAGGGTGTGTCTTTTTCAGTCTTCGATAGTGGGTCCACCCGTTGACTGGGCAGCACCAACAACCAATTCTTCTATAACCCAAGTCATATAGTGGGTTATATGGCAGGGATTCTTGACGGATATAAGCCCACACTTCCCACTCATTCCAATCGTAGATAGGATTAATCCGCATAATGTAGGGTTCCTTTTTCGGCATTTTGAACGGTGCAAGGCTTCGACGATAGATGGACTCTGTGCGCGTTGTTCCTGTAATCTCGGCTTTTATGTCATTTGCTACTAGAAATTCAAAAGCCGGCTGATCCTTGTATGGCCTGCAGCACCAACGGTCTTCATGCCCGGCCCATCCCCGTTCCTTTACCATAAGGAAAAAACCTTTCTTCGGCTTTGTTACATGCAGATTCAAATGCCAGTCATCAGCTAACTTTCTGACGAATAGAATTGTCTCAGGGAAATCGACCGTAGTATTATTAAAAACAACCGGCATCTCAGGGTTAACTTGTAAGCTAAGGTGAAGGACTGCTAAACTATCCTTGCCACCGCTAAAGGCAACTGCCAAGTTACTATCGAATAACTTGTTCGCTGTTTCAAGTATCTCAATCGACTGCATGACTTTGTGTTTGAGAAACATTTTTCTGTTTGCTGCTTGTATTCGCTTCTCGAATTTTTCAGTTGATGATTCGTGATCCAGATTGTAATCTAGCAACATTCTTTCGTAGGTTGGCATGCGATTTCCAGGTATACCTGGAATAAGACCCTTATTATAGTTTTCGAGTGATTTTTTTGAGGCGTTGGATCTGATTAGGACTGAGCCATTTCTCTTTGACTGCAAGATCGATTATTTCAATGGCGGTATTCAGGTTCCGTTGAGCTCTGTGGAAAGCATCATATGCCGTACTTGGACTGATGTGTTTATCTTTCATATTCTTGAGTTCAGTTCCAGATCGTCTCAGTTTAAGAACCTTGATTTGCCTCTTTGGCAGCTGACGCATAAATGAACCGACCCTATGATGTCTTCAAAGTAGAAGATACATTTACTTTTTCCTAAGGGAGACCTTAGAAAACGATCTTTGCCAAAATCACCGCAGTGCCAATTGCAATATGATACGATGTTTGATGCTGAAATTAACCTGAATTCACGAACTTCAGAAAATAACGATTCAATATCTCATTCCAGTTTCCTACGGAAAGGTTTAGTTGAATGCTAGTGCTGTCTCTAATGGGGTCCATCACACCAATAACTTATCTATTCATTCTCTTCAGCTGTGACCATGTAAGAACGATTTGTTCAACTAGGTTGGCCGGTTTCCTCGACTCTCTTCTAAGAGCTTTGAACATCGCCCTAGGAAACTTCAATATTAATGGTGTCAGGCTTGCTTTTTCTGTCGCAGCCTGAGTCGATAGCGGATATCTTTCCTTCAACCAGTCTTCAATAATTCCTATCACGAACTCCGGGACATCATTAGCAGATTTCTGAGAGAGTAATGTGTGTATTTGTCTCGTAAAGCCGACCACAACTATATTTACTTCCTTCTTCTCAAGTTCACCAAGGACTTCTTTTTTTATTTCCTGAGCTGACTTACTTTGATTTCTTTTTGCTCGCTTGATGACTTCCCTAGCGTCCGCGTATGGTAGTCCGCATACAGCTCTTGCTGTCTCAAGTTGCCGACTAGGATCTAAGGGTACTAGATCGAAAGCCAGCGTCAGAAGCAAGTCGCCTTTTGAGATAAGAACCCTTACCTCGACTGGAAGTTCAGTCAATTTCGCCAAAATTCGGACGACTTCTTTCCCTAATCCTAGTTTTTCAGCAACTTGCTTAGCCGACCCGTACCGATCTATCAAGAACTTTGCGCTTTTCGCGTAAAGCATGGGATCGCTTATTTTGTTGCTCTTCCGAAAGTCAGCTAGTAATATTGCTATAGCTTTTCTTTCGTTAAGCATGTCATTTCATCATTATAAGGTCAGATATCCATTTTGACGAAGCCAATCATTGACGACGGTGTGTACGATGTCTTCCGGCTCTTGATCAGCATCCTCAGCCGCCTTTCTTAATGCCTCCATCTCGGCGTCCGAAATCTCTATTCTAATCGTGGCTGCAGGTGCTTTCTTGGCTAGTTGTTTTTTCAATTCTTCTGGAGATAGAACAATGCTTCGCTTCGTTATAGCAAGGGCCTTTTTCCGTTTCTCGCCTTTCAGCTTAGCTATCTCTTCTGCGACTTTTTCTGTTTCTTTAGGGTCTTGCCATCTGACCAAGCTTGTTAGACTTGGTATTTCATACATAGAGATCTCCTTCTTGTTTATTAATTGTTTGACTCCGTCGGGCATTCCTTCGTAGCCGAGTCTGCTTGCGACCCAGCCATATGAACGACCGATAGCTTTTGCGACCGCAGGTACAGATCCTAATTCTTTTTTTAGCTCATGAAGTGCAGCGGCTTCATCCGCTGGAGTCAATTTCATTCTCTGGAGATTTTCCATTGCAGAAATTATCCGCATGCTGGTTGAATCTATTTTGTCGTAGATAAGTGCTGGAATCCTCTTCAGTCCAGCCTTCTGTGATGCCATTAGTCTACACTGCCCCACGAACAACTCGTATCGACCTCCTTTTGAAGCCACTAATACGGGTTGCAAAACGCCTTTCAGCTTTATACTATTCACCAGTGAATCGAAGTCTTCCTCGCCTATCTTATCCACTTCTTTGCGTACATTAGCCTCACTTATGTCTACTTTTTCTATTTCGATCTCATCAAATCGCAACATGTCCTTCTCCTTTCGAATTGGAATTTCGTCTTCCTTATTTAAGTTCATTCAAATCATGAACGGCTACTATTATCCATCTATGTGGATGTTTGTAAAGGGTGCCCATAACGAACCTCAGATTCCTATCTCTGAAGTTTGAGAGTTGTTTTTCGACTTTGTTCCGAGGTTTCATCTTTTGCGGATAAATTCGTCCGAAGTCGTCGAAACTCATCAACTCAAGTACATCCATATGATGGCGTGTACAGCGCCGACTGGCACACTTAAATTCCACTTTGGGTATGTTCTCTGTTGTTACCCAAAACCGTGGGTTCTTAGGCTCTATCAATCCAAGGCTTTTTCGCCCTCGCCAAGAATCATCATGAAGGAAATCTCCGGGTTCAGTATACTCCAAGAGAATATCTCGACATTGCTCGCCTGATATGCGACCTATTCTCTCAATCAGCTCGGGATATATTTTTCGGCTTTCAGGACGCTTGTGTTCAGCGCGTTTTTCGCGAAATACAGTCCGTATGACATCGTACTTTTCAATGGGTTCCACACCAGGCATAATAGAACAGACAAAAACCGGATATAACCGAAGCCAGCCGCTGACTTCTCCGACCCCCGCGATACACTGCATTGAGCACCCATATTTTTCGATAAAGTTTGGAACGCCTTTTCCAAGAACAATTATCTGTTCGGACCACTTGCATTTATCCGTAGTTTTCTTCACCAAGCCGGACAAATTGTGGGTCACGTCACTTTTTGACAGAGGTGTCTACGCTGGCAGTTTCATTCTGAACGTGATTCCTGATTTCAACCTTTTCATTAGCCACTTCTCCCTGACTGCTTCCGGGATCAGCTGTTTGCTTCTTTCCTTAGCCTTCACCATTTTTTTTACGCAGGATATACATATTGGGACTATCTCTTCGGATCTCCTATCTTGAAATAAAATGTACGCCCCAAACTTCGGTTTTGAAAGACACAAGGAGCAGACCGTTTTGGGACTCTGCTCACTAGTAATGCATTGTATATGTCCTTCGTCTGGATTTGCTATTGCTGTTAAAGTGTTGATGTCTCCATTCCAAAACTTGATTTTCTTCGTTTAAGTCACTCTCTTGTGAGATGGGCTTTCGCTACCTTGAAGACGATAACATCAACTTGTTGATTGGGATTCCAGCTTCCTTTGCCATGAATAGATTCCCATACCTTCTTGAACTCCGCTAGGGCATAGCCGCCTTCTTTCTTCGCATCTTCTTCAGTAAAATCGCCTAGACGTTTCCTAGTCACGCTCACGATTCGTAGATCCGCGAAATGTGGTTCCCAAAGATTGGCGTGAGCTATCGTGCCAACTTTCAACCTAGCCAACTCCTCAGGTCTAAGAAATCTGGATGTCTGAGTTTTGATGTTATTGAGTATGGGTTCAAAATGCGCTAGACGGAAAGGTAGCTCAAGCGGAGCTTCTTCAACTTCCTTTAATACTGTTTGAACAGATTTCCGTGACTCTTGGGCTACTTTCGTAATTATTTTCCGGGCAATCGGCTTCGGTATTCTTCGTCGGACTATCTCTTTTGCTAGCTCGACTTGTCTTCCTTTGTCCTCGATCTTGCGTGCGATTGTAACTGCCATGTCTCCGCTTATTTTTCCTTGGGGTATTTTCCCACTAGCAGGTTCTGCTGGCGCTATCAACTTTTGAACTTCTCTAGGAACTATTTCTACAGATTCGATCCATCTCCCAATAGTAATTGGATCTACTCCAAGTTTCTGGGCTAGTGCAGTTTTAGAAGGATATCTTCCGGGGAATTTATCCAGCAGATCCTTGGCAGCCTTTCCCTTCTCAACATCACTTAGGTCTTCACGCTGGATATTTTCAACTAGCATCATTTCGATAGCTTGGTCATCTCGGATATCTTTCACGATTGCAGGAATCTTTTGTAGACCTGCTTTCTCGGCAGCCTTCACACGGCGTTCTCCAATAACTATCTGGTATATGTCTCCTCTTCTACGAACCACTACTGGTTGAATTAATCCAACTTCCTTCATGCTTTGAACTAGTTCATCCATTTTTTCCGGTGTCGGCGCCAAACGTGGATTTAGCCCAGATGGTGTAATTCTCTTTACTTCAATTTCAGATATTTCAGACATTCTACTTCAACTTCCATACTATTCCCCTGTCTTTAACCGCCTCGCGTATTAAGCCTATATCCTTCTCCATCATCCGAACCCATTTGTTATTCGGAACCTTCTGAGACATCCCGAGCTTGTTCTTAATCTCTGTCCAAGTCAGTCCTTTAGGTTCGGCCCTTAGAGCTTCTTCTATTTGCTTCTTGAACTTCTTATACGAACTCATGGTCGGCTCAGCAGGTTTTGCTTCAGAGACCGGTTTCTCGCTCAATTTTTCACCCCCATTTGACTCATGTGGAACTAGCACCGGCCCAATTATTGATCTCTTTGCACGGCGACTCTGGGAATTGGACCGGTATCCCAGCCATTGCTAGCCCCTCGCAAAATATCTTTTGGCATTTCGACAAATATAAGAGAATCTCTTTCATCGTCAACCTTAATCAAAGTTGACTTGGGCACATCAAGTTGAGTGCGATCACGGAGAAGGCCTGGCTGTCGTCTTTCTATGCGTAGCCAGCCGTCCCTACTGTATGTTCCCATGGTTGGGAGTTCTTTGTAGAGTAGAGTCGTCTTCTTATCGTCGATAGTTTCAATCAAGCCCTTGAAGATTCTTCCAGCATAGAGAAGGTGGTATAAGTAGCGGATTCAGTGTAGAAGAGATGCGGATGCCGAACGAACTTCCTGCCAAGCCTCTCAAACCAAGATGCGACTCGAGACGCACACTCATCCAGCAGGCTCATAACGACTTCCACTCCTTAAGACTCGTATTCACACAATATCAAAGGTAATGCTTTCGCGAATATTATGAAGACCAGGTTGCATCCTACCGTTACCTGAGTCTCGTTAGACAGAAAAATAAAAAAATTCTGGGACCAATAGGACCACAGGGCCCTGTTTTTCGCAAAAGCACAACCTTGCGCTTGTACGAAGATGTTTCAAGACGACAAGACGATGGTGCAGCAAGGAAGCGTCATTGGAGAAATTTTCCTCAGAAGATTTGAAGAAAGGAATACAAAGTAGATCGAATGTTTAATAGCAGTGAGGACCGTTAATTGCTGAAAGGCATTTCTATTCGTAACTTCAGGGGAATAGAAGAATCTGAGATTAAGGGTTTCAATCAGATCAATGTGTTCATTGGAGAGTTCGGATCGGGTAAGTCTACTATCTTGGATGCGATCTATCTGCTGAGGATCAACGCTGACAGGACGTGTCTCAGAAGAATTCTATCCAGAAGAACCGGGAGGCAACCGGACCTCAGAAGTTGCTGGTATCAGCTTGCAGTGGAGAAGGAGGCAGAAATCAATTATCAACTTGAGTCTTCTTCATATGGAATCCGACTGAGGCCACGCCCGGAAACGAACGAAGTTCTTCTGATCACAGTCACAGACGGAAGTCCAAATGAGGCGGTTTTTTCTTGGGCTGGGGAAAACCAAGGTGGCAGAACCGTAGGTGTCAAGGAGGCGCCTTTCGCAGAAGGAGTAACCTTCCTTGATGCTGAGATGTTTCGTGATATCTCAGACTCCGAAAGCAAGATACTGACCCGGATCAGAGAAAAACGGCTCGAAAAAGAATTCGTAAGCATCTCGAAGGATGTCTTCTATACACTGGAAGGATTCGAGTTTCTTCGATTCTCTGAAAGGCGCCCAGGAGAGTATAGATGCTTTGTCGCCCTCAAAGACGCGGAAGTGCCAATTGACGATATTTCAGATGGCATCAGGAACGGATTGGTAATCCTTGCGACCGCTTTCATGCTCAAAGAGACGGCCTTGTTACTTGAAGAGCCCGAGAATCACATGTATCCGAAGGCTTTGGACAAGCTTCTGGAAAAGCTTGTTCACCTGTGTAAGAGTAATGGGCTTCAACTCTTTGTGACTACTCATAGACCAGAGGTCTTAGCGTCACTTGTCGAGCATGGAAAGGAGCTAGCAACGGTATTTCATTTCTCTAGGAAGAATGGAAAAGTTAGAGCGAGCCCCATTCTCTGGAATGATGCAAAGATACTGATCGAGATTGGCTGGGACATCGGAAAACTAGTAAAGGGATACGAAAAGTATGCGGTTGTAGAGGGTCTTAGGGATAAGCTAGTATTGGATCAATGCTTCAGGAGGCTGAAAGGGGTGTCCCCCGAGAATATTTGGATAACAATTCTTCCAGCTAGAGGAATAGACCGCAACCTAGTTGAAGTAGTGAAGGCAATACTTCCCACCGAAAGAGAAATCTTCGTTCTTCCTGACCTCAATAAGAAGACTCCAGTGGAGCGGAGAAAGCAGCTAGTTGATTCGCTCACGACAATGAGTTCGGAAGGGTACGAGATTTCAGATAAGGATGGCGTTATGACCTTCTCTAAAGGGACGATAAAGGCCACGCTAAAGAATATACTGCCTCTCGGCGATCGGAAAGGACTTGAGGATCTTGGATTGAAATTTGAATCTTTCTCAATGGATGACTATCTTCTAGAGATGATTCTCCAAAATCCCAATATCTCAAATTCTTTGGGAATCTCTAAGGAGGATATTGAGAGAAGCAAACGGTGTGCGGAGAGCAAGTCTGCTATTAGCCTGATGCGATTGAATGACGAGAAGGTTGAGAAGCTTCTGCAGGAGTGCCCCTTACCAATGGAGCTGACCGAAATGATAGACACCATAGTGAGCAAACACTAGAGACACCTACGTCAACATATTTCAACTTTCCACATGCAGACAACCTCTATACCCGTTCAAGACTTCGCTATCTCCTCAAAATCTGGACCTTCTAGCCAAGATAATGATTCCAATCTGAATATGCCGCTAAAGAAGCAGCTCTTTATTTCTGATAAGACGTATTGGAAATTGAAGCAAGAGCGCAAGGATAACATGAAGAAGCTATTAGCGTTCATCCTGATTATATTAGCCTTGAACTTCTCCAGTCCAGTAACATATGTGAAAAGTAGTGCCGATCTTCTGCCAAGAGTCGATGTCTACGAAGAGTTCGACTACACATGCTATTACAGCATCACTGGAGGATATCGAGAAAGAGATTCACACGGCATATACGCAATAGCAAGGAATATGCAGGAAACTGTTCAACACAATCTAACTGTAGTTGTCGCAACTAAGGAGAAGCTAGGCGAAACTGGTCCAAGGTGGGCAAAGAACCTTAGTTTAGATGGAGGCTATGTAATCTCAGCCACTTGTCAAGAACGAGAATTTATGCTATATATTTCGTTAGCCGGCTGCAATGAATCCTACGCGGATCCCTTCGATGTATCAATTCTGCCAGAGGGAGTGTCGTTCCTTCCCATTGAAACAACTGGACGATGTGCGTTTAATGTCTCCTTGACATCTAGTGAAGCAATAGCTGATGCATATGTTTCGGTTCGGCCAGCTTCATACCCGGGTCCGGCGATTCGCGAATGTCTTGCAAGTTCGGATCTTGAAATCAAACGTGAACAAGCTTGGGGCGACTTTACATGGCGAATTCCATCTGTCACACCCGGAACCCACGGTCTCCAATTCGAGACCACCTTTGATAATCTGACTGGAAATGTCAGGGTAGAACTATTCTGCCAGATACCGGAAAAGATTACACTTCCAGTTTTCTGCTATCTAGATGGAAAGCAGGTTGATTTCTCAAAGAAAATACTGTTGCATTATTACACGAGCGCAATCGAATTTGCTCAAGCCGTGGTTCCATGGGTCTATGGATACACCTCTTTCAGCAGCTATCTCGTCTCTTACACATCGCCTCAAGATTTTTCATTAAGAATCGATGCGAGTGGCAGAGAAAAGATCGATTCGATTCTACTGAGTTCCAATGTCAAAGATCTCCGTGTGACAGAGATGGAAGTATATGACAACGCTTGCTACAATATCACCTTTATCACGGATGCGCCTTCAGAGAGTTCGATCGGTCTCATTCTTAGTGACAAGATTTGGTTCATCATACCGAATAATATCAGATTTGCAGATATCCCAAACGAAATTATCGAGAAATACACCGATCCCGCATACTTACACGACGGCCAGTACATAGACAAAGATGCTTCAATAGTTCAACTATGGAGTAAACAGCTAGTTGGAGAAGAGAAGAATCCATATAAGATGGCCTACCTTCTCTACCAAAATCTCACTCTCACGCTCAATTACACAAAATCCTATGAAAAGTTCCAACATGAGACTGAATTCGCTAGCGTTACTCTTAGGAATAGAGCTGGAGTTTGCAGACACTTTGCAAGGGCGTTCGCTGCTCTTTGTATGGCTAGCAAACTACCGGTCCGAACGGTGATCGGAACAGGGCTTGCAATTCTTGGTGAAACACATAAAAAGAATCATGAGTGGGATGAAATCTTCGTCCCCGGCTATGGGTGGGTAACAATAGACGTTACGTCAAGGTCTTTCGGAAGATTAACAGCTTCTCATATGGTTTACACTTTCTGGCCATACTTGGGGAAAGTAATGAACGTAAGCCAGTCGGAGAATGAATTAATAGAAGCGAGGGAGAAGTCAACGGGCACTCTGTTGAAGCTTGCGTCAATTGTAGACAAGAAGCTAGACGACTTAAACAAGCGAGCAGCATTCCTTCTGTATGTTAACAATGTCATGACACTAATCGAGAGTAGTAAAGCACTACTTTCTGAAGCGAGATTGCTTGCATATCGTAGCCTCACCCATGAAACTCTCTTGCAAATATCACGGGCATACCTGTTAATGGCCAAGGCTCAGAGCTCACTAGACCTGCTCTCATTTACAATCATAGCTGTCATTTTGTTATGTGGAGTTGCGATACTCATCGAAAGGAAGAAGATAAGAAAACTTTCACGGTTCCTTCAGCAGAAACTTCGAATTTGGCAATTGGGAATACCAACATTTCGACAAGAATTAGGATTACGTTCAAATAAACATTCGCGCCCCTCCTTGTTACTTTTAGATTCAATTTTCATATGGACGGAAATGGGGCCTTGAGCTGGGATCAGTTGAAAGAAAGATGGAATGGGAGTTAGAAGCCCAATCGGTTGATCTCAGCTAAGCCGGCTTCGCCAGCTCACCATACAACAAGTATAGAGCCCAAAGAAGAATCAATACTACGAATATTAGATGAAATACCCAATCAGGAAAATTCACTCGCGTCAGCCAATGCCTTCGTCTTTCGATATCGGTTTGAGTCATCGGTTGATAATCCATCAGCTCCGCTTCAATGCGAATAATTCGCCTAACGCAAATCCTGTTTACACTATTGTTTCTCACGTAAAGTATCCACCAAGCAAAGTAACCAAAGATTGACGCAAGCGCTAGAAGTGGTGATTGCATTTTGGCGGTTAAAGCATAAGCAAAAATCAAGAAGCTAACTGGAACAAAAAAGGCTCCCATAGCCCACGTATTTCGATTTCTTTGAGACACATATCCCCAGAGAAACTGATGTTCTCTTAACCTTAATCTCATCAATCTGAGTCTATCTTCAGGAGTTGCCATTTGCTACCGCTTCTCTCTCAGATTGGCCGTTTTCTCATCCATTAATTATTCCTCTTCACAAAGCTATAAATCGACTCAGAAATGTCGCAAAAGCACAAGCGCCGCTATGTGCGAAAACAGGCCATAGATCTCTTATACTCCCTAAAGGAAGGAAAGTTGCTGGTTGAGTTTACTGCTGGGCACCGCATTTGCTGCAGAATTTTGATTCAGGTAGTATTCTTGCTCCACAGGATATGCAGTAGTTCATTGCCTGCTCAGACGGCTCTCCTGATTTCGCGCGTCCATAACATTCGTTATGATAATACTTTGCCTTAAACAAACCGTCTTTGATGCAGTATTCTCCTCGGAAGATCGTTTTTCCACAGTATTCGCATGTGCAATCCCAAAGTGCAGGGCCAGATAAAACCGTTCAGATCGCCCAATATCTTTTGACATTTCGACAAATATAAGAGAATCTTATATGTTCTACAAGTAGTTTCATGATTGAGGAAAGACGTATTGACACGGATATACGAGGTAAAGCCTTGGGTTCGTGGCTTAGTCGAAACTTTAACAGCAGTCAGGTTGCTTCGAGAATCTCTTATCGAGAGCAAGAATCGACTTGCCCTAATTCTACTTGACAGTGCCCTTGAAATTGGTTTTAAGAATTTTCTAATTTACGAGAAAGAAGTAACCCTAGAAAAAAACAATCCGATCCTAACCTATCGAGATAAATTGCATAAGGCCGTTGCGGAAAAGACTATGGGAATGTTCAATGTAGAGCCCTGGGATGATCACAAGGTTTGGAAACTAGTCAATTTCTATTATGAGGCTCGTTGTGATCTATACCATGAAACAGCTGAAAAAACACTTTTTGATTCCAGCATTGGCGATCTTTTTTCATTAGTCAGCTTCGTTCTTGATAGGCTATTCTCGATTCAGACAAAGGACCTCTCTCTCGATTCAAGACAAGTATTTCCTATAGAGAGAAAATCTCTAGTTAATTTAAGCAGATTGAAGAAACCTATCGACCTATTTGTGGTTGCTGTCGCCCATTCACAATCAAAAAGCCCGAAAGATCTCAAGGTTGCCCTGAAGAAGTTAGGCTCAAGGAAGAGCTATAGCGCTTCAATAATAGCGACCTATCTCTTCTCCTATAGGCATCTATTTCATCGTAATGAAGATACCGGTGTTATCGAACTGACCCACCTAGGACAAATTCACTACGAGAAACTGTCGAAGCTGATCAAGCCAGATTAAACCGATTCTGAGATATCCCTTATCGTCTTCTCAGCCTCAGGGATGGCTTGAGGTTCTATCGATATAGTGCCCTTCTTCTTATCCACCGTAATTTTCCTAGCTTTTTCAAGATTGTATTTCGCAACGTCGCCAAAAGAACGAGGTTTAAACCCGACTTTCATATATGCCTCGTTGATTTCTTCGTGGGTGGGTGATTTATCAAGTCCAAACTTGTAGACATAAAGAATGGCAAGTGCTGCTTTTTCACCAGCTCCTCTCAGTCCGAATTTCTCGTGCTTGCAAACAACAAATACCTTTTCCGCGTCTACTAGGAAAATCTTCTTTAGTTTTTCGATATCAACATTTAGCCTACCTGCCACCTTCTCTAACGGATCCTCAACTTCCTTGCGTCTGATAGGCTTGAACTTTGACATATCAAGAGTTGAAATCGCTGTCAAGATCTCCTCTTGTTTTGTTTTAACAGTCTCTATTAGGCTTGCAATAGTAGCTCCAGCTTCAGGTTCCTTGCTTGCGGCCTCAAGCGCAATCTCAAGGGGCTCGATAACAAAGCGAATCTGTATCCTCACTTCTTTATCCGAAATCGAGCTTTCCGTCATTGTTTAATCAGCACTTCAGCTAACTATTTCTCCATAGATATAGATATGTTTGGCGATTACGAGAAACGAGAATCTTTCAAAAGGAAGCTAGAACTAAACCGCTGAAGAGAGGACCTTCGTTTCAAGCTTCCAATGCTTTTCTAATTACGATCTTTCCATTGCTGAGTTCTTTGACTAGGTCCCAGCCTTCATCTAGATAGCCTGTAAGCTCATCTTGGCTTATGATTCGGCTCTCGAAAGGCTTGCCGCCGTTAGTGCTGCTTTTCCGAGATCCTCTACTCCCTGACTCTAGAATATCTCTAATGCGTTCTTGAAGGATCTCCTCCTTCTCTTTCTCCGTCCACTCATACTCGAACTGCCAGATTCTTGGGCCTCCATGTTTGATCTTCTTCCGCGCGCCTGCAAGCTTCCTAACGC
>Ga0315312_1001709_pt1 | contig 16395 bp, 14 predicted proteins | sample TDP7_MG_FD_203629 | JGI IMG/M metagenome (GOLD analysis project Ga0315312, IMG submission 203629) | Freshwater sediment microbial communities from Lake Towuti, South Sulawesi, Indonesia - TDP7 | ecosystem: Environmental > Aquatic > Freshwater > Lake > Sediment | place: Indonesia: South Sulawesi... | reverse complement strand
CATCTACCGGCATTTGCGAACGACCAGCACATGGCACCCATCGGCCAGGGACTGCCGTCATAGGCGCCTGGACATCGGGCAGTTGCACCACTATATGCGGCCGGAGACTAAGGAGGAATTCAAGGATGAAGTGGCGGTTGTTGTGGATAAGACGCGGTTCTTGAGGGAACACGCGCCGAACAAGCCCGTGCTGATTGGCGAATTTGGTTTAGCCACTGCCAAGTGGGGACTCAGTGAATATATGAAACAGGATAGCGGAGGCGTCCACTTTCACAACTGCCTCTGGGCGTCGGCGTTTGCAGGTGCTTCAGGCACAGCGATGTTCTGGTGGTGGGACCAGCTCGACAGGCAGGATGCTTACCACCACTATCAGCCGCTGTCAATGTTCTTGGCCGACATCTCGTTTGCAGGGCTGCGGCAGCTTCGGGCTAAAGTTAGCCCGGAAGAAATTCGCTTGCTTGGATACCAGGGAAACGACCGCGCATACATGTGGATATTCAACCCTCAAGCCACGTGGTGGAACCTGGTGGTCGAGAAGCAGCAACTGGGGGAAGTCAAAGACGCCACAATCCAGATCGAAGGGCTTCAGCCGGGCAATTATCGCCTCCAGTGGTGGGATACGCATAAGGGCACTATCATAGAGGAAAAAAGAGTTTCACTCGGTGAGAGCCTACTGCGTCTTGCCGTTCCGCCATTCAGCCGCGACATTGCCTGCAAAATCAGCCAGTAAGGTACGCAAACAGTGCCCGGCAAAAGCGAAAATGGCCGTGCACTTTTCTTCGAATCGATTTTGCTGAGTTTGCTGCCGCAGCCAGCTCGAGCCGGGTTTGTCCACAGCACAACGAACTAGCGCTTATGGCTGCTCCGTTCCCGGCCTGACCAGGTTCGTGCCGTTCGTCTGCATGGGACCCGGCTGTCAACGCCGCTTATGGCAGTATGGGCTCAGCTCAATCAATCCTCGGAAAAGAATTCAGCCTCGCTATAGCGGATTGCGAGTACAGGGTACCGCTAGCACCCCGCTTAGCACGGCCATTTTCAATTTTCACTTTTCACTTGCCACTTGTCAATTGTCAATTGCCAGATTTATTCCTATAATATATGTTGGGAAGGTTTATGAGGATGGACTATCCCATTCGACAGGGCAGGTTTCGGCAGAACAAGCGAGTTGACCCGGTGAGATGCCGGCCTGGCCTATCTCACCGGGTAAATGTCCGGCTGCTTATAGAGACCGCCCTGGTAACAGCCGCTGTCATTGTGGCGTTGAGGTTCTTGCTGACACCCCCGCTCCTGCCTTCCGACAGGAAGACGCGGGGGCAGCCCGGTTGGTATGTTGCCCCGGCTGTTCTTTTAGCTGCTGGTCTTATTCCGACGTTAATAAAAAAAGGCCAGTTCCCCAGCATTGGCTTGCGCAGCGAGCAAGTTCGGCGTTCGCTGGTAGTTCTTGCTGGTGTCTGCATATTTATTTTTCCAGCTTTGACTGCTGGTTTGTGGTTACTGAAACTGTACGGAATACAGTCCGCAGGATGGCTTGCGCCATTGCCTTTGCGGCCCGTACTGCCACGCGAACAAGGCTTGGCTGGCTGGCTACTGTACCAGTTTCTGTATGTCGCGGTAGCTGAAGAAGTATTTTTCAGGGGTTATGTGCAGTATAACTTTTTGCATTTAGTAGACCCAGTTGAAAGTCGTTCAAGGAAACCCCGCCATAGTGATGGCGGGGTTAACCGGTTAGCCCCGCCACGCGGTGGCGGGGTCTTGCCAGCAAGCATCATTATTTCTGCTGCTTGTTTCGCGCTGGCACATACGATAGTCCAGGGCCAGATAGTATCGGTCCTGACGTTTTTGCCTGGTTTGATTCTTGGTTGGCTGTTTGTCCGCACAGGGACGCTACTTGCACCGATCTTATTTCATGGATTGGCCAATACCTGGTACCTGGTTATCTGTGGCCTTTTGGCAAACCTTTGAAAAAGACAGTCTTTTCGGCCTTTTTAGATGTCTGTTCAAAACCTTACTTGTTTATAAGACTTTTTCCTTGACATGTTTGCCGGGCTGGGATACTCTTAATCTTGGCAGACGGCGAGGCAGGGCGCGCTTATGTTCTTGTTTAGGGCGATTATCATAGTGGTATATCACCTGCGGTTAGTTTGCTTGCCCTATAAGATAGGACTTTTAGAGACCGGCTGTTACGAACCTCTGCCAAATGCAAGTCAGGAGATTCGGGTTAAGTAATTGCGGCAGCCAGACGATAAGTTTTGAACGGGGGAGGGTATGCCTGAGGGAAGAGAGGTGATAAATTGAATATTCGTAAGGTCTTGTTTATAGCCAGGTTAGCGCTGCTTACTGTGCTGGTCGTTGTGGTAGTTAAAACAGCGGTAGTGCTGTGGCGTGCAGCTTGTATGCCAACGCCGATCTCGACAGCCGATACGGAGGATACAACTGCACTTAAACCTACAAGAAAGGTCGATAACTCGGCTAAGGACTACACCGCTATCATTGAGCAAAATGTATTCTCCGGTGCCCGCTCATTATCACCGATGCAGAAATCTTTATGGAAAAATAGTGCCACTGCTATGATCCCGTCAGCCGAGCAAGAGCTTGGCTTGGTGTTACTGGGCACAATTGCCGGGACGCCCCCAATATCGAGAGCCATAATAAAAGATAGCGGAAGCAACATACCTCAATTATATAGAATAGGCGAGATAGTTGCAGGTGCTCGCGTCCAGAGCATAGAAAACGACGCCGTGATTTTACTGCACAATGGACAAAGCAAGATTCTAAGGCTGCAAATAGGTAGGGACCATAGCCAAAGTGATGCTCATACCGCTCGGTCAGATACTCGCAATGAAACTACCCAAGCCGCAAGGTTCGAGCCTGGTGTTACCAGGATTTTTCCGGAACAGGCTGGGCATGTAGAGACTATCTTGAGCAATGCAGTTATCGAGCCTTACTCTGTTGGTGGCAAAACCGAGGGGCTTAGAGTAACCAGCGTGGAAAATTTACCGATGGCCAAAGAGATCGGCTTGAAAGATGGTGACATCGTGCGCGAAGTTAATGGACACCAATTGACCGACAAGCGGAAAGCTTACCAGATTCTCAAAAAGGCAAGAACCCAGCCAAGTGTAAGTGTCGAGCTGCAACGGGAGGGAAAAACCAAAGAGCTTTCCTTTGCCTTGCGGCGAACTGCTGAGTAATTTGAGAAATTGACAGGGGAATGTGGACAAATGGGATCAAATAATCAAGACAGAGTCGATAAAAAAAAACAAAAACTGTTGCCGAAGATATTGTGCCTGGTGTGTGTACTTGCCGTTGTAAGTAACACCACGACTGGCAGCAAGGAGCAAGCTTCTTCCAAAGGCCTCGATTTTCCAAAACTCGCAAACCCTGAAATGGCTGACGAGCTCATATCTGTTAACTTCGACCAGGTTGATATACGGGTCGTACTGAAAACTATTGGCGATATTACTGGGACTAATTTCATTGTGGATGAAAACGTCCGAGGAACGGTTACTGTGATGTCACCTACCAAGATACGCTTGGGCGATGTTTATGAGTTTTTGGAGTCGATTCTGGAGGTCAAGGGATGCGCAGCTATAGCAGCCGGAGACGCAGTCAAAATAGTGCCCAGAGCAGAAGCCACCAAGCGCAATCTGCAGGTTCGTGTTGGTAGTGACCCCTGCGAAATCTCTAAGAGCGATTCGATCGTCACTCAGATTATTCCCCTTGTCCATGCTGACGTGGCCGAGGTCAGCGAGATTATTAGGCCGCTGCTTCCCGCCGACGCATATATGGCAACCTATCCAAAGACAAATTCGATTCTGATTACGGATACATCCTCAAATATACATCACGTTGCTAAAATCATTCAAAGCCTGGATGTGGAAGAAAAGGTTAAGATAATTGCCCTAAAGTATGCCTCTGCAAAGGTGCTCAGCGAGCAAATAGCTCGCATTATGGAAAAAAGTCGGGCTGCTTCTGTGCAGACTGCCCGCACCAAAGTTACGCCACAAGCCGAAGCTGGCATAAAACTGCTGCCCGATGTAAGAACAAATTCTCTCATTGTTATTGCCAATCAGCAGGATACCAGGACCATCGAGAAATTAGTTGCCAATCTTGATGTTGAACGGCCCAGCAGAGCCAGTAACGTGCATGTGGTATACCTGAAAAATGCCCAGGCAAAGGATGTTGCTCAGTCGCTTACTACAGCGCTGGCGAATTTGAAAATTACCGGCGCCCTCGAAGGCGCACAGGAAGTACAGGTCAGTGCCGACGAAGGCACCAATGCACTCATAATCACTGCTTCGGCACAGGATTATCAGATGATCGCCGAGATAATAGACAAGCTGGATATTGTGCGCGAACAGGTAGTCGTCGATATGCTCATTGTTGAGGTTAGCGAAGATACTTTGAAGGAGATAGGAATAGACTGGGCTACGCTTGACGACGTTTCAGCAGATAGCGTTCGATTTTTTGGTGCGACTAATTTCGGACCACGAGTAAATTTTATTAGCGGCGATTGGGAGGGTTTTAGCGTTGGCGCATGGAAAGGAACCAGAGAAGGCATTGCAGCAATCTTGCAGGCGCTGGAGCAAAAGTCCGGCGTGAATATACTTTCCAAACCCAATATCGTGACTTCCAACCATAATAAAGCTAAAATAGTGGTAGGCGAGAATATTCCATTTGTTATGCAGTCCAGAATCACCGAGACCGACCCTGCTACTCCTACAGCGATAAGAACTTTTGAATACAGGGACGTTGGAATCATATTGGAGGTTACGCCGCACGTCAGTCAGGGCGGGCTGATAAGACTTGAAATTAACAGTGAGTTCACCAAGTTTATTGATACCGGCTCTCTTGATACCCAAAGAACAACAAAGCGGGAGGCTCAAACCAATATCACCATGAATAGCGGCTCAACGGTTGTTATTGGTGGACTGATCCGCGATGACAAAGTCACTCTGGAGCAGAAAATTCCTATTGTCGGCGATATTCCTCTGATTGGCGAGCTGTTTAAGTTCCGCAGAGACCAGTTGCAGAAGACAAATCTGCTTATGTTCATAACCCCGCACGTCATGGGCACCCAGGAAGAATTGGATAAGATAACCGCAGACAAGAAAGCCGAAATGGCAGAATCGCTCAAAAGATTACAATGAAACCACGGATTTCACAGATTACGCTGATTTTAATCATTTTATTTCTTTCCGTGAAATCTGTGTAATCTGTGGTTGAAAATTTGGATAAGGACAAATGGAAAATCAGTTAGAGCATCAGTTTTTGGAGACCATACCCCCTGAGAGGTTGGACCCTGAACTGGTAAAGGAACTTCCGCTTGAGTTTCTCAAGAAGCAGTGCGCTATTCCTATCAGGATGGAAGATGGCCAGGTCGCAATTGCTCTGGCTGACCCGCTAAATATAGAAGCATATGACGCGATCTTGAGCGTCCTGGCTCAACCCTGTAAGAAAGTCGTCTGTCCAGCCTCTGAAATAGAGCAGGCGGTAAGCCGGTGCTACTATCAAAGCACCGGCGTTGAAAATGACAGCGAAAAACTTGCTACTGAGGTTTTGTCCGCAGACGATGCTGATATTGGCGGAACAGGTGCTCAAACCCATGCTGAGGACCTGCTCAGCATCGCTAATAAGGCACCAATAATAAAACTGGTCAACAACATCTTCTTCCAGGCGGTGCAAAGCCGAGCAAGTGACATTCATGTCGAACCATACGAAAAAGAAGCACGGGTTCGCTTTCGGGTTGATGGAGTTTTGCATAATGTCCTTACTTTGCCGAAGCAGCAAACCAGAGCACTTCTGTCGCGATTAAAGATTATGGCAAACCTGGACATCGCCGAGCGAAGGCTGCCTCAGGATGGTCAAAGCCGTATCAAAATAGGCCAGGATTTGGTGGATGTGCGGGTCTCGGTCGTCCCAACATTGGGCGGCGAACGGGCCGTGCTCAGACTGCTGGATAAAGGAAGCGGCGAACTGAGCCTGGAACAGATAGGGTTTGGGCCAGATGTACTTGAGCGTTTCAGAAGTTTGATCAGAGTTCCGCACGGCATAATTTTGCTCACCGGTCCTACGGGCAGCGGTAAGACAACGACCCTCTACGCGGCGCTTAATGAACTTAATTCTGAGCAGCGGAATATCCTTACAGTTGAGGACCCGATCGAGTATCAACTGCCCGGCATAGGGCAAATGCAGATTAAACCAAAGATAGGCCTTACGTTTGCCAATTGCCTGCGTCACATTCTTCGGCAGGACCCCGATGTGATTATGGTAGGAGAAATTCGAGACCTTGAGACGGCTGAGATTGCCATTCAGGCCTCTCTTACCGGCCATTTGGTTCTTAGCACGCTGCATACTAATGATGCGGCCTCGGCTATGACTCGGCTGATTGATATGGGCATTGAGCCTTACTTGATTTCATCTTCGGTCATCGCGGTTATGGCACAACGGCTGCTACGGGTAATTTGTCCAAGCTGCAAGAGCACATGCCAAGCTCAAGAGCAAATGAGCTCTATCTGGCGTGAAAATGAAAGGGCCATGATAACTCAGGGACAATTGTATAGAGGCCTTGGCTGCGATAATTGTCTTAAGACCGGATATTTCGGAAGGACGGGCATCTTTGAGCTATTGATTGTCGACGACCAGATCAAGGAATTAATCATAAAAAGGCGCAGCTCACATATCATAAAGGAAGCTGCCATGGGCAAGGGAATGAGCACCTTGCGAGAGGATGGACTGCGTAAGGCGCTGGCGGGTCAAACCACTCTCGAAGAAGTCTGTAGAGTCACGCAAGATGTAGAAACGAATATAGGAGTGGCTCAACGTGTCAGTAGTTGAACCTGATTTGGCCAGTAGCAAGCAAGTTCTCAGCCGCGCGGCAACTGATAATGGCAGGCATACCGATAGGATTCAACAACCGCACCGCAAAGACAAAGACATAGTCAGAAGAATCGGCACAAGGGACATCTGCCGAGTGGCGTGCCAATTGGCGACACTTTTGCGTGCCGGTATGCCGCTTGTACAGGCTTTGTCAGCGTTAGTTGAGCAGTTGCAGAGCGTTCCAAGGCGCAGGGTTCTTAGTCTTGGTGCCAACGGCGATCCGCTCGCCTGGACTCTGGCGGAAGTGCGTGACAGCGTCAATGCAGGAAGCTCATTAGCCGATGCCCTGAGCAAACACGACAGCGTGTTTTCGCCTCTTATCGTGAACATGGTTGCGGCGGGCGAAACCAGCGGAACCCTGGAACAAGTTCTCTTGCGCCTGTCACAAATGCTGGAAAAACGCACACAACTTATAAGCAAGGTCAAGTCAGCAGTTGCGTATCCGCTGATGATGGTTATCGTGGCCATAGCGGTTGTTATATTTCTTTTATCCTATGTTGTGCCTAGTATTACACAGATTTTTCTGGAAATGAATCGCGCTCTGCCTGGGCCTACTAAACTGCTCATCTCGGTGAGCGGCTTTATGAGGACTTATCTGCCGGTGATTGCAATTGTGCCTTTTGCTGCTTTCTTCGGACTCGCAGCAGCTTATAAAACCAAAGAGGGCAGATTATTTGCCGACCGTACTAAGCTGAAGCTGCCGATTTTTGGCAGGCTCTTTGTGAAGGCCGAAATCGCGCGCCTGACCCGGACGTTGGGAATGCTTCTTGCCAGCGGAATTCCGATAATTAGCGCTCTTGCGATCGCAAAGGGAGCGACACAGAACGCCGTCTTTGCGAATGCGCTGGATTCCATAAGGGATTGGGTCAGTAAAGGAGATTCGGTGGCAGATGCGATAAAAAGAAGCGGATTATTTCCGCCGGTAGTTTTTCATATCGTGGCTACGAGCCAAATCAGCGCAAATCTCGAATCTGGTCTTATAGATATTGCAGAGATGTATGACAGCGAGGTGGAGCTAACCACTAAAACGCTAACCTCGCTGCTTGAGCCGACAATACTGCTGGTTATGGGCGTCATCGTTGGGTTTATCGTGCTGGCTGTTTTGCTGCCCATATTCGAGATAAATCAGATGCTTTAGGAGGCTACATGATGGCCAGACAAATAAGCCGGCGAAGTTCTGCCGCCGGTTTTATCCGCCAGACGGATGGGGGATTTACCTTAATCGAGCTTATGATTGTAGTGGTGATTTTGGGCCTGTTGGCTACTATTGTTATGCCCAGGATATTGAATAGGCCTGAGCAGGCCCGCAGAACCAAGGCCAAAATTGATATACGTAATATCGAATCGGCGTTAGCTTTATTCAAGACCGATACCGGCCACTTCCCTACCACCTCTGAAGGTCTTGAGGCTTTAGTTAGAGACCCGGGCGTAAGAGGCTACAACCCAGATGCCTACCTTGATAAAGTGCCTTTGGACCCCTGGGGCAATAAATATATCTACATTTCGCCGGGAGTTCATAGCAGAGACTACGACTTGGAGTCCTATGGCAGAGATGGAGAAGATGGTGGCACAGGGGATGACGCTGACATCGAGAGTTGGAATCTTGACACGTAACGACAACATAGCCAGCAAGAATCCTCGAATCTTGAATATCGAACAAGGAAGGTCGAACTTCGAAGTTCAAAATTCGATATTCGATATTCGACGCCGCGGTTTTACTTTCATTGAGGTACTGGTTGCTCTTGCCGTGGTCTCGATTGCTCTGCTGACGCTGCTGAGGTTCCACCTGCTTACTATCAGAATGGCTGACCAAGCACGAGTAACTTCTCAGGCTATTTTCTTAGCAGAGCAAAAAATCGCAGAGACGCTGGCTCCGGGCTATCCGAAGCCGGGAACTAATTCAGGTACCGTGGCCGACAACGGAGTGGCGCTCGACTGGCAGGTGGAGGTCACAGACCTGCGCTTACCTGAACTACCGGTCGCGGACAGCGACGGACTGCGAAAGATACTGGTCGATGTTAGCTGGAAGCAACGTCGTGGGCGGAATCATCTGCAAGTGTCAACTTATGTCGCAAAGAGAGATTACATTGAGGGACCCCGCTTGGCGGGACCCCAAAAGTAAGTCAGTCAGAGCGGGGTTTACGCTGCTGGAGATTCTTGTTGCTGTGGCCATAATTGCCGTCATTGTCTCGATGGTCTATGGCAGCTATTTCGCCACCGCCAGATCGACTGAAGCATATGATGCGACGATGGAGCTATCTGAACAGGCCAGGCAGGCACTGGCGCAGATGGCCCGACAGATACGCTGCGTATACGCCCCGCCATTGGAAATTGGAAATTCGAAATTCGAAATTCGAAATTCCGAGCCAGAGGCTTGGCAGAGTGTGGTTGAGAAAACGCCCAACTATTTTAATGGCGGCGTGGATGGGCTTACCCATGAAATATTGCAACTGGTTACAACAGATAGCTCTTTGGCTGAGCCAGAATCAAAAAGTGGGCTATTTGAAATCATATATAGATTCGACAAAAGTAGCGGACTGCTATCTTTAAGCCAGCAGAGGTTTATTGAGAGGCGCGAAGGTGCGGCTAATCATAGGAACTGGCAGCCGGTCCTTACCGGCGTTGAGAACTTTGAGATTACATTTTATGAGGGGCAAAAATGGCTCGATAAATGGGATTTTAAGAAAGAACGGAGACTTCCACTGGCAGTAAAGATTGATATTGCTTGTCAAGACAAAAACTATCGACGTTGTCGCTATGCAACGGTTGCATATCTGCCTTGTCACAAGAATCAAGGCAAGAAAACAGCCGATACATCAATATCCATCGAGAAGCAATGGGACTGAGAATGACAAATTCGAAATTGCCGCCCCGCGGCTTTGTGCTGGTAATCGTGCTGTGCACGATTATGCTGCTGGAGGTACTGCTGCTTGGCTTCAACTTTAGATGCCGGGCCGACCTACGTGCGGTAGATCATTTGCGAAGGTCGCAGGAGGCTCTGAATTGTGCAACAGCAGGGCTCAATATAGCGATTGCAGCTATCAAGGATAACCCGGACATCCATGCGGATAGAGCCTTAACAAAGCTGCTTTCAGGCGAAAATAGTATTACCATTGGCCAAAGCCAGTGTTCAATAACTGTCGCCCAAGAGAGCGGCAAATTCAACGTCAACCTTCTAAAAGACAAAAACGGCAACCTGGACCGAACCCGAATAGATCAATTACTTCGACTCATCGACCTATTGAATCGAGAGCAAGCGGACCAATCCGATATCGGGTATGGACTTGTACCCTCGATCATCGACTGGACCGACGAGGATGACCAGGTCACGTGTCTTGACTTTGTTACGCACGAGAATTTGGGCGCGGAATCAGAATACTACAGCCAGCTTGATCCTGCCTATCGGTGCAAGAATAAGCCGCTCGAGGCTATAGAGGAGATGCTCCTGATAAAAGGTATTACAGCCGAGATTTTCGAGCGCATCTGTAGTTACATCACCGTGCACGGCGATGGAAAAGTCAACATCAATTCTGCGCCCAAGCTGGTAGTTGAGAGTTTATCCGAGAAGATGGATACTGCTCTGGCGCAGATGGTCGTTGACCGGCGAAAGATTGAGCCTTTTGAGAGTGTGACAGAGCTTCGTGACGTACCGGGCATGACCGATAGTATTTATGAGGCGATCAGAAACACGGTGACTATAAGCCCGCAAGACCAGTATTATCACGTCGAATCAAGAGCAACTACTGGCTATCTTAGCTGTACAATCGAGGCGATATTTAGAAGAAATCCGGAAACGAAAAGCGTGGAGGTGGTTTTCTACAAAGAGCACCCGCGGTGATTTCACCGTGGAAAGTGCCTAAAATTCGGAATGCCTAAAGTGCCTAAAATCATAACTTCGCACTTTAGGCACTTTAGTTCACTTTAGGCACTTTATTTGTCGAGTCGAACAAAATGGTTAAGCGGTGTATCGGCATAGACATTGGCTGTTCATATCTGCACGCCGTGCAACTTGCCCACGGCGAGCAGGAACTGCGCGTTGAGAAGGTCTTCAGTTGCCAAATCCGGCGGAGCACGGATTCATTGCCCAACATACTGAAATCGTTGGTAAGCCAGCATGGCTTTGACGCCCGGGCTGCCATAGCAACCTCATTACCGCAGGACGCTGTTTTCTATCGAAACTTAGAGACTGATGCTGCCGGCCTTGAGCAAATACGTCAGCACGATTCGTCCGCGTTTGAGCACCATTTTCCGATACCACCTGGTCAGATTGTTGTCCGGCCGCATTCGCACCGCCTATTAGCGGAAGGAAGGTACTGCGTCCTTGCAGCGGCGGTCAGCAGAGAATTGGTGCAGCAAAGGTGCAATCTCTTAGCGGAGGCCAAACTCCATCCTGATCTGGCGGACGCCGCGATTTTTGCAATACATTCGGCAGTCGCCATCAACTATCCCGAGATCACGACAGGAGTTGCCATTATTACCTACGTGGATGAATCCCACCTGACACTGGCAGTTACCCAGGATAACGATATCCTTATAGTCAGAAACCTTCGCCTTGTTTACCAGTCGGATAGTAGTGGCCAGTCCCTTTACGACCAGGCTGCCCAGATTCTCTCACACGAGGTAGCAATCTCCTGGCGGAAGGTATTCGGCTGCGAAATTGAACAAGACGTAAGGCTATATCTGGCAACCGGAGGCGGCATCTCCGCCGGGCTTAGAGCAGCTATAGAAAAAAAGTTGCCTTGTCAGATAATCTTTGTCGATCCATACGCTAAGCTGCAGCGAAGCCCGGACTGTCAAGCCAACGACGCAATATGCGTAGCTTTGGGTCTTGCTTTGAGGGTATTGGCACCGGAAAAAACTGCAGGCGTCGATTTTCTCCAAGTCGACCAAGTGGGTGCAAAGCCAGCTTTGAATCTGAGGAAAGAGCTGACAAACTTCTTGGCAATTTTGGTCGCGATTGCTGCTCTGCTACTGATAGGCCTGCGCGTGCGATTATTTTATATGGAAAGAAATTATGCACGGCTGAAGGATGAAATCAAAAGCGTCTTCCAGACAACCTTGCCAGATGAAAAAAACATTGTCGATCCCCTTGTGCAGTTAGAGCAGAAGATACAGTCTTTCCAGAAGGACTATCAACTTTTTGCTTCTTTTCATCCAACCGGCCTTGCACCTCTGGATGTTCTGCAAAAAGTAAGCACGAGTATGCCTACCCAGGACGGCTTCAAAGTTGACGACCTTTGGGTTACTCCCAGCTCTGTGCGAATAAGTGGAACCTGCGATTCATTTGCATCGGTGTACAAATGGCAAGGAGTTCTGCAGAAAATTCCTGGCTTTGCGGTTGTTGACGTTAAACCTCCGGAAAAGCTCGAAACTGGCAAGGTCAGCTTCACTATTTTGATATCTTCAGGGAAGTCTTTGGATATGCCGGGTGGTATTCGGGCCACGGCAGAAGGTTCCCGCCGGGCGGGGTCCCAAATATCGCAGTGACAATGATAAGCTTAACGCCAAGAGAAAGACTATTGATTGTTGCTTCAGCGGTTTTCATAGCCGTCTGGGCGCTGTTTGCGTTTACAGTCAAGCCCGCCCTTGCCAGGATGGAGACGCTTAAGCGCATCATTCCCCAAAAGCAAAATGAACTTGCAAAGCTTCGCGCCAGAAGCGGCGAATACATTCTTCTTCGGGATAGTCTTTCCAATTTGCAGACCGAATTGGCGTCCCAGGATGAAGGATTTGAACTGTTGCCCTTCTTGGAATCGACGCTGCGGGATTGTGGGCTTGCAGAGAAAGTCACGAAAATGAAGCCATATACGGTTCCTCTGGGCTCCAACTACTGTGAGACCGTAGTTGAAATAAAGCTGGACAATGTCACGCTTGCTCAGTTGGTCGATTTTCTCTGGAAAGTTGAGTCATCAGGGACCGCGCTTGGCGGGAACCTAAAAGCTCTTGTTAAGGCCAAAACCCTCCACATCAAAAGAAATCCCACAAATCCGGACCAGCTCGATTCAACATTTGAAATACACGGTGCCAAACTAATCCAGAGTTGATCCGGCTTTCTTCAAAGAAATCTGTGGCAATTCTTGACACTTTCTACCAGAAGTGTTAGGGTTTGACACGCCTGTCGTAGTCATGCACATATTGGTCCAATAGATTTGCAGGGCGTTGTAATGGATTACAGAAAGTTCATTCAAGAGCAAATTGCCGATATAAAAAGGGTAGTCGCCGGAGAAAAGGCTATTACCGCGCTTAGCGGCGGCGTAGATAGTTCCGTAACGGCTGTGCTTGGCCACCGCGCTTTGGGGGACCGGCTTAAAACTGTCTTTATTGATAATGCCCTTATGCGCCAAGGCGAACCCCAGCAGGTCGTTAAAACTTTTGCCAAAATGGGTATTTCGGTGGAATTAGTAGATGCTCAGGAAGAATTTCTCGATGCCCTGGCTGGTTTAACAGACCCGGAAGAAAAACGCCAGGCGATAACCGACACATTTTATTCAAAGGTCTTCAGCCGAATTGTCAAACAATCTGGCGCAAAGTTTTTATTGCACGGCACCATCCTTACAGATATCGAGGAGACTGTAGCCGGCATTAAACGCCAGCACAATATTCTTGCTCAGCTCGGCATCGATACCAAGCAATCTTACGGTTATTCTGTTATCGAGCCACTAAAGACCCTGCGCAAAGACAATGTGCGGGAGGTAGCAAAGGCTTTAGGCTTGCCAGCAGAAATCTACCGGCGGATTCCCTTTCCCGGGCCGGCTCTGGCGACTCGAATCGTCGGTGAAGTGACACGCCAGCGTCTGGCGACAGTACGCAAAGCCACTGCTATCGTGGAGGAAGAGCTGGGTGATAGCCGTGCGTTTCAGTATATGGCAGTTCTATTGAGTGACCGTGCAACAGGTATAAGGAACAATAAGCGGGAGTTTGGCCAGATAATTGTTGTTCGTTGTGTCGAAAGTACCGATGCTCGTATTGCAACCGTTACCGAAATTCCTTGGGAAAAACTTCACCGAATCTGCCAGCGCATCACGACTGAAATCCCAGATGTCACCCGCTGCTTGTACGATTTGACGCCAAAGCCTCCTGCCACCATTGAATATGTTTAGGAGATGACTGTCATGCTTCGAGCACTCTCTTTTTTGTTTCTGTGTTTATGGTTTAGTGAAATAGCACCAGCGGATAATTTCGTTCCTTTTGTCATTCCTGCCAAACCAGCGGAGAACTCGCCTATCGCATTTCCTGCTGCCGAACCGATCAGGACGGATGCAGAGCGGCTGGTGGCAAGTGATGGCCACTTTTATCACAGCGGCAAACAGATTCGCCTTTGGGGCGTCAACCTGTCATTCGGAGCGAACTTTCCAAAACATGAGGATGCCCCATACGTCGCGGAGCGTTTGGCTGCAGCCGGCGTTAATGCTGTGCGGTGTCACCACATGGATACCGCCCGCTGGCCACGCGGAATCTGGAACGCCGAGGACGGCAAAACCATTTCAGCCGAGGCACTCGACAGGCTGGACTTTTTTATCGATCAGCTTGCGCGCCGCGGGATTTTTGTAGATATTAATCTTCACGTCGGTCGTGCCCACAGCGAGTACCTGAGTCTGCCGAAAACAAATCGCCAATACGACAAGGTTTGCAACCTTTTTACGCCCGCTCTGGTTGAAGCCCAGAAGCAATACGCCCGCGAGCTACTGACGCACATCAATAAGTATCGTAAGGTCCGTTATGCTGATGACCCTGCGGTGGCGATAGTAGAAATAACAAACGAAAACAGCTTTTTTATGTGGGATGGGGAGAAGGTTTTACGAGTGTTGCAGCCGTACTACGCTAATATCCTGCAGAGCAAATATAACACGTGGCTGCGCCAGCGATATGGCACCGATGCAAATGATATTGCTCTATTTGCCGACAGTGAAACGCCCGCCCGAACACTCGACCGCATGATATTTTTAGCCGAGGCTGAAAAGGCTTACTTCGACGATATGCGAAACTTCATCAAGAATGAGCTTGGCTGCAAGGCACTGGTAACCGGCACAATTGTCTTTGGGCCGCTGGGACTTTATGCCCAGAGCGATATGGATTTTATCGACACCCACGCTTATTGGCAGCATCCGCGTTTTCCGGGCAGGCCATGGGACAGCAACAATTGGATAGTTGAGCAAAAACCCATGACCGATTATCCGGGCGAGGCGACTCTTTTCCGTCTGGCTGCACAGCGCCTTGCTGGCAAGCCTTTTACCGTCAGCGAATACAATCATCCTGCTCCGAGTGACTACCAGGCGGAATGCGTGCCCATGATAGCTTCTTTCGCCGCGGCTCAGGATTGGGACGGCGTATGGCTGTATACTTACTCTCATGCTACCGACAGTTGGGACCGCGAGGTTTTGAGCGGCTATTTTGATGTTGACACCAATCCTGCCAAGTGGGGCTTTATGCGGGCAGGAGCAGCAATCTTGCGACAGGGAGCCATCCAGCCGCTGGAAAATTGCCTCGTCGTGTCACTCAGCAGCTTCCCGCAGTCGCTTTCATATCTTGCCGAGGTGCACCGCAAACACGGCTCTAACATCTTGTCGGCCTTGGCAGCAATCTGTGGAACCAGCCGCAAAGATATGCTTGAAAACCGCTTTTATACCACTCTTACTGGAAAGACAGGACGCAGTGACAGGGTCAGCCCGGCTGGGGCGCTTGATTGGACTGTTGAAGATGGGAAAGGCCTTTTTTGCGCCAGTGGTCGCGGCGCACAGGTGCACGTAGGTCACGCCGACAGATTCGAGTCAACTACTCAGGGAAAGATTACTGTCATCGAGCCTTCCTTTTTGGCGCTGACTGTAACTGCACTGGATGAAAAGTGGCTAGACAAGAGCCAGAAGATTCTGATTACGGCGTGCGGGCGGTGCGAGAATACCGGCATGAAGTTTTCCGAGGACCGGCGCACGGTTGGCACAAACTGGGGCGAGCCGCCCGTGCAGATAGAGGCGGTGGATGGAAGTGTACGCTTGGCTGGACGTTGGAAATGCCAGGCACTCGGCCCTGACGGGCTGCCAAAACAGGATGTCGTTGTGTATTACGAAGGCGGACAGAGCCTGCTCAAGTTTTCGCCAGAGCATAAGACTATGTGGTATCTGCTCAATAAAAATCAAAAATGAAATATCAAAAATCAAAATTGCGGAATCCCTTAGGGATGACATCCTTATTTTTGCATTTTACATTTTGATTTTTGATTTACTTTCGAAAGGGGATATGATGAGGCGTAACATTTGCCTGTTTTTTGTAGTGATTATCGCGGCTTTGGCAAGTGTCCTCCTGAGCGCAGCCAAAAATGCAGTTTTGCTGTGCGCCGCTGGACAGCCTCGTGGTTCAAGTTCACCTGCAGAGCCAAAGACGCAGGTCCTTTTTGATTTCCAGCAGGGTTTCGATATTGGGACTGTGACAGCAGTGGATGCCAGTATTTCCCTTTCCCAGGCGGGGACATTGCGCATCCAGACCCATCATAAAGAACCGTGGCCCGGCATTACGTTGAAGGCA